>Ga0123353_10007698_pt1 | contig 14609 bp, 11 predicted proteins | sample TergutLab28metaG_3_FD_92763 | JGI IMG/M metagenome (GOLD analysis project Ga0123353, IMG submission 92763) | Labiotermes labralis P3 segment gut microbial communities from Petit-Saut dam, French Guiana - Lab288 P3 | ecosystem: Host-associated > Arthropoda: Insects > Digestive system > Gut ... | reverse complement strand
TTTTAGTTACTATGAACACAAACCTGTTAGAGCAATTCAACAAAGCATTACATGCTGTAACTCCCTGCCAAAGCGAACGCTATAACAAAACAGTTCACATAGCGCAAAACGAAGGCACCCATACATTCACCGCCTATTTTCACGATGATAACAGAGATTACAAGTTAGTTTTTGAAAGTGTGTGGGTAAACCGGAAGGGAATATAACAACTCCCCTACTACGCAAAGCCGCCCCGCAAAGGCGGCTTTTTTATTAAAAAGTAAGATTATTATACTGCAAAATCTCTTTTGCCCGCATTTTGTGGGCATATTTTTCTGTCATTTCAATGGAGGAATGACCGGCGAGCTGCTGCACGATCCGCGCCGGAACACCGGAGTTTAACAACTCAGTTATGCCGGTATCCTTGAGCGAATATAGCGTGAATCTATCCGAAAATTTGAGCGCTTTACGCAGAAGACTCCACGTTCTGCCACTGTAGCGGCTGTCATGCAGGTTTATTCCGGGTTTATAGTCGGTAGAAAAAATATATGTTTTCCCGGGCAACTCCTTATATTGGAGCAAGTAATCAAAAATCTCATCCGGTATGGCATACGTGCGGTTATCGTGATCCTTCGCGTCATCGGCACGAAGTAGGAGCAATTTGTTATTATAGTCAATATCCTTAATCTTTAGTTTAAAAGTTTCTGCCGGACGTATTAACATCTTAAAAGTAAATTGGCAAAAAAAGTAAAACGATTTCTGTCCGGAATCGAGCAAATATTCTTTAATCTCATTTCGCACGAAAGCAGGAATAATTTCACGCAACTTTTCCTCCTTTCTCTTTACTTTCATATCTGTAAAAGGATTATTTATTGTGAATTTATTACTAACAAGCCAATTCCAAAGCGTACGGTAAAACTTGATATAATTATTGTAGGTAGCATTTTTTAAGTGCTCAACGCTATGAATCAGTTTCTTTGCATGTTCCTCTATAAAATGAAACACAAATAAACTTTGGCTTTTATTATCATTCAGAAAATTAATTAAATAAGTGCAATAACTGTTATAAGATCGCACCGTATCAGGGCGTGTGTTTTTATTTGCCCACTGCATAAAAAGATTTACCGCTTCTATTAAAGTAACACATTTAGTATCCTTCTTTTCTAAAAAGGGATTATATCCATTATATAACTTGATATTAAGTTCATGCACGAGGCATTGAGCGTATCGAGTTTGTTCTTTTTTTGGAATATGATTCAGTTTAATTCTTACCCGTTCCATTTTATTGGTAAAAGGGTTTAGTACGTAATAATACACGTAGAAACATTTTCCTTTTGCTATTTGTGCCGGTTTAAAGTCAATGAAAGTGGTAGGCATTTTTTTTTCTTCTTATCTTTATTTTTTTTCAAAAATGCGAATAAGAAGCCTATATTTTGTCCCGATTTTGTCCCGCCTAAACTTTATTTTTGTTGTAAAATACTGTTATTCTGTTTATAATAGGCGTTTTTGCGGAGAGAGGGGGATTCGAACCCCCGGTAGGGTTATCCCTACGACAGTTTAGCAAACTGTTGGTTTCAGCCACTCACCCATCTCTCCTTTTTTTAGTCTATTCCTTAAGGAGCGGCAAAAATATATTTTTTTTAATCGGATATTTTTTTGACACATTAAAAAAACATTCTATTTTTGCCGAAATTTTTTTGATGACGTTTACGGTATCACAAATTGCAGAAATAATTTCAGCTTCTATAGAAGGAAATCCCAACACAACCATTCATACTATATGCAAGATTGAAGAAGGTGTTGATGGTGGATTGTCTTTTCTTGCAAACCCTAAATATACTGATTATATTTACACCACAAAAGCTTCTGCAGTAATTGTCAGCAAAGACCTTGTTCCCGAAAAACCCATTAGAGCTACTCTTATTCGCACCGAAAACCCTTATTTGGCATTGGCAAAGTTGTTGGAAGTTTACCAACAAATGAAACCCAGCAAATCGGGGATTTCACCGCAAGCCTGTGTTGCTAATAGTGCAAAAATTGGTAGAAATGTGTATATCGGCGAGTTTGTAAGCGTGGGAGAAGATGTAAATATTGAGGATAATGTTCAGCTTTACCCCAATGTTTGTGTGGGAGATGGGGTGCAAATCGAAAAAAATACCATTCTTTACTCCGGTGTAAAAGTATATCCCGGCTGTGAGATAGGACACCATACTATAATTCATGCCGGTGCTGTTATTGGTGCCGATGGGTTTGGATTTGCACAGCAAGAGGGCGACTATTTTAAAGTGCCTCAAATCGGAAATGTAATTATCGGAAACTTTGTAGAAATAGGAGCTAATACCTGTATTGACAGAGCTACTTTAGGTTCTACGAAAATTCACGACTTTGTGAAATTAGATAATCTTATTCAAATTGCACATAACTGTGAAATTGGAGAAGGCTCAGCTTTTGCTTCCCAATCAGGCGTTTCAGGTTCCACTAAGATTGGAAAGAAAGCGATTGTTGCCGGACAAGTAGGCATTATTGGTCATTTGAAAATTGGAGATAACGTAATTATTGGCGCGCAATCGGGAGTAACCAACCATGTTCCCGATAACAAAACGATACTGGGTACACCTGCAATCTCCGCATTAGAAGAAAAAAAACTTATTATATATAGAAAAAAATTACCTGAATTGTTTAACCAAATTAATGTATTAGAAAAGCAGATGAAGAAATCAGAGTGATTTTTTCAGATAACAAGTTTTTTATGAAGAAAAATCAAACTACTATCGCTTCGGAGATTTCTATCTCCGGAAAAGGATTGCATACCGGATTTGCAGTCTCAATTAATCTCCAACCGGCACCGGCAAATCACGGAATTGTTTTTCAAAGAACTGATTTACCAAATAAGCCTACGGTAAAAGCACATATTCTTAATGTTGCCAACACAGCAAGAAGCACAAACCTTCGGGAAAATGAAGCTTCTGTTAAAACTGTAGAGCACATTTTAGCCGCTTTAGCAGGAATAGGTATTGATAATATGCTTATTCAAATTGATGCCGAAGAGATGCCTATTCTAAACGGAAGTTCGACCCCCTTTATCAAAATGATAAAACAGGCAGGGATTAAAGAACTGCCCGTATTAAGAGAGTATATCTCTGTTGATGAGGTCGTAAAATTTGAAAAACCGGATATAGGTATAGAACTGCTCTTAGTGCCTGCCGAAAAGTTTACCATGTCGGTAATGGTAGACTATGGAACCTCAGTGTTAGCCAGTCAATATGCTTCTATTAAAAAAATAGAAGAGTTTGTTGAAAATATAGCTTCTTGCAGAACGTTCGTTTTTCTACATGAATTACACTATCTTATTAAAAACAACCTTGTTAAAGGTGGTGAATTAGATAATGCTGTTGTTTTTGTTGATAAAAAACCTGACCCCGAAATTTTGGATGAGATAGGCTCTTTTTTCAATAAAAAAGATATTCAAATTAACGAAAACGGAACATTAAATAATGTTAAATTACAATACTCAAATGAACCTGCCCGTCATAAGCTGCTTGACCTTTTGGGAGATTTGTACCTTCTCGGAAAACCTATTAAAGGGGAAATCATTGCCCGCAAACCGGGGCATTTTGCTAATATTGAGTTTGTAAGGTTGATCCATGAGTATTTAGAGAATAGAAAGTAGCCAGCATCTCTGTAAGCAGTTGAGTAGGTAACCCCATCACATTATAATAACAACCTTTTATTGAGGTTACACCTATCAATCCGATCCATTCCTGAATGCCATACGCCCCGGCTTTGTCGTATGGTTTATAGTTCGTTATATAATATCGAATCTCCTCTTCCGAAAATGCTTTGAAGGAAACCTCCGTAATGCTATGTTCTGTAATACTTTTCCTAATTGAGGCTACAGTTATTCCGCTAATTACCTGATGTGTTTTTCCTGATAACCGACGCAACATATCAACAGCTTCTGTTTCTGTTTCAGGTTTTCCTAAAATCATACCATCTAAAACTACAATGGTATCGCAGGAAATAAACAGGTCGTTCTCCGAATATTCTGAAAAGTTAATGGGCGTAAGTTTAAATTGGGATAAATATTCGGCTATTTCAACAGGTGCTAAATACTCCGGATAAGTTTCATTCACATTCGTTTGTAAAACTTGAAAGGAAAAGCCCATCTCTTCAAGAAGTTGTTTTCTTCTTGGAGATTTGGAAACAAGGAAAAGTCTGGTTTTAAGTTTCAAAGTTTAAGATTTAAAGTCCAAATTCAGTGTAAAAAAATTACATCCCTTAATCAAACAGTTCTTTTAGGGCATTTTCTAATGCGGCTCCGCGCAAGTTTTTAGCAATAATGCGGCCATCTTTTCCTATTAGGAAAGTGGCAGGGATAGCAGAGATACCGTAAATTTTGGCGGCTTGCGACTGCCAATAGCCTAAATCGCTCACATGGTAGGGCCAAATTAAGCCGTCGGCTTCAATTGCTTTTACCCAACTCGCCTTGTCTCTATCTAAAGAGACACTATATACTTCAAATCCTTTTTCGTGGTACTTTTTATATACTTTCACCACATTTGGGTTTTCCATCCGGCAGGGACGACACCACGCTGCCCAAAAATCCAACAATACTACTTTCCCTCTCAAATCAGAAAGTCGCATTATTTTCCCATCCGGATTTTCAATTGCCAAGTCTGGAGCTATTGCACCAACCAAAGTAGATGTAGCTGGTGAAGAATCTTTTTTATAACGCTCTGCCACAAGGGGATGTTTAGGATATTTTTCATATAATGCTTTAATAACCTCCGAGTGCAGTTCTGCATGTTTATCTTTGGGAAATATGTCAAGAAACATCAATACAGCAAGGTCATTTTTATTGGATAGCAAATAATTAACAACAGCATTATTTCTTTTTTCATACTCTGTATCAAAATATTTCTGGTATTTTTGAACAATATTTGAAGCGTTGCGTTGTGTTTCTTGCAGGGTATATTTTCCATATCCGTCTGCTACTCTAATAGCATTTGATAATCTATTCTTAATATCTTCAACATTAGAAATCAAATTGGAAAGTTCAATAATTTTTGTTGTTAAAAATTCTTTTTCTTTTTTTCTACCTGTCAAATCATTAATATACAAACTGTCGCGGAAATGCAAAAAGTTTTGTACCTGTTCAACAAAATCTGAAAGCTCTGTTTTCATTGTTTCATTTCGTTGATCTATAAATTCTAAATATTTATCCACACTTGATTCATAAAAACTCGAAAATTTTTGATTTCTATTATTTTTAAAATCATGCAAAAGGCTCATACTTTGCATATAACTTGCAAATTTAAAGTAGTTTCCAAAAATATCTTTCAAAAAATTGGAGCCTTTATATATAAAAACATCTATCTCTTTGCTGTCCACTTTTCCTTTTACAACTTTTTCATTTACAAATCGTTGCAATGAATCTGTAGTTTTAGCGGTTTCAATACAATACTCCCCTGCATCGGTATTGGCATCAAAAAAAGGTTTAAAAAGCGATTGAAACTCGTTGAAAAATTGCACATCTTTATCAGTTTGCAGTTCTTTGTTCACGCTATCCAACAATATATTTCGGGAGGCAATCATCTCTGTTACATTTTTACAAAGCTCAATACTTTGAGAACCTTTAACCGATTTAATAGAAAACAGATTTTCGGCATCAAGTGTCAATTCAATATTTTGATTAGGAGAGAGGCACATCATAAATAGCTGTCCGTCATCAAAAACCAGCTTATAGAGGTCTGTTTGGGGAATATTGGCAGTTAATTTAAAAGTACCATCAGAATTAATTTTTGTATTTCCGAACGAAACTCCATCATCTTTATAGAGTAGTTGCAGTTCTGCTTGTGCAAAGCATACGTTTTCAATTTTTCCTGAGAGGGTAGTTTTTTGCGCCCAAATTTGTGTAAGGCACAAAGTTACTAAAAATAGCGTAAAAATAAATTTTGATTTTTTTCTTGAATTGAATTCAGAATTTAATTTAGGATTATTCATCAGTTAATATATTATTTAATTGCGTAGTATAACTCAATAGTATTATTTTTATTGTTTTATAACTTTTCTTCATCTTACACTCATTTTGTTTACAAACATATTCGCCTATCAATCTTCTTATCTTTCTAATGAAATGATAATCTGTTGCTCCGCTATCTCTATTTTGTTTATCGGCTGCCGAGTACGGGATTATTCCTCTTATAATGTGATTGTTGATATCTTTGAATGAGAGGATGTAATTCCAAATCTGTTTCTCCTTGAAAATAACGAATAAAAATCCTATCCGCTTCGAAGTAATCCAACACTCCTAATTGTTCACAATCGGAGTTACTTATCCCCAATCCGTCTACCGGAACTGCATCCATACATAATTGCAATGCCTCTTTTTGTTTTTCGTCACATTCAGAGAGCATAATATGGTTTGTGAGTGCATAGACTTCTGTTTTCCAAAGATGAAAAATAGGGGCATAGTCTCCGACATCGCCGTGCAATGTCCAAAATCCGGTCAGATGTTCAGTAAAATTATCTGTGGTTATCACTATTCCGCGATAGAGTTGTGCCAAATCGTATAAAATTATCATTCGCATACGCGCTTTCATATTACCTTGACGGAGTTTGGAAAGCATTGTATCATCTAAATTTATGAGATTTTTTTTATTTTGAAAAAACGTTTCTGTTATATCAAGATATGCAAAATCATGGCAAAAATTTTCTCCCACTTTTATAGAGCGTTCAATTTCATCAGGTTTATTAGATTCAATGGTAATAGAACGGCCAACAAGAGGGATGTTACAAGATTCACAAACAGGTTTAAGTAAGGCAGCACACAGAGCACTGTCAATACCACCGGAAACGCCCAAAATTAAGGCTTGCAATTGGTTTTCCAAAATGTAATTTTTGATTTGGACACGTATAGAAACAGCAAATTCTGTACAATCTTCTGTATTTTTTTTAATTGGAAAAAATTTAATTATATTCATTACAATCAATACATTACAAAAACAATTAGGGATTACTCCCAAAACATCCAAACCTAAATATCATTTTCAGATTCTTAGTAGTAGTAGTCATTACTTCTTCTACAGAAATCTCTAAAGTACCGGCAATTTTTTCTGCAATAATTGGAATATAAGCACTTTCGTTTCGTTTTCCGCGATAAGGATCTGGAGCTAAAAAAGGGGCATCGGTTTCTAAGGCAATGGCATTAATGCCTACTTCTTTTACAATATCTTGCAGTTTATTTTTTTTGAAAGTAACAACACCGCTAATACCCAGTAGAAAACCATTGTCTATTGCCCATTTTGCTTCCTGTAAACCTCCTGAAAAGCAGTGAAAAACACCTCGAAACCCTGCGCTTTTGATTTTTTTTAACACAGACAACGCTTCATTAAATCCATCGCGAATATGAATGGATAACGGTTGCTGGGTCTCTTTTGCCCAGTGTAATTGCGTTTCAAAAGCAATCAACTGTTCTGCATAGAATGTTTTATCGTGATATAAATCTATACCTGTTTCACCAATTCCAACAACATTTATATTGTCTAAATGTTTTTCCAAAATTGACAATTGGCTTTTAAAATCTCGATTCACATCGGTTGGGTGTAGTCCTATTAGTGGGAAAAGATTTTTGGGATACAATTTCACAACCTCAAAAATATCGGGGATTGATTCTGCAGAGACACAAGGCAAAATTATTTTCTCCACACGATTATCAATAGCTCGTTGAATTACTTCATGCAAATCGTTGGGGTAATATTCTCTGTATAGATGCGCATGTGAATCAATGTAATAGCAGTTATTCATACATCAATTTGTTGATAATATCCTCTACAGAAATTCCTTCTGCTTCCGCTTTATAATTTTTAATGATACGGTGTCTTAAAATATTGTGTGCAACAGCTCTCACATCTTCAATATCGGGAGAGAGTTTTCCGGAAAGGATAGCATGAGTTCGCGCACCGACAATCAGGAATTGTGAGGCACGCGGTCCTGCTCCCCATGCTAAATAATCTTTTGCCCATTGGTGTCCTGTGCCTGTAAATGGACGTGTTAATGTAACCAACCGAACAGCATATTCGTAAACATTTTCTGCAATCGGCACTTTCTGAAGTAGTTTTTGGTAGTATATAATCTCTTCAATGGTCAAGATTTGGCTCGGCTCGTTCATATCTCCGTGAATAGTTGTCTTTACAATATCCACCTCTTCATTAAAAGAAGGATAATCTAAATATATGTTAAACATGAATCGGTCTTGTTGCGCTTCCGGTAGCGGGTAAGTTCCTTCTTGTTCAATCGGGTTTTGCGTAGCCAATACGAAAAACGGATCGGGCAATGTGTATGTTACGGCATTCATACTTACTGAGCGTTCCTGCATTGCTTCCAATAGTGCAGACTGAGTTTTTGGAGGTGTTCGGTTTATTTCGTCTGCTAAGATGATATTGGCAAAAACAGGGCCTTTAACAAACTTAAACTTACGATTCTCGTCCAAGATTTCTGTACCCATAATATCAGAAGGCATCAGGTCGGGGGTAAATTGAATACGATTGTATGTTAAGTTAATAGTTTTAGCAATAGTTGTAATCATCAATGTTTTAGCTAGACCAGGCACTCCGATAAGCAAAGCGTGGCTACGGCTGAAAAGCACCATGAGCACATTCTTAACAATTTCATCCTGCCCTACTATTACTTTTGCAATCTCCTTTCTAAGAGCGGCGTACTTATCCACAAAAGCTTCAATCGCTTCTACATCGTTTTTAAATTGAATATTCATAGTTTATTTAGGTTAATTTATTTGCCAACGTATAACGAAGTCGCAGCTTTTATATTTTTCATCAATTTTAATACTGGTAACTTTTACTTTATTGATGAGCCATTTTTCAATGGCTTTATTTTTCTTTTCCTCCAATGCAGCATTTTTAATTACATCATAGTCTTCTACTAAATTTGCTCTATGCGGTGCTACTTTGCTTTTTAAGTACAACAAGCGATAAGAGAGCACTCCCTCATCGCTAATATAAACGATTGGAGAGGAAATTTCTCCGGGGATGAGTTTGTCTAAAGTAGCGAAAGTCGCCTGATCTAACGATTCCTTGTCAAATTTAGTAGAGAGAGTGTATGGGTTAATAACCCATCCACCGCTCAATCTATTTGGGTCTTCAGAAAATTCTAATGCGGCATCACTAAAATCGATTTTTCTTTCAATAATAATTTTTTTCACGCTGTCTAAATATTCAATTGCGCTAACTTGCACTTCTGCTGAGGGTTTTGGTTGTATCAAAATATGTGAAAGCCTTATAGATTCACCTCTACGTTCATGCAGCAAAATGATATGATATCCGGCACGGGTTTTTACCACATGGGATATTTCGCCTGATTTCAAGTTAAAAGCAACAGCTTCAAACTCAGGATAGAGTTGTCCGCGTTCTACAAACCCAAGGTCGCCTCCTTTAGAAGCACTTCCGGGGTCATCAGAATACATTCTTGCAAGCATGGAGAACCTATTTTTTGGGTTTTCGTCACGGAGCGACTTCTCTCTGTAATCATCTAATCTTGTTTTTATTTCAGCAATCTCTTCTTCGCTAACTGGAGGGGTTTTTAATATGTGTCCAAATTCATAAGTTGCAGGAACCAAAGGCAAACTATCATGTCCTGTTTTATTTGCAAAATTTTTTACTTCAGAAGGGGTTATGGTAATATTTGAAGTAATTTTTTCTTGTACCTGCTCAATATAAATTTGGTCACGAACAATTTCGCGCATATCTTTTCGTATTTCCACCATACTTTTTCCAAAGTGCTTTTCAATTAATCTGGAATCTCCTCCTACTTGTTGTAGAAAATAATTCATTCGAAAATTAACTGTAGCTTCTACTTGCTGTTCTGTAACCACAATGCTATCTACATCTGCTTGATGAAGCATCAGTTTAGTATAAACCAAGTGTTCAAAAATCATGCACCGTTCGTCATCATCTTCATCTTGAACTGCAAATTGCGCAGCATATTCTGCATAGGTTTGTTCTAAATCGGATTGAAGGATAATCTCTCTACCAATAGTAGCAATAATTTTGTCTATGGGAACTTGCGCTTTTATAGAGCCTAAACCAATGACAAATAATATACAGAATGAAAACCGATGTATCATATTAATGATTAAAAAAAGGGCACAAAAATATGTTTTTTTCCTTTGCAATGAGGTTCATGAAAGAATAATAAGATTTCATATTTTTGCAGACAAAAAAAAATATGAATAGAAAAGTGATTCTTGTATTCTTACTGCTGATACCCTTTACATTATCCGCACAAAAAAACACGTCATCTGTTTTTGACCTCGATTTAAAAATTGCCAACCAAATAAAAATGGACGAGTTGCAGAACTCTAAAGTAGATGAATATCTTTATTTATTGTGCGATAAAGCCGGGCCAAAACTTACCGGATCTTCAGGAATGCTGCGAACTGATACAATTGCTATGCTGGAAATGTTGAAATTGGGGCTTGAAAACGTGCGTATTGAAAAAGCAAAAACATGGGAACGCGGCGGTTGGGAACTCAACAAAGCCTATATGGCGATGACCGCACCCTATTATATGCACTTTTACCCCGCACCGGTAGCGTGGACAGGCGGCACAAACGGGCTTATCTCAGAAAAAGTATATTACTTCTCTGCCACGAAACCGGAAGAATTGGAACAACTTAGAGGCTTTTACACCGGAAAAATTGTGCTCATGCCGGATGTGATGCAGTATCAAATCAATTTTAATCCGTTAGCAACCACTTATACCGAGCAGCAGTTGAAAGATATGGAATATCAGCCCATCTCTACCCATAGAAAAAAGGCAGGGATGCCCACCAAGAATGCACTGTTAACTTATTCTGAAATTTTAGATTTTTTAAGAGATGAAAAAGCCGTCGTAATTATTCATGAAACCGGCGATTTTAATGTTCCTGTAATCTCTTTTTTTCAGCACAAAATGGGCGATGATATCTCTCCATGCGAAATCAATATCACCTCTGAACACCACGGCTTAATGCAACGTTTGATAGAAAACGGAGAAGAAGTAAGATTGGATGTTGAGATTGATGTTCAATTTATTAACGATGAAAATATTTACTATGTAGTAGGTGAAATTAAGGGTGTTGATCCAAAATTAAAAGATGAAATAGTAATGATTGGCGCGCATTTGGATGGTTACCCGATGAACAACGGTGCCGGTGACAATGTTACCAACAGCGTAGGTGTTTTAGAAGCAATGCGCATCTTGAAATCTTTAGATATTAAGCCCAAAAGAACTATCCGTATGGTCTTATGGAACGGTGAGGAAGTAGGGCTTCACGGCTCAAAAGGATATGTGCAAAAATATGTAAAAGATAAAGATGGAAATAAACTGGGCGAATATGATAAAATTTCTGCTTACTATAATGCAGATTACGGTCCCGGAAGATTTCGGGGCATCTCTACCCAAAACAATATGGCGTTAGAGCCACTTTTTAAAGAGTGGACACAACCGTGGCTTCATCTTGGGTTTACTACCGTTATACATCGGTACTTCACCAGCACCGATCATATTCCGTTCGATGAAGCCGGTATTCCTGCTTTTCAGTTTATTCAAGACCCGTTAGAGTGGGGTCGCGGGTCGCATCGTGTAATGGATTTCATTGACAGGCTTGTCCCTGATAACATTCGGCATAATGCTATCATTTTGGCTTGGTTTGCCTATAAGACAGCGAATTTGGAAGAAAAACTGATACGGAAATAGTAGAAAAATTTACGATTTTAGATTTACGATTTCCATTCGCAGCATATTAAGTGCTGCCATTGCAGCACGTTTAACGATCACTTCCCGTCCGCCGTTTTTCCCAAAAAGAAATTTTTGAGCAACCACTTTTGTGGGAGTTGCCACAGCAATCCATACTAATCCAATCGGTTTTTCTTCTGTTCCACCGCTTGGTCCTGCAATTCCTGAAGTAGCAATGGCATAATCGGTTTCAAACAAACTCATAGTATTAATTGCCATATCGGTAACTACCATCTCGCTCACAGCACCATATTTTTTTAAATTTGCTCCTCTTACATTGAGTATATCTCGTTTAATTTCATTGGAGTAAGAAACGATAGCACCTTCAAAAAACTGTGAACTCCCGGGTAGCGACGTGATAAGGTGTGAAAGATAGCCGCCGGTGCAACTTTCTGCTACCGCCAATTTCTTCTTGCTATTTTTCAGCAATTTGGAAACAACCTCTACTAAGGGTTCGCCTTCTGTAGATACAAGGTAAGGGTTTATGATTTTTGTTAAGTTGGGAACCTGTTCTGCTAATTTTTTTTCTGCTAATTCTTCATTTTCGGCGCGAGCGGTGAGGCGTAGTAATACTTGTCCGGGAGAGGGTAAATAAGCCAGCGAAACATCTTTTGGCAGAGCGTTCTCCCATTCCTCAATTTTTTGGGCTAACATACTCTCGCCTACTCCGGAGGTCAGAATATTTTTATGTACAACTGTATGTGTACCTTTATATTTCTGTTTCAGCAAAAGAATTACCGATTCTGTAAGGATAGCCTGCATTTCGAAAGGAACCCCTTGTAGAGCAACTAAAGTTTTGCCGTTTTTTTCCATCCAAAGCCCAGGTGCGGTGCCGTTCTTATTGGGCAGCACAATGGCACCCACAGGAACCTCTGCCTGTTTTTTATTGATTTCACTTGCTTCCAAACCTCTATCAGAAAACATCTTAATTACAGTTTCCAAAGTAGGCTGGTGTACTTCAAAGCCAACTTCAAAATACCGGGCGATCACATTTTTGGTCATATCATCTTTGGTAGGACCAAGCCCGCCGGTAGTAATCATCCAATCGGTTTCTTTAAAACACTCCGTAATTGTTCTTAAAATTGCGTCGGGATCGTCTGCAACTACAACCGACTTTTTTACTTCAATACCTGTTTCTGTCAGTTTCTCAGCAATAAATGCGGCATTAGTATTGATGGTTTTGCCGAAAAGGAGTTCGTTTCCAATGTTAAGAATGTACATAGATAATAATTTACTGCTTAATTAACTTATAAGCCTCTATATCTATTCTAATGAAGTAAATACCGGCAGGAATATCTTGAATGTCAACCATGTTTATGCCTCTGAAAAGGGTTATTTCACGAAGTTGAACGCCTAAAATGTTATAGATATATGCTTTTGTTGGCTTATTATCTTTGTAATTGATATTGAGAATTCTATTTGCAGGATTTGGATAGATATCTATGGGAGATTTTATTATTTCATTCACGCCTGAAACTATTATTGCTAACAACGAAATTTCTACCTCAGGAGTTATCGTATCATTACTTATCAATTTGAAACTTCCTGTAAATTCTATATTTTTAAGAGTAGTAAAATCGTAAGTTAAAGTAATTATCTGAGAACTATCGGGTTGCACAGTTCCTTTAAGAGGTAATGCAGTAAAATTTCCGTAGAAGTCAATATCGGTGATTTCAAATTCAAGGTTAGCATCACCAATATTGGAAACAGTAATATAATCTTCAATTACCGTAACCTCTTCAAGAATTACTTCCGAATTTGTCTTATCTAAACTTAAAACAGGAAATTTAGGAGGCGGGGGAGGATCACCGGATAAAATAAATTTGTGTGGATCAGGTGCACCAATATAGGGATGACACTCTCTTCTTCCCGATTCGTCAGCGGCAAAGAGGTAATATTCAATTTCTCCATTAGGAATAGATACAGATGCTTCCCAATTATTATCACCAATGTAATCCATATTATTTGCTATCCATTCACCGCCGTCAATTCTATGATACATGATCACCGAATCGGAATAGATTGTGTTATTGCAATAAGAGTAGAGTTCCGTACTGAAAGTTACTGTTCCCATATTCTCAATGTGCCCAAATAATGGCTGATGTTTGATATACAACATGCATCTGTCGGCAATTTCGTGGGTGCGGCAATGGAGGGCATCGGTATTGAGCCAACTGTTATAATTAACTCCAATAATCTGATACCCGGGCATTGCGTCTGCATATACCTGCATGGCGGCATTATCATTACCGGTAGGAGTTGAATTGATTGGGACAAAAACCTTTTTATTTAATATTAATGAATTGGTATAGGGAGTTCTGGGGTTTGAGCCGGTAGCTCCGGGTGCATCAACCCGAATAACTTCCATAGGCATTCCCCATGAAGAAGTTAAGCCTGCAAAATAAGTTGCAGCAGCTTCAAATTTGTTATAATTTGGATTAGATGAAGGTACCCTTGATACTAATACTTTATTGGGTGAAAGCATTTTACTCCAACAGTCAATATGTTGAATATTATCGTAAGGAACTATTGGGTCTTCAATAAAATGAAACTGTTCGATTCCAATATACTCTAAAAAAAGATCTTTAATTGCTTGCTGTGAATATCCGGAATTTTCATTAAGAGTAAGTGTAGTTGAAGCGGCTTGACTTAAACCATCATTCATAAAATTGCCTCCGGTAAGAGAAAAAGGGGAAATATACCTGTCTATCTGCACTCCATTATTTGACAGAAACAGAGCAAGTTTTGAATTTACCTGATTGTCATTAGGGCGAGGTCTATTATAATTAAAATCAAACATCGCAACTTCAGAATCATCAATTGCCATAAACCAAGGT
>Ga0123353_10007697_pt1 | contig 14609 bp, 11 predicted proteins | sample TergutLab28metaG_3_FD_92763 | JGI IMG/M metagenome (GOLD analysis project Ga0123353, IMG submission 92763) | Labiotermes labralis P3 segment gut microbial communities from Petit-Saut dam, French Guiana - Lab288 P3 | ecosystem: Host-associated > Arthropoda: Insects > Digestive system > Gut ... | reverse complement strand
TTTCGCTCAACATGCACCCAACCCCTTATGTTCACACTCTCTTTCTCACTTGTTATTATACCATATTTTATCCCAAAATACAACAAAATCCACCAGAGCGGTGGACTTTGTCTTCGGTCTGAACTGCCCATAAGTCCTTATGGGTCGGTTTTTTTAGTTTCGATATAGATTGTCGAGTGGACTGTATTCGGGTAGCAGAAGGTCTAGGGCGGACAGCCTCGACGCGTCGCAAACGAAAAGCCCAAAAACGGTTTTATTTCGCCGTTTTCAAGCTCTTTCGGACAGTGAAACGTGCAGAACTATCCCAATAAAATCTTAATGATCTTTGTGATGTCCGCGATGGCCTGCGGTTTGCCAGCTCCCGCTTGGATAATCAAGCCTCGGAACAAGGTAATCATATCGTCCTCGCTCAACTTTTGCATAGCGGCCTGAAGTGAAAAGGCTTTTTCCGCGTCGGGAGCAGTTTCGTCCGCAGCTGCTTTGCTGCCGGACGCGGTGGCTTCCCCGGCGGGCGGAGCATCCGCTTTTTTCGGTATATATCTCCGCTCATACTCCTGAATGGCCTTGGCGTATTTGAGTTCCATCAACAGCCTTTTGGCGGCAATAAATGAATAACCGGCATTTTCCGGCACTGCGCCAATCAAGTAATAGGGGTCGAGGTCCAAAACCTGGGAGTAGGCAATCGCCATCTTCGTCGTGATGGTACCGGTGGAACGCACTCTATAGGCAGTGCTGTAGGGAACATCAGCGAGAGTCAGAACCTCCTGCTGTTTTGCTTTCGTGGCGCCGCTCCAAGCTGCGGCCGCGCGTTCCTTGGTCAACACGGTATCCCGGCTGATGCTTTTGGTGCCCAACTTGCTGACAAATTCTTGATCAAACATGAAAAAAACCTCCGAATTTAAGACTGTTACAGATTATACAACAGAATCTGAAAAAAAGCAACTAAACTTTTAAATAATCGGGTACAACCTATCATCAAATTGAGGCTGAGAAATCACGGCAAGCTTCATACAACGCATCAATATTTTCAACGGGCACATCCGATTCGAACCATTGGCTTGCCATTAATATATATCCGCCGCCTGTTCCGAGCACATTGATATAATGCGCCACTTCCACCCGGACTTCCTCCGGTGTGGCCTTGGGCAGTACGGACTGCGTATCAATGCCGCCGTGGAAACACAGTTTATTGCCGAAATCCCGTTTCAGCGCGTCAACTTCCATGCCCGGAATCTTTTGCAGCGGCTCGAGAATGTCCACGCCGCAATCAATCAGCGACGGAATGACGTCCCGGACCATACCGCAGCTGTGCTGCTGGTAAAACGCGCCGTATTGGTGGGCGAGCTCCACCAGCTTGATGGTATTTTCTTTAAAATAATCCTCCCACATCGGCACGCTGAACAGGGACGCAATCTGGGTTCCGTAGTCGTCGTGGGGGCGCAGAATATCGATCTGGCCGTCTCCCGCCATCAAGATGCGTTCGTAGTATTCCAGCTCAAACTGCACGAAGCGATCATACAGCGCGTGGGCCACGTCCGGATCCAAAATCATTTTGGCGAAGAGCGTCTCCTGGTTCATCAGGTAAGTAGATAACTGATACGGCCCCTCATGCCCGAAGATCAGCGCCTTGTCTTTATAGTTGTCGCATTTGCGCTTGACGCTTTCATAGTCGAACCAGTCTGGATTGACCCAGTTGTGGTTCAAAATATCCGCCACGGTACTGTCTTCGCCGAAAGGGTATTCCTGCACGACCCAATGGGTCTCTCCCGCGCAGGTTGAGGCAATCATTTTGCATCCGTAGCGATTCCCGATCAGGAGTTTTCCATTTTTAATAGAGTACTCTAACGGCGGCCCGATATAATCCGGCGAGCAGTCCCGGATATCCACCTCATACAGGCTGTAGATGTTCTCCTGGGAAGCCAAAGCGTGACGTTTCATGATTTTATCCATTACATAGTCCACGGCCTCAAAATTGACCGGAACGCGGTCGGGCTGTTTGCGCTGCGCCGCCGAACGGACCCGTTCTTTGCTGGTCATCGTTTCACCTCCGCATGTACCGGCATATCGTCCCGCACGGATACGCTTACTTCGGTCTCCAGGGCGGGCAGGCGTATGCTGTGCTCCCCCGGCGCGAGGCCGCAGAGGATGGCGAACAGACTGCCGCCTTTCTTGGTATAATACACCGCCGCACCGTTTTCCAGCGTTTCCCCCTGGCAGCGTTCCCAGGGGCGGGTGCCGTAGATGGCCTCGCCGTGCTCCCGCAGCCACGCGCCGAGCTCGCGGAGGCGCCGGGCCTGGATTTCGGGGATAGTGCCGTCGGCCTTGGGGCCGATGTTGAGCAGCAGATTCCCGTTTTGGCTCACGCATTCGCAGAGCAATTCCACCAATTTGCGGCTTGAGAGGATAGTGCTCTCGCCCTCGTTTTGGTTGTAGCCGAAGGACAGGCCCATGCCCCGGCACAGCTCCCATTTTTTGTCCAGAGAACGCTCGCCGGTTTTGTATTCGGCGGTCGTGTAGTCACCGCAGGGGAGCGTCCAGCGGTCGTTGACCGCGCCCTCCGGCACGCTGTTATAGTAGCGCGCCAGGATTTCAGGCAAGTCCTCATGCCCCTCCGCGGGCCAGCCGAGGTCGTTCCACAGGACGGAGGGCTTGTAAGTGTCAATCAGCTCGGTGATCTGTTCCCGGCTGTAATCGGCCAACTCCCGGGTTTCCAGATAGGGGTGATCGAAGATCGTTGTCAACGGGTTCTGGGCAAAGGTCCAGTCGAACCAGCCCGAATAATACAGGCCCATCCGCAGCCCGGCGGCGCGCACCGCGTCGGTCAAGCCACCGACCAGATCGCGCCGCGGCCCGGTTTTTTGGCTGTTGTAGTCGGTATAGGCGCTGGGGAAGAGGCAGTAGCCGTCGTGATGCTTGGTGGTCAGTACCACATAACCCGCGCCCGCCTCGGCGAAGAGCTCCGCCCACTCATTGGGATTCCAGTTTTCACAGCGGAACTGTTCGGCAAAGCGCGCGTAGGGGAAATCGGCGCCGTAGGCGGCGATGTGGTGCGCCCGGGTGGGCGAATCTTCAAAACGCATGGTGTTCAGGAACCATTCGGCGTAGGGGTTGTGCTTGAACCAGTTTTCATCCGCCGGCACGGCCCCCAGCTCCCAGGTGACTTCCGCCCAGGCGGGCACGGAATACAGGCCCCAGTGGATGAAGATGCCGAGCTTGGTGTCGTCGTACCACTGCGGCAATTTGTGTGTTTGGATGGATTCCCAGTTTGGTTCGAAATGACTCATTTTTTTATCCCCTCTCAATAGACCTGTTCCAAAACATGTAGGGGATGGCGTCCTCGACATCCTACAGATTACGCATAAGTTTCGGGTCATCGAGGACGCCGCCCCCTACAAATGGTGGTTTTAGAATAAGTCTAATATAAGTGTAGGGTCTTTTATATAAAAAGTCAACACAAAATGCCGTATTGTTTCAAAAATAGGTTTACGAAGGCGGGCAGTTATAGTAGAATAGTCCTGCGGGAATAAATTGATTGAAACAGGAGGCGCTTGGAGTGGGGTACGAGATTCTGTTATATGTCCTTGCGGGTTTCGCCGCGTTGGTTTTGCTGATCGGTTTTGGGCTTGCGCTGGTGGTGACACTCATCGTCACGCATCCGGTGAAAAAGGCCCGCCCCGGCTATCAAGAGATAAAGGAGCTGAACATCAAGCTGGGCCATGTGGACTATGACGCCTATGATCAAATGGAAAAAGAAATTTTTAAACTTCCCAGCAGCGGCGCGGAGATAAACTGCGTATTGATTCCCGCCAGTGAGCCGCCGTGTCCGGGCCGGCCGGCGAAATGCCTGATCACCGCCCACGGCTTCGGCCTGAACCTCATGACCTCCGTGCGCTACATCTCCGTGTTCCGGGAGATGGGGTATGCGGTGCTGATCTACGACCAGCGCAGCTTCGGCGAAAGCAGCGGAACCTGCAGCCTGGGTTATTTTGAGCGGCAGGATATGGCGGCCCTCGCCGCCTGGGCCCGGCGGCGCCTGGGGGAGGACACAATCATCGGCTTGCACGGGGAATCCCTGGGCGCCATCACCACGTTGGAGGCGCTCGGCCTGGTGGAGGACGTCGCCTTCGCCGTGTCGGACAGCGGACCCACTTCGTTTTATGCGATTTATAGGGCGGGGACGCATCTGCCGGTCTTCCCCTTTCTCAGCGCCTTGAATCAGTGGGCGAAGTTGCGCTACGGGGTTGATGTGCGGGAGGTTCGACCGATTGACAAGGTGGCGGAGACGGAGGTTCCAATCCTCTTTATCCACGGCACCCTGGATAAACCGATTCCCTATAGGGAGAGCGAAAAGCTCTTTGCGGCCGCGAAAAATCCCCTGTCCCGCCTGGAGCTGTTTGAAGGGGTGTGGCACACCGGAGCGCACATGCTGGAGCCGGAGCGCTACGAACGGGTTGTGCGGGAGTTTGTCCGGGCGGCGGAAGAGGTTCGCGGCGTGTAAAACGAATATTTTACAAGAAGAGCGGTGAAGGGGCGTTTGGGCTACCTGAAAAAGTATTGGAAGCTGTATCAAAAGTTGTTTTTCCTGTCGATCGCTTGTGTCTCCTGCGAAGCGGCCTGCGACCTGCTGCAGCCCAGGCTGATGTCGCGCCTGATTGACAACGGCGCCGTCAAAGGCGACCTGAATTATGTGCTCCGCACAGGCCTGATCATGCTCGGGGTCACCGGGCTGGGCGCGGTGTTCGCCCTGATCCGGAACATCTCGGCATCGAGGGCCTCCCAGGGTTTCGGCGCGGATTTGCGGTTGGATTTGTTCGCAAAGATCCAATCGCTGCCGCTGGAGGAGCTGGACCGGTTCGAGGGCGGCTCCCTGGTCACCCGCATGGCGAGTGACGTCACCCAGATGCAGGACTTTGCCAACGGCATGATGCGTATCTTTTTCAAGGCCCCCATCATGTGCACGGGTGCCATTCTTATGGCGGTGACGCTGAACTACCGCGCGGCGCTGATCATCGTGCCGATTATCGTTTTGGTTGGCCTGGTCATCGGCCTGAGCATGCGCCTGAGTTACCCGCGGTTCGCGCTGGTCCAGGAAGCGCTGGACAAACTGAACACCACCCTGCGCGAGTATTTGGCGGGCATCCGCCTGGTCAAGGCTTTCCGGCGTTTTGCGGAGGAGGAAAACCGCTTTTCCGAGGCCAACGGCCGGCTGACGGATTACACGGTGAAGGCGAACCGCGTGATTGCCCTGTTTTCCCCGGCAATGGCCCTCTGCGTCAACGCCGGCATCGCCGCGATGCTGTTTCTGGGCGCGCGCTGGGTCGGCGCGGGGGACATGCAGATCGGCAAAGTCATGGCCTTCGTCACCTACATGACGCAGATCCTGCACAGTCTGGGCATGATCTCCAACGTACTGAATTTATTTGTCCGGGTGAAAACTTCCCACGAGCGTATCCGGGAAGTGTTTGATACGGACGCGAGCGAAACGTCTGTCACTCCGGCTGCCCCAAGCGACATCTCGTCTCAGGAGACGGAGGCGTTTATTCTTTTCGACAACGTGGGCTTTGCCTACAAGGGCTCCACCGGGCAGGCGGCGCTTTCGGATTTACACTTTTCTATTCAAAAAGGGGAGACGCTCGGCGTCATCGGAGCGACGGGTTCGGGCAAAAGCAGCCTCGCCGCCCTGCTGATGCGCTTCTATCCGGTGTCTCAGGGTGAGATCCGCATCGCTGACCGGCCCATAGCGGCCATTCCTATCCAAAGGCTGCGGGAATGGGCCGCGATCGTGCCCCAGACCGCCGCGCTGTTCAGCGGCACGGTCAAGAGCAATCTTTTGTGGGGCAGGGAGGACGCAACGGAGGCCCAACTGGAAGCGGCCGCGCGGGCGGCGGAGGCCCACGATTTCATTTCCGCTATGCCGGAGGGCTACGATACGGCCATCGGCCAGGCTGGCGTAAACCTCTCCGGCGGGCAGAAGCAGCGTCTGTCCATTGCCCGGGCATTGCTCCGCGAGCCGGAGATTCTGATACTCGACGACTGCACCAGCGCCCTGGACGTGATTACAGAGGCCAAGGTCCGGCGGGCGATCCGGCAGTTTTCGGAGCATATGACCTGCGTGCTGATCACCCAGCGCGTCAATACCGCTATGACCTGCGACAAAATCCTGGTGCTGGACAGCGGGAAGCAGATGGGCTTCGGCACTCACACGGAACTGTTGGAGAACTGCCCGGTCTACCGGGACATCTACCTGTCTCAAATCGGAAAGGAGGCGGTGTAGATGAACAGGCAGAGCGGAAGCGCGGAGGTCTCGCCGCCGCCAATCGGCAGACCCGCCGGCATGGCGGGCGGGCCCGGGGCTCGGTTTATACCGCTCGAGAAGGCCAAAGACGCGCGGGGGACGTTCCGGAAACTGCTGCGCTTTTACTTCAAGGAGGCGAAGTCCCTGTTCGTGGTGCTGGCCCTGCTGCTGGCCGACACCGCCGCCGTCGTGTCGGTGCCCTATTGGATCGGCAAAGGCATCGACGCGCTGAACAACGGGGTCGATTTCCAGCGGGTCTATCTCTTCGCCGCGGTGCTGGGGCTGGTCTATGCCGCCGACTGGGCGCTGAACACCGTCCAGGGAGTCCTCATGAACGCCGCCTCCCAGCGCATCGTGCGGATGCTGCGCAAGGCGCTGTTCGACAAGCTGCAGCGGCTGCCGCTGGCCTATCACGACACCCACACCCACGGGGAACTGATGAGCCGCCTCACGAACGACATCGACAATATCAGCGTCACCATCGCGCAGTCGACCACGCAGCTGGTCAGCGCGGTCGTCACGCTCTGCGGTTCTCTGCTGCTGATGCTGCTGCTCAGCCCGGCCCTGACCCTTGTCACGCTGATTACGGTGCCGCTGGTGCTGCTGCTGACGAAGCTGGTAGCGGGCAAATCGCGGAAGCTGTTCGCGGGGCAGCAACAAGAACTGGGCAAGCTGAACGGCGCGGCGGAGGAGGCCATCGGCGGGCAAAAAATCATCAAGGCCTTCAACCGGGAAGAGAAAATCATTGCGGACTTCGCGCGGACGAACAAAGAGTTGCTGCGCTACTCCATCGGCGCGCAGATATGGTCTGGTCTGCTGATGCCCTTCATGAATGTGCTCACCAATTTGGGCTATGTCTGTGTCGCGCTGGCTGGCGGTCTGCTGGCGGTGAGCGGGCGCGTCTCCATCGGCGTCATCGGCAGCTTCATCACCTACTCCAGGCAGTTCACCTTCCCGTTGAACAACATCGCGGGGATGTTCAACAATTTGCAGTCCGCTCTAGCGGGCGCGGAACGCGTGTTTGAGGTGCTGGCCGAGGCCGAGGAGCCGGAGGACGCGCCGGACGCGGTCGAAATGGAAGCGCCGCAGGGCAACGTGCGCTTCGACAACGTGACCTTCGCCTACGCGCCGGGCGTAGACGTCCTGAAAAACGTCAGCTTTGAGGTGAAAGCGGGGCAGAAAATCGCCCTGGTGGGCGAAACCGGCGCGGGCAAAACGACAATAGTGAACCTGCTCGCCCGCTTCTACGACGCCACGGAGGGCACGGTGTACATCGACGGCATTGACATCAAACAGTACAGGCGGGACAGCCTGCGCAGGGCCTTTTCGGTGGTGCTCCAGGACACTTGCCTGTTCACGGGGACGATTGCCGACAACATCCGCTACGGTCGGCCGGAGGCGACGGAGGCCGAGGTGCAAGAGGCGGCAAAGGCCGCCAATGCCGACGGCTTTATCCGCAGGCTGAAGCACGGCTACCACACGGCGGTGAGCGGGGGGAGCGACTCCCTTTCCCAGGGACAGCGGCAGCTGCTCGCGATCTCCCGGGCGGTGCTCTGCCGCGCGCCCATCCTCATTTTGGACGAGGCCACCTCCAGCGTGGATACGCGCACAGAACTGCGCATCCAGGAGGCGATTCTGCGGCTGACCCAGGGCGGGACCTCCTTTGTCATCGCGCACCGGCTGTCCACCATACGGGACGCGGACGTGATTCTGGTGGTTCAGGACGGCCGCATCGCGGAAACCGGCTCTCATCAGGAGTTGATTGCACAAAACAGCCTGTACGCGCGGATGTATTACAGCCAATTCGACACGGATGTGCCTCTTATAAAAACTTGATTTTATTACGAAAGGACGGTCACAAACATGGCAACGGAAAAGAGAAAAATAGACAGAAAACAGAAGGTGGCGCTGGGCGGTCTGCCGCAGAAGATCCACATCCTGACGGAGGACGACAGCCTGCCGGTGCTGCTGTTCCTCCACGGCGGGCCGGGGGTGCCAAGCCGGCATTCCCTAAAGAAGGCCCACACGGATTTGCTGGATACCTTCACACTCGTTGGCTGGGACCAGCGGGGCACGGGCGGCTCCTACAAGGGCGTGACCGAAGAGAGCATGACGGTCACGCAGCTCACGGACGACGCGGCTGAATTGGTCGGCTGGCTGTGCAATGAATTCAAAAAAGACAAGATTTTTATCATCGGAGGCAGCTGGGGCAGCATGCTCGGCACGTTCCTGGCCTACCGCTACCCCGAAAAAATCGCCGCCTATGTCGGCACCGGGCAGTTGGTGGACGGCAGCGAAAATGAGCGGCTCAGCTATGCGTTCGCAATGGAAGAGGCCAAAAAAGCCGGGAATGAGGCGGACGTAAAAGCGCTCCTTGAGCTCGGCGCCCCGGTGAACGGGCTCTACAAGGGCGGCCTGAAAGGGATGCTGGTACAGCGTAAGATCATGGGGAAATACGGCGGGTTTTCCCCCAGCGAAAAAAAGCGGAACTATGTGGGCTCCCTCGCGAAGCCGATCATTCTGTCGGGCGAATATTCCATCGGGGACCTCTATGGCATCCTGATGGGGTCAAGGTACATCCTAAAGGTCATGTGGCCCGAAATCGGCGGCATCGACCTCGCCAAGGCCTGCCCCGAATTCCAAATGCCCTACTTCATCTTTGACGGCCGGCTGGACAACAACACCCCCGCCGCCCTGGTGGAGGACTATTTCGAAAAGATCCAGGCCCCCCGCAAGGAGTTGCACTGGTTTGAGCACTCCGGGCACAGCGCCATGGGAGACGAGCCGGAAAAATTCAAAAAGCTGCTGCGGGAAAAATTGACCGAAGTGGCCGCCGCCGAGCGGGAGCAGGGGACCAGAATCTGACATCAGTCCCCATAGCACTCCCGCGCCTCCGCAAGCAGCGCCTCATAACAGGCCCGCGCGGCGTCCTTCCGCTTGGCGGCAAGCGCCGCGCCGCGCGCTGTGTAAAATCGGTCGTAGAGCTTTTCCAGTTTGAATTTGTATTCGTGAAAAAATGAAGTGCCAAAATCGCTCGTTCCGTCGGATATTTTACCGGTTTCGTCCAGTGAATACAGGGGGTCGGCCACCAGCGCCTTGTAGAACAGCGTGCGGGCGATACCCATGACCCCGCAGGCGTCCAGCTTGTCCGCGTCGAAGAGAATTTTCGCCTCCAGGCTTTGGGGCGGGCTGTCCGAGCGGAACCGGTGTGCCCGGATACAATCCCGCACCGCCCGGGCGAAATCCTCCGGGCGGCTTTGTTCTATCAGCCATTGATAGGCCTTCTCCGCGCCGCAGGCGGCGTGGTCGATTTCGGGATTCGCGTACTGCTCCTCTCGCCCGATGTCGTGCAGCAGGCAGGCTGTCGTGAGCAATTCAATATCAACACCGCCCTCGTGCGCCGCGATGTCCAGGGCGTAGTGAAGGACGCGGTAGACGTGCTCCCGGTCGTGGGCGCTGTCGCGCATACAGGAGCGCATGTAGGCCTCGGCGGTGTGGCAATTTGTCCGGCTGTCCATTGTGTGTTTCCTCCACATTATAAACATTTGTTCTGCCGCTTCTATTTTAACACGTCTGCGCAGTTTGTCAAGACAAATGTTCGAGTTCTTTTTCGGGATTTTTCTGTTGACTGCCCCTTGGCCTCCCTTGACGAAAGGGAGGGGAACCGCTATGCGGTGGTGGGATTTAACCAAAAATTTATTTTTCTTTTCAAATAATACTTGACAAGTCTGTGTACATATTGTACTATTGTGACGGTTTTTTTAAAAGGCAATGATCGGGAACAAGTAACCCCCATGATTTCCACCTCAGAGAGCCGGCGTTCGGTGTGAGCCGGTGGGGAAACGGGCGGTGAATACATCCCGGGAGCCGTGCCCTGAACGGCGGTTTTGGGAACCGTTCAAGTAGGAGGCGACGGGCGCGCCCGTAACAGCGCAGGGGTATGGAAGTACCCTCTGAGCGCGTCGCTGTGAGGCTGCGCGAAACTGAGGTGGTACCGCGGTTGTTTGCAATCGCCCTCGGACATGGTTCTGAGGGCGTTTTTATTTTGTATGAAAAAGAAAGGTGTGTTTTCAATGTTTATCAAGTCGGCCTTGCTTCTGGTATTTTTTGCGGTGACGGTTTATATTGGTTTCTATTATCGCAAACACGCGGACAGCGTGAGCGGGTTCGTGTTGGCCGGGCGTTCCGTCGGGCCGTGGCTGACCGCTTTCGCCTATGGGACGACGTATTTCTCCGCGGTTATTTTTGTGGGTTACGCGGGGCAGTTCGGCTGGCGCTTCGGCACCGCCGCCACCTGGATTGGCTTGGGCAACGCCTTTATCGGCTCGCTGATGCCCTGGATTATCCTCGGGCGGCGCACGCGGATCATGACCCACCATCTGAACAGCGCGACCATGCCCGAATTTTTCGGCTCTCGCTTTGGTTCGGTGCCGTTGAAGATCGGGGCTTCCATCATTATTTTCATCTTTTTGATTCCCTATACCGCCTCGCTGTATAACGGGCTCTCGCGCCTGTTTGCCATGGCCTTCGGTATTGATTTCTTTTACTGCATCATCGGCATGGCGGTGCTCACCGGGATCTACGTGGTCGCGGGGGGCTATCTCGCCGCGGCGGTGAACGACTTCATACAGGGCATCATCATGCTGGTCGGCATTGTCGCCGTCATCTGGGCGGTCTTGCAGAGCAACGGCGGCTTTACGGCGGCGATAGACGCCCTGGCCCGCGTGGAGGACGCGGCCGTGGCCCCCGGCGCCTACGCCTCCTTTTTCGGCCCAGAACCGGTCAGCCTGCTGGGCGTGGTTCTCCTGACTTCCCTCGGAACCTGGGGATTGCCGCAGATGGTTTCGAAGTTTTACGCCATCAAGTCCGAAAAGGCCATCTTCAAGGGCGCGGTGATCTCCACGGTCTTTGCGGTGATCATCGCGGGCGGCTGCTACTTCCTCGGCAGCTTCGGCCGCCTGTACGCGGACATGGTGGAGGTGGGCCCGACCGGCATTGTGTTCGATTCCATTATCCCCAACATCCTTTCCCAATTTTCCGACCTGCTGGTCGGCGTAGTGGTGCTGCTGGTGCTTTCGGCGTCGATGTCCACGCTCTCTTCCCTGGTGATGGCCTCTTCCTCCACGCTGACGCTGGACTTCCTGAAGGGCCACATCATCAAGAAAATGGACGACAAGCGGCAGGTGCTGGTCATCCGCCTGCTGATTGTGGTATTCATTCTGATTTCCGTCATCATCGCCACGATACAATATAGAGGCGGCATCACCTTCATCGCGCAGCTCATGGGCATTTCCTGGGGCGCCCTGGCGGGTTCGTTCCTGGCCCCCTTCCTCTTCGGCCTGTATTGGAAGGGCGCGAGCAAGGCCTCGGTTTGGTGCTGCTTTATATTCAGCACCGTCTTCATGACGCTGAATATCTTTTTCAGAAGTTCGTTTCCCGCGCTTTTACAGTCGCCCATCAACGCCGGCGTGGTGGCCATGCTCTCCGGATTTGTGATTGTACCCCTGGTGAGCGCGGTTACCAAAAAGCCCGACAAAGCCGCCACGGACGCCTGCTTTGCCTGTTATGAAGAACCGGCGGCCCAGGAATAATCAAAAGGAGATAACAAGAATGCCCATTACGGAAATACTGGCGCAAAACGCGGCGCTCTACGGGGACAAAGTGTGCCTGACGGAAATCAATCCCGAGCAGGAGGAACAAAACGGAGGCGCCTGGAAGGAGTTCGCGCTGGTGGAGACCGCGCACCGTGCCCGGTACCGCAAGGAACTGACCTGGCGCGCCTTCGACGAGCGGGCCAATCAATTCGCGAACCTGTTGCTGGAACGGGGCGTGAAGCGCGACGATAAAATCGGCATCCTGCTCATGAACTGCATCGAATGGCTGCCCATCTACTTCGGCGTGCTGAAGTCCGGCGCGATTGTCGTGCCCATGAACTTCCGCTACTCCTCCGAGGAGATTCAATACGCCCTTGGCCTGGCCGACGTCTCCATGCTGGTATTCGGCCCGGAGTTTATTGGCCGGGTCCAGGCAATCAAAAATGACATCCCGGCGGTGCGCTCGCTCTTGTTTGTGGGCGACGGCTGCCCGGATTTCGCGGAGCCCTACGAGGCCGCCACAGCACCCTGCTCCAAGCAGGCGCCGGACGTCAAACTCACGGATGAGGAGGACGCCGCCATCTACTTCTCCTCGGGCACCACGGGCTTCCCGAAGGCGATTCTGCATTCGCACCGAAGCCTGGTCATGGCCTGCGAGGTGGAGCAAAACCACCACAGCCAAACAGTTGACGACATCTTCCTGTGCATCCCGCCCCTCTACCACACCGGCGCCAAGATGCACTGGTTCGGCAGCCTGCTGGTGGGCGGCAGCGCTGTGCTGCTGCGCGGTATCCGGCCCAAGTGGATCATCGAGACCGCCGCGAGTGAGCGCGCGACCATCGTGTGGCTGCTGGTGCCCTGGGCGCAGGACATCCTCGACGCCATCGAGAGCGGCGAGATCAACCCGGCGGACTACGACCTGAGTGCCTGGCGGCTCATGCACATCGGTGCCCAGCCGGTGCCGCCCAGTTTGATTCGCCGCTGGAAAAGCTATTTCCCCCAGCACGAATACGACACCAACTACGGGCTTTCGGAGTCCAGCGGGCCGGGCGCGGTGCATCTCGGCGTAGAGAACATCCATAAAGTAGGCGCCATCGGCAAGGCCGGCTACCAGTGGCAGACCAAAATCGTCGATGAGCGCGGCGAGGAAGTCCAACCCGGCGCAGTGGGGGAGTTGATCCTCTTTGGGGACAGCGTCATGCGCTGCTACTACAGGGACCCGGAGGCCACGGCCGCCACCATCAAAGACGGCTGGCTCTATACGGGCGACATGGCCCGCGAGGACGAGGACGGCTTCATCTTCCTGGTGGACCGGAAAAAGGATGTGATCATCACCGGCGGAGAAAATCTCTATCCCGTGCAGATCGAGGACTTTCTGCGCGGCTGCGATAAAATCAAGGACGTGGCCGTCATCGGTCTGGCGGATGCCAGGCTGGGCGAGATTGCCGCGGCAATCGTCGAGATCAAACCGGGCATGGACTGCGACGAGGAGGAAATCCGGCAGTTTTGCAAGCAGCTCCCGCGCTACAAGCGCCCGGTTCAGATCATTTTCGACAGTGTTCCACGCAACCCCACGGGGAAAATCGAGAAGCCCAAGCTCCGCGAGAAGTATTGCGGGGAGAGCCTCGTAAAGCAGCAGATTGAGCTGGCATAGGATGGGTTAATAAAAATAGCACCCGTAAAACGGGCGCACGGGTATTGACATTCTCCTTCATTCTGTATATACTGTAATCAGAGGGCGGCCCCTGCGGACACAGGTCGGTCACTCCTCAGAGGATTTAGAATCCGTAGAAATGCCGTTCCTTGTGTTTTGGGGGCGGTTATTTCTTTGTGGCGGTAATTACCACATTGACAACCAAAACAATAAGCGTAAGTAGTTGCAGTATTTCGCCTACTGTCATGCGGCTCACTCCTTTCGGAGGAATAACCTGCCACCCTGCTGATTACAAGCATATTTTAGCACACACTTCCGTAAGAAGCAACAAAAAAGAACTGCTTGACAGTTTTTTACACCCCTGATATACTGATACTCGATACATCGATATTCAGTATACAGGAAAGGCGGTTGGCCTATGGCGCGGGAACAGCTGCAATCCCTGACCGAGCCCATGTTTTTCATCCTGCTGGCTCTGACCCGGCCCATGCACGGCTATGAAATCATGCAGACGGTCACAAATATTTCCCGGGGCCGCGTCACCGTCGGCGCGGGGACGTTATACGCCCTGCTGACGCGCTTTGAAAAGGAGGAGATCATCCGCCTGGTCGGCGGGTCGATTCTCGTTTTTTATGCGGAAGCTAACACGCCGCCGCCTGTGCCTATCCATACGGACAAAAAAATTCAAGCTCAGATTTACTTAAAAGCTTCCCGGAAAACAGAACTACGCACATATATCTCATTAAGTATAGTAATACTTATCAATGCTTATTCACAATCAAGAAGTGGCATAGAAGTGTTTTTATCCAACGCGCGTATTCTTGCACTAATCGGATATCTGATATGGTTTTTGACGTGCTTTTGGAGGCTCGCGCAGTTGTTCCTCTGGTATCAGCACACAAAAAAAACCGCCGAGCAGGATTTGCCGCTACCAGTTGAAGTGTGAAGTGTACCCTGAAGTGTACCCCATTGTTCGGACAACTTTTGATTGTATCCGTTGTATCTATTGCCCGAACACCCCATGTTTGCTATAATAAATCCATGCTTTTACTTTTGTGCAGGATAG
>Ga0123353_10007696_pt1 | contig 14610 bp, 7 predicted proteins | sample TergutLab28metaG_3_FD_92763 | JGI IMG/M metagenome (GOLD analysis project Ga0123353, IMG submission 92763) | Labiotermes labralis P3 segment gut microbial communities from Petit-Saut dam, French Guiana - Lab288 P3 | ecosystem: Host-associated > Arthropoda: Insects > Digestive system > Gut ... | reverse complement strand
GCGAAGCCATTGCAGCAGCAGGGCAGCAACGTATCCGCCCAATTTTGATGACAAGCGTAACAACAATTTTGGCTCTTTTACCATTAACATTTGGTTTTGGCGAAAGCGCATCACTGCGAGCGCCAATGGCTATGGCTGTAATCGGAGGGTTAATATCTTCTACTTTATTGACGCTGATTGTAATTCCTTGTTTGTATGATTTGTTGGATAGGGTGGTAAAATCGAAAATCTGATTTTTTAAAAAATTTTTTCCTTAAAATTTTCTTTTTTCAATTATTTTTTTACTATCTTTGCCAAGATTTTTAATTGTTTATAGAGTTTAATAGACTTCGGCTCTTTATAACATTTAAAAGCGTTTCACGATGTTTTTTTTAGAAGTCTCAAACAAACAATTATGAACTTTAGAGATATTTTTAACACATCAGTTAAGAAGGTTAATTCTATTAATCTTACGAAAACCATGGTTTCGGCAATCATGGTTTTGATTTTACTTACTCCGCAATTGTTAAAAGCAGCGAGTAATGAAACGATAATAGACCTGAATGACCCCAGTAATGCGACTTACAGTTTTACCAACTGGTCATTTAATAGCGTCACAAATACCTATACAGTATCAAACAATGTTGCTGTAACAGGTTCAGGATCAAATTCCAGCATGACGCGAACACTTACATTTGTAATTTCCGGAGTTGCAACTGTACAGTGGAATGTTCAACTTTACAGAGGCGCTGCTAATTTTGCCGGTCCGTTGATTACATTACAAGGTGACGGTACTTTTGAAACCATGCCGAATACTTGGTTGCAACATACTGGAAATGGAAACACCATTAACTCAACGGGAAATTCTGCTATAAAAGTCAATGGTACAGTACTATCCGCTACAGGCACAACAATCACAAGTGATGGGACAAACGCTTCCGTTACAGTGCAGGGTTCGGGGTCAATAGTAGGCGAACAGACAACTAATTTGCGTCCGCTAATAAATATGACCAATATTGCAAATACCGGCAATAATGTTTTTGTGAAGGATAATGGTCACGTTTGGCATATTAATGAAGAGGCAAATTACGGTTATTGTATCCAAACTTATGGCAATATAGTTATTGACGGTGGAAATATTTACAGTTCAGCAATTAACGGGCGTTCAATCAACCTTGTCGGACCTAATTCCCTTGTAACACTCAACGCTGGAATAGTATGGGCAGACGGCGTTAATGGCGTTGCCATCAGTTCTGCCACCACAGCCGGCGTGGACGTTGTGAATGCATCCGTGATTATAAATGGCGGTACGGTAATGGTTACTTCCGGTATGGCAATCAGAACCACAGGCGCTAATTCAAATATTACGGTTAACGGAGGTTCGGTATCAGCCACAACGGGCGATGCAATCAATACCACAGGCGCTAATTCTACCGTTAATGTTACAGGAGGTCAGGTTTCGTCCCTCACGGGAACTGCAATCAGAACGCCTGTAACAAATTCTACAGTTACAATAAGCGGCGGTCAGGTTTGGGTAATGAAGGCAACAAACGCTATTCGTACAAAATATGCTACTTTGACAGGCGGTTTTGTATTTGCATTCGGAACTAATGCGAGTAGTGTTATAAGCGCAACATCTACAGTTCCTTATGGTAGTTCCGTTTTGGTAGTTGCATGGAATCAGGCTGCAGGCGTAACATTATATCCACAAGGCAGTTCCACATCATTTAACCCGGACCTTCAAAACTCTTTAAACGGACAGTCTTCACATTATTTTTGGCATAATCATCCGGAGTTAGGAGGTGGAATAAATTACAATTACCCTCCAAATACGGGATTTTTCAAACTTCCCGTATCAATAGTGCGGGATTATGGTTTGATTTTTGATTCCACCAGCGGTTTAATGTACGCTAACGTGAGCGGTTCCGGAATACCGGGTGGAGTAAACTATCTGCTTTATCCTTCCACACCGGAAACGCCAGAGTGGGTTGGAACAACCGGTTCCTTGACGTTAAACAACTTCTCTTGGAATACGTCCGCACAGACAGCATTAACATTTTATGGCGGAGGCGCTACAATAACTTTGAATGGAACAAGCTCATTTACATCTAATTATGTTCAATCAGGAAATTCATTCGGAGTATCTTCAACTTATCCCATTGTAATAAATGGCAGCGGATCAATAATTGCCACCGGTGGAAATCCATCATCGGGCAATTCTTACGGAATGAATATCAATAACCTTACAATCAACAGTGGCACGGTAGAATCAAAGGGAGCCACAAGCAGCTTTGGTTACGCTCCGACTGCTCTTCCAACGGCATATACTTACTGGACAAATACGACGGTTACTGATCCGGGCGGCTCAGGGACAATCTGTTATACAGGTACCCCACCCTACGGCGCTCCATACCAATACAATGCAAGCCAAAAATTCGTAAAAATTACCTCAAACCCGTTTGCAATAATTGATAATGTTACTGTAAGCGGCACGGTAGGCGTAGAACTTAATAACCCGCCGGCAGCAATTATTACGCTTTATGGCATAACTATTAACAGCACAGGGATTACAAATGACATTGTAAATTCATGGTTTACAAGTTTGCCAAACGGAATTAGTGTAAAGGCAATTGCAACTCCCGGCTCAAATACGATTACACTAAATTTTGAAGGAACTCCCACAGTAACGTCAAATGAATCGTTCAGGATTACAATTCCGGCAAATTTACTTAATGGCGGCGCTGATATGACAGTTATATTTAACGTCAATGCAAGGTTTAACATAGGATTAGCATCTCCGAGTCTGACACTTGCGGCATCTCCGCCAAATATCCAGATTTATCCGGGAAATGTTACTCTAACAGCAACTTTATCAGGCGCTTATCCTTATAATTATGGTAAAGATATCATATTTTCAGTAAATAGTGTCATTGAATATTATACCGTAACAAATGCTATAGGGGTGGCAACAATAGTATTAAATAGTCCTGTACCGGGGAATTATAACTTTATTGCACGCTTTGCCGGAGACGCAAACAATAATTCATCTTCTGACAATATCAATAATTATATTGTTGAAAATGCCAACCCTGAAGCGGAAATTGATGATATTACAGTAATCGGTACTGTTGGAATAACTTTAACAACCCCGCAAACCACAAAAATTACGCTCCATTACTTAGAAACTGTTGATGGCGACTTGATTAATGAAAATGTTAATTCATGGTTTGCAAATCTGCCTGTTGGTCTGAATGTTTGGGCAAACGCAACAGACGGAGATAATGAAATATTTTTAGAATTTGACGGTATTCCGGAAAAGACTTCAAATGAGGCATTTGTCATTATTATACCATCAAGCGTTTATAGTGGCGCTACTGACATTGCCGTCTTGTATAATCCTAATGCGAAATTTCAGATAGGACGCGCCTCTCCGACCTTGACGCTTACTGCATCTCCGGCTGGTACACAAACTTATCCGGGCGATGTTACGCTAACTGCTACTCTCACAGGAACATATCCCAATAATGTTGATAAAATTATCATCTTTTCAGTGAATGGTCATAATTACGAAGCCATAACAAACGGCAGCGGAGTGGCAACATTAATACCGCCAAGCCTGTTACCGGGAAATTATACTTTTGAAGCATTATTCGAGGCAGACCTTTATAATAATTCAGCAAGTTCAAATATAGTTTCATATACCGTAACAGCGCCCGACCCATCAGCGGAAGTTCTTGACGTTATTATTAACGGCACTGTAGGAACAACATTGACAAGCGAGCAGGTTGCCACGATTATACTTCACGATGATACCGTTGAAACTGAAGGAATCAGAAGTTATTCCGACACTTGGTTTGTATATTTGCCAAACGGATTGAGGGTATGGGCAAACGCCGAGGAAGGCTCGGATGAAATAACACTTGAATTTGAAGGCGCTCCAACTGTAACTTCTCAGGATGTATTCAACATCAATATCCCTGGAAGCGTACTTTCACGCAAAATGGCTATCCACGTGGATGATAACATTAATGCAAAATTCAACATTGTTCGGGCTTCGCCAAGTATTTTAGTATTTATGGCAATTCCTCCAAATACTCAGACTTACCCTGGAAATGTAACTATTATGGCAAGACTGATAAATGCATATCCCAGCAGTGTTGGTCAGGTTATTAAATTTAATATAAGCGGTACGGAATATATTGCAACAACTGATGAAACAGGATATGCGACAATAGTATTAAACAGTCCTGTGGCAGGAAATTATACTTTTAACGCTTCTTTTACTGAGGATGCATTTAATAATGGAGCGGTTAGCAGTACAATCAATTATACTGTAGTACCAGTAGTTAACGTTGAAGATGTTATTATAGAAGGTATTGTCGGAACGGAGCTTACTCCTCAGTCTGCAACAATTATTCTTAACGGAGATGAGGTAGTTGCCGGCGGATTTAGTGGTTCAGCAAACGCATGGTTTACCAATTTACCAAATGGATTAAGCGTTACTGCAACTGCAATTGCTGCCACGAATGTTATAACTCTCAATTTTACAGGCACATCAACAGTAACTTCTAACGAGGCGTTTGTCATTAATATTCCGGCAAGCGTAATTGCAAGTAATATAGCAGTTTCCGTACAATCTAACGCAAATGCGAAATTTGGTATTTATTACCTTATAACTGCTTCAGCAAGTCCAGCCGCAGGTGGCAGCGTTTCAGATGACGGGTATTACCTGCATGGCGACCCGGCAGTTGTAACAGCAATCGCTAATTCAAATTACAATTTTATCAACTGGACAGAAAATAATGTTGAAGAAAGTACAAATCCAAGTTACAATTTTACTGCCGTAAGTAACAGAACTTTAGTGGCAAACTTTGAACTCAAATCCTATATCGTAACATTATTAAAAAATCCGAATGAAGGCGGAGATGTTACAGGAGCAGGAACATACCAACATGGAGAAAGCGCTGAAATAAAAGCAACTGCAAATGACGGTTATGATTTTCTATACTGGACAACTACAGGTGGCGATCAAATTACTGCCAATCCTTACACTTTCATAGTTACTGCGGATATCACCTTAACTGCTAACTTTGGAGTGCATAATCTGTATATGATTTCAGTCAGCGCAAATCCTTCGGAAGGAGGCACGGTTTCCGGCGGAGGAAACTATGACCTTGGTGAATTAATTACCGTATCTGCTTCACCTAAACCAAATTACGTCTTTATTAACTGGACAGAAAATGGCGCTGAAGTCAGTACAGATGCAAATTACCAGTTCACGGTTGAAGGCAGTAGAATTTTAGTGGCAAACTTTACTCTTATAACCTATACGATTACAGCATCAGTTGTAAGTGGCATCGGAACAATTGAACCACTTGGAATAACAAATATCAGCCATGGGGGTAGTCAGTTATATATCATTACTGCTGATGATAACTATCAGATTCAGTCGGTTTTGGTAGATGGCGAAGAGGTATTTAACCCCACTCCAATTCTCCCCCATAGAGAGGGAGATGGAAGCGTTTCTTTTACCCCCTCTAACGAAGGGGGACGGGGGGAGGCTATCAGCCCCTCCCCTACCCTCCCCCAAAGGGAGGGAGCAGGAAACGCTTCTTTCACCCCCTCTATGGGAGGGGGACGAGGGGAGGCTTTTTCCTACACCTTCTCCAATGTAATAGCCAATCACACAATAGAAGCATTTTTTACACCCAAAGCATACCTAATCACAGTGGTTGCTAACCCGATTGCAGGCGGTTCGGTAGAGGTTAATGGCAGCGGTACAAGCGCTACAGCTGAACATGGCGACCCTGTAACCGTTGAGGCAGACGCCAATCCAAACTTTACTTTTGTTAATTGGCAGGAAGCAGGCGGTGCGGTTATGGATGATGATCCATCAGGTACTTATACTTTCCTTGCAAGTAAAGATATAGACCTGATTGCTAATTTTCAGGAAGCCGGAAAGTATTTTCTCACCCTTGAAGTTATTCCTGCCAATGCAGGTACAGTTCTCGGAACCGGTTCGTACTTTGCTCTTGAATATGTATCAATTGAAGCTATCGCTGATAATGATAACTATGAATTTGTGGCATGGATGGATGGCGCTACTGAACTCAGTACAGATGAGTTTTTTATTTATCAAATGCCGGCAGAAAACAAAACGCTTACTGCTCTGTTCCAAGGCGTTGAAAAATTAATAACTGTTACGGTAGAACCCAGTGGAAGCGGTACAGTAACCGGAGAAGGAACTTACAGATACGGAGAAACGGCAACTTTAACTGCTTCTGCAAATGATAATTACACTTTTGTAAATTGGGTAGAAGGAAGTACCGTATTTTCAACAAATCCAACCTATTCCTTTACTGTTACTGGTGATAGAGATATGATTGCTAATTTTGCAACTGATACATACCTTATTACAGTACTGGCAAATCCTTTATCAGGTGGAACAGTTACCGGCGGCGGAAATTACATCCATGACGCAAGTGTAACCATAGAGGCATTTGCCAACGCAGATTTCGAGTTTATAAACTGGACAAAAGAAGGCGTTGAAGTTACAAAAAACACAACTTTCAATTTTAATGCAACCGAAAGCGCTACCTATACGGCTAACTTTAAACTGACACTCGGAAAAAACACAGATTTAGATGATATTGACGTTGATGGAGGAACGCCCGACCTTGACAACACAAGCGGCTCAACATTTGCGTGGATTGCTCCGTGCGACAGCAATGAAGTACTCGTTACCGTTACCGCTAATGACCCGAATGCAACTGTAGAAATAAAGGTAGGAGACAATTACGTGGCGCAAAACCCACTAATGGTTAATTTGCCCAACTATGGCATAAACCGATTTACCATTAAGATAATAGCAGCGAATGGAGTTGATTATGAAGAATATACTCTTACGATATTCAAAATGATTCCTTTCTGGAAGATAGTGGTAATGCGCTGGAATAATACTCTGTCAATAATCAATAATCCTGCTAATAACGGCGGTTTCACCTTTGTAACATTCCGCTGGTTCAGGGATGGACAGCAGTTCAATACGGATCAATGGTGGTCAGCAGGCGCTGATGGCGAACCAATTAATACTGAATATGAATATTATGTGGAAGTTGTAACTACCGATGGAGTAATGATACGCACTTGTCCTGCTTATATTACGCTGCGAAGTATGGAAGTTAAAGTTGCTCCTAACCCTGTTTCCTTTGGTCAAATCATAAATATTGAAGCAAATATTGATGACGAACTGATTAAAGATGCAGTAATTGAAGTATATGACGCTGTCGGAAATTACATAGAATCCTTGAAAGTACAGGGACGATTTACTCCGGTGGATATACGCTATGCCTCAGGACTTTATGTTTTTGTACTAAAAAGCGCTGAAGGATTTACAAAAGAGGTGAAAGTGACAGTTTATTAAAATTTAAAAACAGAAAATATGAAACGTCAAATAATAATTTTATCAATAATGTCCCTTGTTTGGGGAACAATCAATGCACAATATGACCATGAACTATCTGTTTATGGCGGCGGAGGTTTATCTGCCCTGAAATATAAGACAACAATTGGCGACCGGAAATTAGGTTTAGGCGGACATTTTGGAGTGGGCTATCACTATTTCTTTTCGCCACGATGGGGTTTAGGAACAGGTTTTGAACTTGCTTTCTATAACTCAAAGTTCAATTTGAACAATTTGAAACTCCTTTATGATGTAACTGATATGGAAGGAAATAATTTTGAATTTCGTAGTACCATTAACAATTATAAGGAGAATCAACATGCAATGCTGCTACAAATTCCGTTGATGCTGCAATTTCAAACTGACAAACCGGACAGAAATTATCAATTTTTTGCTGCTGTAGGCGGAAAAGCAGGCATTCCAATTAAAGGAATTTATAAAACAACTGCTTCCCTTTACAATGAAGGTTTCTATGAGCATGAACAAAGTTTATATGATACTCAGACATTTATGGGTTTCGGAAACTTTAACAGTAAAAAATTCAACGGAGACCTTGATTTAAAACTGGCTATTTTAGCCTCACTCGAAGCAGGCGTAAAATGGAGACTGAAAGAACATTGGTTTCTTTATACAGGCGCTTATTTAGATTATGGTTTAAATAACATTCTGATGAAACAGGACATTGCAGCCATGCCATCAATTGTTCAATATAACGTAACTAATCCGAAAGCATTTGTAGTGAACAGCGCCTTACAGTCTCAATACACCCAAAACACTGCACAAAAATTTACTGATAAAGTAAGTCCGATTGCAGCAGGTATTAAGGTAAGATTGGCATTTGGCAAAAATTGCAGAAAAGAATGCCCTAAAGATACAACTCCGCCTTCTGATTATGTACAACCAGTTCCTGAAGAAGAACCCGAAGTCGTTGAAGAAGTTCCCGAAGTTGTTGAAGAAACCCCCGAACCAATTGAAGAAACCCCCGAACCGGTTGAAGTAACCCCCGAACCGGTTAAAGAAGAAAAGCCCATAGTTCCTGATAAGGATGATGGACTAAATGCAGCGAAAATATTGATTGAAAGACCAATAGACAACTATACGGTGAATCAGTCAGATGTTGCTGCTTACCAACAACAAAGATAAGATGAGAAAATTGCGTTGCAGAAACTATATAAGAATTTACGTTTCTATCTCCAAGGTCATACATGCGATTTGGGAACTAAAGAAGTAAACGAACGTGTTGGATTGGCACGCGCCGCTAAAGTCAAAGCCTACATGATCTCTAATGGCATTGATGAAAGCCGTATCTTAGGTATTTCCTCAAAACGTGATACACAACCGGTTGTACCTAATACCAGCGAGGATAACAGGAGAAAGAATCGTAGAGTGACAGTTATTCTTGAATGAAAATGTCTTATAGAACGCTGATGACATGAATAGTGTTGTCAGCGTTCTATAACACTTTATGACAGTCTTTTAATAAAATCTTAATACCTCTTTTTCAATGGAAGAACAAGTACGTCTATTTGAAATGATAAAGGAGAAAATCTCTAACCGGCAACGATTGTCAGATGTGATTGAAGAGTTGCTGGGAGTAAGTTCAGATTCGGCTTACAGACGTATCAGAGGTGAAACAGAACTAACTTTCTCTGAACTTAAAAAAATTAGTGGTAAATTTAACCTGTCAATGGACGAAATTTTGAATTACAAATCTAATCAGGGCGCATTGTTTCATTATGATCCGCTTAATATTATGGATATTGACAACTACCTTTTCCACCTGAAACGAATGTTTAATGTATTTAATGTTTTAAAATCGGCATCTGATAAGGAAATAATATATACTGCGAGAAGTATTCCTTTACTTCACTTAATCAAATTTCCCGATTTAGCCTTTCTAAACCTGTTTACATGGAATAACGTGCTAAATCCCTCTAACAGATTATACAATGATTTTTGCAGTAAGTTGGATAAGGACAGGATTATATCCTCTTATCAGCAGATTCATCATGCCCATTCGTTAATTCCTACAAAAGAAATATGGACTGTGCAGACGCTTGACGTTACCCTAAGACTATTGGAATATTTTTATACTACAGGCGCTTTTGAAAAAAAAGATACAGTTCTGTTTCTTTTAGAACAATTAGCCCTTCTTGTAGATACAATCCATCAATATGCAGATGACGGACATAAAGGAGGCGAACAAAAGACGCCATTTTCCATGTATAACTGTTCGGTCAATTTGTACGAAAACTGTATGCTTGTAAGGAATGAAAATCAATTATCAATGACGCTCAGGCTGCACATGGTAAATTTTATTGAAACGGACAATGATGTTTTATGTAATTCAATGCTCAAATGGCAGCGTGGTTTAATCTCCAAATCAACGCCAATCAGCGGAGAATCATCAGCAATGCATAGATTTCGTTTTTTTGAATTTGCAAAAAGTAATATTGAGAGATTGGTCAAAAAGTTAAAGAAAAATAATTAACCTGTAAGATTTGGCAGATTATAAATATGAAAAATATGCTAATAATGAATATGTTATAGATAAAAAAACTGACGAAAACCTTAGAAACAAACGCGCTGTATTTATTGAAGAAACAAAAACAAACAAATCTATTCACATTACCATGATAACCACTTATGGCGTTAAACACAACGAATATTGGAACAATATTCAATCAGAAATTACGTTCAATGATTTATTTAAATAATCTGACAAATGTATAAATTAATAGCGATCTCTATTATAACATGTTTCCTTTTATCTCCTCTTCAATCACAAAACATTATTATTAAAAGCGAAATTGAATCAGATATATTCTTGTCATCAGAATCGCCTGCGCCTCTATGGTTTACAGCCAGACAGGAAGGTAGATGGGGGTTAAAGGAAAATGCTCAGTTTCTTACAATTGCTCAGGTTTCATTCAACAAAGGTTTAAAGCGCTGGAACTTCTTGGCTGATATTGAATTAGACTATAATACTGAGATAGGAAAATGTTACTTTCATCACGGATATTTAAAAATTGACTGGCGTTTCCTTAATTTAACAATCGGCAGACATTTGTTTTCTCCAATTTTCAGCAAAGAATATTCAGGTTCAGGCTCGTATCTCTACGGCGACAATTTCAGACCCATTGACAGAATTACTTGCGGAATACCGGAATACATAAAAGTTCCATTTACTTTTGGTTTGTTAGAAATAAAGGGCGGATTGACACATGGAAGATTGGATGATACCAACGGCAATTTTATGACAATTTCTGACATAAATTATTTTCATAAAGAAATTTTATTGCATGAAAAATTCGTTTACGGAAGACTTAATATTGGAAAAATTAACCCTTATTTTGGGTTAAACCATTCAGTATTTATGGGTGGATATAACGAATATGGGGTAAAAATTCCAATAGATTATTGGAATTCTTTCATTGCAAAAGGGTCTGAAAAAATTGGAGGAGGTGATGCTACAAATGCAGCAGGCGCTCACATGGGACTATATGATTTCGGTTTTTATATGTATTTTGATTTTGCAGACATACAATTATATTATCAAAAGCCGTTTGCAGACGGTTCCGGGATGAATATTGCCAATTTTTCCAATTTTTCAAGCAGAAACAGAGACCAAATAATAGGTTTGAATTTTAATTTCCATAAAATAAAGTGGATAAAAAATTTAACAGTTGAATGGCTAAATACAAAATATCAATCGGGAGAAGGAACACCAGACCCAATTGTAAATGGAAAAATTATTTTGAGACAAGATTTACGTAATATGAGTTCGGCTGAATTAACTGATTTTTCAACAACTCTTGGTGTTGAAAATGAGGGTTTTACAATAGATGAATTATGGAACTATATTAAAAAAGAGTTTAACAACGGATTTGAATTTGGCGGAAGGGATGGATACTTAAACAACTATTCATATCAGGGCGGATGGACTTATTACGGTATGATAATGAGCTCCCCTTTAAACCTGACAAGAGACCAATTGCTTAACTTAAATGCAAATTTGGGCGTATATCAACGAAATTATATTATTAACGACAGATACAGAGCTTTACATTTAGGAGCAAAAGGAAAAATAATCGAGAATCTGTTTTGGAAAACTATGCTGACTTATTCTGTTAATTTTGGTTCATATTATAATGAATATCCCGGTCGTTATACTTGGGAAAGAACTGATAATTACTATTTTGACGGAGGTTTAAATCAGTTTTATTCAATGATTGGTTTTGAATGGATTCTAAAAAAATGTTCAAAAATTACAATAAAATGTGATTTTGCTTTGGACAAAGGCGAAATTTTTAATACTTTTGGCACAAAATTTGGAATTAAATGGGCATTGTAAATCAGATAGTTACAAAATTTAAGTTCAATGTTTCGAGTTCAATGTTTAAAGTTCAATGTTTAAAGTTCAATGTTCAGAATTATAAATTGTTTTACTGTTTACTATTAACTATTTACTGACAACTATTTTATGTTAAAGGAGAAAACAGGGCTTGTTAATACTTTTATAGCCATTGGCGATGTTATTATTGCAATAATCAGTTTCAACATTGCATTATACATTGAATTTAACCAATTTCCGGTACTTACAAAAGATTCGGTTATACTTCAGTTGCTGATTATAATATTTTGGGGAGTTTTAGTAAACGGATTTGGGCTGAATACTTTGTACCGCTCGCGCCCATATTCTATTATCTTTCTGAATTGTGCGGGAGTTGCAGCAATTGGCGCAGCGCTTATGGCTGTAGCAATTTTATCATTCAATCTGTTTTATCTGGGGCTGCGTCCATTAATCTTTTTTGCGGCATCCGACCTTATTCTAACCTTTATTTTCAAACTGTGTATTTATATCTTTTTTAAAAGAGTAAGGAAAAAAGGGTATAATTTTCTTAATGTTTTAGTTATCGGCGATTCGACAGCAGCATCAATATTACGCCTTATTTTAATGCGTCCGGAATGGGGATACAAAATTACAGCCGTAATAGGCGATGATTATTTAGAAAAGGAATTTGGCGATAAATATCTTTTTCTTCCTGCAAATACAGATATTGAACAGTTGCTAAAAGACAAAACAATAGATGAAATTATCCTGTGTAAAAAGGATATGAATCAGAAAGAGATAGAAAATACAGTTCAAATCTGTTCTGAAATGGGTATTGTATTTCGGATGTACTCTTCATTCTTCAACATGCTGACCAACAAAACCAGATTACATTTTTTCGGAACTATGCCACTCTTGACAATTTCCAATATTCCTTCTAATTATTTAATGCTTGGAATTAAAAAAATATTTGATTTCGTATTTTCATTGATAATGTTGATAATTTTCTCGCCTTTGTTTTTTATAATCGCAATTATAATAAAATTGGATTCCAAAGGACCTGTCTTTTTTCGCCAAAAGCGTGTAGGTTTACGCGGAAGACGATTTTATGTCTATAAATTCCGAACAATGGTAGCAGATGCAGAAAATTTAAAAGAAGAGTTAGAAGACCAAAACGAAATGGATGGCCCAGTTTTCAAAATAGCTAATGACCCAAGAATTACAAGAGTTGGAATATTTTTAAGAAAATCTTCTTTAGATGAAATGCCACAATTTTTTAATGTACTCCGAGGCGATATGTCAGTTGTAGGTCCGCGCCCGCCAATACCAAGCGAAGTAAAACAATATGAAAGATGGCAGCATAGAAGACTTTCAATGAAACCGGGAATCACATGTATTTGGCAAGTATCCGGACGTAACAACATTCCTTTTGAAGAATGGATGAAAATGGATATGGAATACATTGATAACTGGTCACTTAAACTTGACGCCATTATTTTGGTAAAAACAATCAGAACTGTACTTAAATATGATGGAAGATAAATATTTATTATGATTCGTTTTCGTTACATAATTGTTTTTTTGCTTGTTTTTTTAGTCATTTCAGGATGTAAAAACAGGGTACCAAAAGGTTTTCCAAAACCTAATAAAATGGCTGATATTCTGACCGAACTCCATATTCTTGAAAGCGCTATGCAATATGGAACTGAAATTCAGATTTCTACAAAAGATTCGTATGGCTATTATAGAAATGTTCTTGTTAAATACGGATATACTTATGAACAATTTGATTCCATCAGAAAATGGTATGCTCATAATCCCGGACTTTATCAAAAAGTTTACGACCGCGTAGTTGTAAACCTCAGCAAACGAGAAACAGAATTTGGACTTCTTCTTGATTTTGAGAAAAAACAAGAATTACTAAAAGTCAAATCCGACTCAACTTTGCTAACAGAAAAAGACAAGTCAGAATTGTGGCTGCAATCAGACAGTATATTTATAAATCCGACCGATACAATTGATAAAAGAATTCCTTTTTACATTGATACCGACACTTTAGAACTATCCGGAACATTAAGATTATCTGCACAATACAAGTTTTTAAAAGATGATGAAAGTAAAAACCCGCAAATAATGCTAAGCGCGTTTTATGCCGATAGTACTGCGGATACATTATATTTGGATATTCCTCATTCATTTCAGCAAAAAACTGCTATTCTCGATTTACTTCTTGACGAAAATAAAAAAGCCACAAGCATAAACGGATTTCTTCTCTGGCAGGATTCTCTGATAAATTCAGCGGTTGAAATAAACGCTATAAGTTTAAGAATCATAAGTGATTCAATCAAACATAAAACCTCTCTTGAAATTGAAAAATCAATCAATATTGAAGAATCAGTTGAAAAAAGTGAAATTTCAGAAGAAATGAGGCGCAGACTTCTTAGAAGCAGATTGACAGATTAGAGACTTTAGTTTGAGTAACATTGTGAATATCATATAATTATTCATTGACCGCATAAAAAAAGACCACTGAATAACCAATGATCTTTTTCGAAATTAAAAAATTAAAAACCTAAAAAATATAAAACAAATGAATACAAAAAATTTACATTCTCTTTTCTTTTATTCTTGCTTTCTTACCTGTAAGTTTCCGTAAGTAATAAATTCTTGCGCGCCTTACTTTACCGTATCTGTTAACTTCTACTTTTTCAATAAAAGGAGAATTTATCGGGAAAATCCGTTCAACTCCAATATTATTTGAAATTTTACGAACAGTGAAACGTTTATTAGCGCCCATTCCTTTAATTTGAATAACTACGCCTTTAAATATCTGAAT
>Ga0123353_10007694_pt1 | contig 14610 bp, 6 predicted proteins | sample TergutLab28metaG_3_FD_92763 | JGI IMG/M metagenome (GOLD analysis project Ga0123353, IMG submission 92763) | Labiotermes labralis P3 segment gut microbial communities from Petit-Saut dam, French Guiana - Lab288 P3 | ecosystem: Host-associated > Arthropoda: Insects > Digestive system > Gut ... | reverse complement strand
ATTTTTGTCATCAATGTACTTTTGTTTTCATTTGCTTGTGATAGATGTAATGGTTTTGTATACTGTGGGCAGGCAGGTTATAGGTCTGTAATTCTTTGGTCTTTCACTGTTTTCATTCTTTGAAATAAGAATAATTACTCCTGTCATTAGCCACTCTGGTATTTGACCTTCCTCAGTCATTTTCTTAAAAAGGGTTGCTAAATATGTTTGTGTTGCTGTAAGTTGCTTAAGTCATAAGTTTGCTATTTGGTATCTTCCAGGAGCTTTCTGATTTAGCATTGTTCTTAGTACTTCTTCGACCTCCGTTGAGATATTGGGCCCCATTCAATACTGGGACTTTGTTGTTTAATTAGTTTTTGATCCAGTCAGCTTCTTCAATGTGTTGTACCTTTTCCCCAATATTTCTTTCCAAAAGTTCTCTATTGCTTCTTTGGTTGGTGGATTCTCCACATTGGTATTTATCTGTCTGAGAAGGCTGTGAAATTATTTGCAGTCTGCTCTAAACATTTTATTTTGATTGTACTGGTTTTATCTTTTACGTACCTCAATAAACATTGTGTCTTTGCTGATACTTGTTGTTTGAGCTCTTCAGTCACTTTATCCAAATTTTCCTTTTTCTCTGTGATATATTTCCGGAGTAATCTAATTCTTTTCATATTCTGTGTCTTTGTCTCATTTCTTTTATTTCTGCCAAAATTGATAGTCCTTTCCTTATACCATTTCTACTCTCCTGTATGTGTCTAAACCATGGGAATGTTTTGGACTCTATGAGTTTCTGATTTATAACATTCTGTTCTTTTATTTCTTCTGTAATCAAAATTGGTGCTGCATAGATAAGGTGGTTTATGTCAGATTCAGATCTTTACTTTTACTACTACTACTACCACCACCACCACCATTATTACTTCTACTACTACTACTGCTGCTGCTTCTGCTGCTGCTGCTGTGCTGCACCTTCAGAGACATTTTAATGTTCATATACAAGTATAGAAATATAATGATAAATACAGGTACACAGAGAAGCTAAACAATTCACAAAGAACATTGAGCCACAATTTTAACTGTTTAATAATATAAACATTATGTAAACAGAAGTTTTATATTTTAAATGGTCAAATATAAATTAGTAAACATACATAAAATATACACAACTATGATGTAACATGAATAACAATACATATAATCAGCGAAGTAGTTAGGAACAAGCAGACAGCTGCCCCACATGGCAGAGTCCAAGGGATGGCAAAATGAATAGTTTAAATATATATATATATACATATATATAAAGATTTTCTTCATTTAAGAAAGTTTACATTTTTGAGCCAAATAAAGGAAATTCCAATAAATTATTATGATTTTGGTAAATTATATGAGGGGCAGCCATTGTGATTACTCATCCTGGTTACCATAAAATCTGGCTATGCCATTGCCAATTACTTGCTTCACATACGAATGCCACATGACATGCTGATGGATTAATGGAAAGTATGTATGTATTTATGTATGTATGTATGTATGCATGCATGTATGAATGTACATAATAGTACATGACTGTAGAATCCAATTTAAATGCAAGTGGCTGCAAATGAACATAAATCTAAAGTCTGTTGTTATTTGTACAGGACTCTATCACCTTTCTAGTATTCAATAACAAACCAGCTTTTGGAAGCTGCCTGTGCTTTTGTCATGAGGGGCAAAAGAAACCTCAAATCTACTCTGTGGAGTCTGTTGAAGCGAGCTATTTCTGTTCCTGGAAACATACCACCAATGTAAGTATAACAAATAGGTATCAAACTTGTGTTGCAGTACTGTATAGAATATATTGATCAGAAAAGTCACTCTCTAGTTTCAGAGAAGTTTACGTGCTATGAATAGATTTAGGTTAGAGATGATTTAGCTCACGCTGTTTTCTCCTGATCTAAGACCCTACTCTCCCTTTGTTCCTTACTCTTAATAACAGTTATGTTAGAATCTTTTAGTTTCATTTATCAAAGTGAATGATTGGAACAATTTAATTGTCATTAATTTTATCCCATCCATTTTTACTTACCAGCACACTCTTATTTGCAACATACAGCCTGTTATCAGTTGTACATGTTATTGGTTAAATTGTAGATTGCAGTATGTCTGAATGGCATTTGGGCGTGAACCACAAACATTCATATGTATATTGTCCATAATTTTTTTAACCATCAGGAGAAAATGAAACTTTGCTGATTTGCAGTTCCTTGCAGATGAGATAAATTCGGCAGTAGACACTTTGTTTCTGTGAAACATCAATTTTTTATACCTGAAAATTACAGTCAACAAACATTTTAACTTGTCATTGATTGCTGTATCTAATAAAGTTTGCTAATCATAACAGTGTTTATTTTGCCTAGAAGTTTTGAGATGTTACTCCTTGTAAGCTTCTTTCACTGAGCTCTATGCAATTACTTTATATCACATATGCAGTCATGGTAACTATTCAATTTGAAAGGAGGCTGATATTCTGCTCATCAGTTTAGTTAAAAACTGGTAAGAATTGAATCGGATGCAGTTTTATTAATGCCACAACTTTGTTGTGCTGTACTCTGTTATGCTGACAAGACCCAGGAAATTAAAATGAGGAAAACCCCATTTCCTAATCTCCCATTTTACAATGTCAATTAAATTCCTGTTTTATTTATGTACCACAATTTTACTAGTAGTGTTTCATGCATGGTGCAGTTTACATGATATTTCTCTAATGCATGTAAACCAGCAGTTCAAGTGAACACAATTTGACAAATGAATACTTCATGCATTCTTGCTAAACACTTAAGGGCATGACATAGCTTTGGTCCCAGATGCGTTGGCTGTATGTGATGAAGCATTATGAATTCTGTGTAAAAATTCACTTACATATGAACTGATTTCAGTAATATTTACACTGCACATGAATTACCTACCTGATAAGAAGCAAATAGGTTGTTACTTGTGATGTGTATTTGGGAAGTGTCCAGTTTAAGCATCAGCTGTGACACTATGATGAAAATGTTCCAAGATTTTCCTTAGTCACTCCATGTACATTTTACATACCTCAAAGTATGCCACAATCTCTCCCTTCCACATCGTTTTAAAATCACTTTGCACATTTTTAAATATTTCATGTTTATGCACTGATGCTTCACCACAAAAATAGAACCAACAACTACATATGAAAATACATGAATTTATTACATTACAATCATTGTATGATGTGATAAAGTCACATATTTTCATATGCACTTGTTGGTTTTTTTTCTCATTATGCATTTATCACCCAACCATTTGACACTATATTGTCTGAGCTACTGGCACAATAATTTAATAAACTATGAATAAGTAAATCATGAAAACACAACATGGTGTAGACAGACAGTGGCAAAATGCGTTGCTCTTCAACCTCTAATCTGAAAACAGTACATATAACAACTGTTCTGTAGACAACAAATTTAATAAAAATAGTATATCCTATATAGATTGGAATATGTACCCTATATCTACACAAACCCACATACAACTCCATTGTTTCTCATAATACAGTTGAAGAAGGATAGATTGACTTCCTCTTATAGATCTGTTATTAACCCTTATCTTGCTAACGTGGAGTATAGGGTGAGCACCTAACAATGCCAGCAAATTCCAGATGGGATTTAACTCAGCATTTAAAGGGTTAATATATGGAGCATGGTCCTTCATAAGAAGCAAATATTTGTTCAGCTAGTTTTTTTGCTCACACTAGCACATGTTGGAAAGTTGGAAGTAAGAAGACTTTTACATTATACTGAATAAAAATAGTTATATGACTTCCTTACATGATGAACAACATTTAATTTGATTATATTGCGCTTTATGCAGAATGTGCAAGGTTGATAACAGGCAAAATGACCATACTTCCATTTTTTCCCAGAACACTGACATGATCACTGCCAATATTTTTGTTGTTTGTATCCATAGAGCTTACATTTTATTCTAATACTGGAAGAGCAAGAATAACATTTTCTTAATAATAGCATTGACACTATTGTATTTAAATAATAATATATAATCAGTATTCAGTAAACATCATAACACTGCTGTGTAAGTGCTGTGGAAGTATTACTATTTTTCTGGACTGTTTCACTAAGTAGAATCACTCCCAGGACCATTGCAGTGTAGCTGAACATTGTGCTAGATGATTATTTAACAGCTTTTACTACAGTACGGTGCTGATGGGTATTCTCAACTTCATTTGAAAAGTATCAGGCAAGTAATACCTTCCTAAGTAAAACTGAATTTTAATGGGTATGAAATGTAACTGCGTAACTCACATTTTCATTTACCAACTAAAATGCAAATTAATAACAGCACCTGAACTTTCCATTGTTTTACCTAACATACTTCAAAATGGGTCTGTGAGACCATCCCGTTTTAATTTCCATGCATTCTAATAAAGGGCGCCAGCAGTTGTATTTGCACTGTCTGTATCTTCCTGTCACTTCCTTCATGGCAGCTCATGCTTTACATGAGTCTTACTATTAGACCCAAAGGAACAAGCGTTCTTTTGTGGTACTGGGTCTTTGAGACCCATTGCACTCATTTAGAACACAAATTTGCTACTTCAGTTACATTTAGTTTCCTTGATCTCTTCTATTTTCATGTATGAAATCTAATTCCTATGTAATTGAATGGTATTATGTTGTTAAAAGTGTCAGGTATTTTCTTTGACAGTTTTGGTGAATTATCATCATCATCATCATCATCATCATCTATATCCTAGCAAGGTTTTTTGTGGCTCTTCACTGAGCGGTGGTCATTTACTTAATCCTAACAATGTTAGAGTTTAAGTATTTTCACATAGTGCACCAACTAAATGCACTTACAGTATATATGACATCATAGTCACTTCACTCTGGTATGTTTTGGCATTACAATGCCAACTTCAGGGAAAACATACACAACATAAAAACTTTCATAGTAAAATGGATTACAACTATGAATTTCATAATCTTCAATGAAATCCGCACTTAATACCAGTTTTTATATGGGCAAGATACGTTTATATTTTAGCCATGTAAAAATTCGTTTTAACTGCAGATTTCATTGAAGGATATGAATTTAATAGACATGATCCATTTTACGACAAAAGGGTATAAGCATGGTATCCACTCCCCAAAGATGACATAGTAATGCCAGAGCATGTCAGAGTAAAAGTGTCTATGTCACATACATTGTTTGTAGTTAGTTGGCACATTAAACAAGAATATTGATTCAAAATTCACAGAGTAAATAATTAAAAAGCATAAAGTTGCATTTTTCACTGAGGAGTACTTCTGTCCAGTAACCTAACAATGTGTTATGAAGTTGTGTGGCAACTGATAATTTTGATATTAATGTCATTTATGGAATTTCTGACAGACACAGAGTATGAAATTATATGGAATGAAGGAAAAAGTAAGGAACTGCCTGCACCCTGTATTCTGATACTGCTTGCCTGGTACTGGTAGTTTTGTTTGAATGTGAATTATAGAAAGATATCATAATTTTATTAAAGGGAATGGAGAAATAACAGTTCTGTTCCATTGTTGTTAATTTGTAAACTTTCAAGGGTATCACTACATTGTTTTGGGAGTGCTGAAACTGACTTTGAATAGAATTTTGCCTTATTTTCCTACAGTATTGTGTTACATCTTTATTTTTGTTTACTTGTAGTAGATATATTGCAGTAATTACATTTCTAGTTTTCGATATATTATTATTTCCCTTCTGTTAATGAAACTTTTTTTTTTTGTGCTTTGTTGGTAATCTCTTGTGCATCACTCTGTGTTTGGATAAAGCTCAATTGTTATAATAAACATCCTTAAAATGTTCGACATCTATCATTATTTATTTGAAATAAGTCTTGTGTTCTGTGTCTTAAAAAGTTTAATACCTCCTGTCAGGTTTTATTGGAAGCGGTATGATCATTGATGTTTCAAAATTACGCATGAACAGTGTCAGGTTAATAACTTAATAATTTCAAATTATTACACTCCTATCACTCAAAAACGCTTAACTTGTGTAACGGCATTATCTTGTGGACTAGTGGGGTGATCTAATTCTTGGGTTTTCAGATAAGAAAGTTATGTAGGAAAGAACACTGGATACATTACCATGTAAAATTTGCTGTTGATTTAATTAAATTTTAAGTTATTTAAAATGCAATGTTTTCTTCATTGACAAAGTGAACTTCAGTTTCCTGAGTGAAAATAAGACTAAAGCCTGCCATATTCAATAAAATCAGTCAACTGGATCATTGGAATTTAAGTTATAATATGAATTCAGAAAATTTATGTCCCAAGTGTAGTAATATGAATCAGTAAAATAGCATAAATCTTATGTGATGACATGCTTTGAACACTAAATTTCTTAACTATTCGTGAACCTCATAATCATTCATTACATTGCTACCATTATCAACAGTTTTATAGAAATTGTCAAGAGACTCAAAATTACTTACCATCACTCATAACCACCAATTTTATTGTCTATGATAATACAGAGGGTGACGACTAAATAACGTAAAATTTGGTAGAATAAGTGGCAAAAAAAATGGGGTAACACTGCAAATACCTGGCCAAGAGCACATTTTTCCACACACAAACAAGACAGACTTATGGCTTGGATTTCGATTTGAAGAGCAGTATTTGTTATTCACAGTCATTACTTACATCTTTGACTTCTTAATTTACTCCTCACTGATAACACATATTGGATTTTTGGGTATCCTGTACAACCCTGAGCATGATGCATGAGATTAGCTTATTGGACATACTATGTTTAATTTTTTGCACACCTGTGCAATCACCTTGCTTGATTCTCAAGCGGATTTTGGGCATTCTCTGCAACCCTCAAGCCTGATGCTCGAGGTTAGTTTCTTGATTGTCCTGCACAATAATTTTGACATCCTGTGCAACCTCCAAGCATGATGCTAGAGACTTGTTTTGGGGCACTCTATACCAGTACGTCTCTCAAGTACAATGCTAAAGACTGTTTTTTGAAGCACCTGCTGACAAATATTTGTGTTCATTTTCCACAAGTTTTGGGGCTTTCCATGAGCATTATGCTCAAGATAAATTTCTAGGGCACCCAGTGCCTAAATTTCAAAACAGAAAAATTTCTTTTTGGGGCTTCCTGTCCAAGACAACTTTTCTGTTTACACTTTTATGCTATCATTATTAGTTTCCAAGATACAGAGCATGTTGGATGGACAGACTGTATGAATTAGTCTGTACAGAGTAAGTCAGAAGTAGCTTTGCACTTTTTGAATCCCATAACTGTGCTACTGTGTAGGCGAATAACAAAATTGATTGATTTGGACCTCATGTTTCTGTTGCTTCTGTTAGCAGTCTCAACTTTGCTGTCAGTGTCTTTGTGCTTTAAGTTGCATAACATTTTATGGCCTGTTCATGGTCTTGTAACAAACATGAAAACAATTTATGTCAATTATAAAAACCAGCCAGTTAATGGTGTTTAGAGAAATAATTGTTTTTTATGATGATAATATGAAATATAAAAATATTGTGGGTAGGCTAAAAAGCTTCTGACGTTGCAACATTTGAAACCTACAATTACCACGGTGCTTTAGATATTTAAGGAGACAGTAACATCAACAGCACATTATGTATATCATCAGCAATGGCAGGATATCTTACTTCTCTGAGGGTCTGGATTAGTGTTCTGAAATGATGAATGTCTAAGGAACTATATCATGTTTTTTGAAAATGCTGAGAGAGTAATGGAGTGTTATAATCACAGGAGATATTGTAAAACCAGTACACTGGAGAAAATAAACATAAGCTTCATACATTCCCTTAAATAATGATCTGTTATTAATATCCTAAGCTTTTCTGTTTCTTCTTGTGGTTGCTGGGTTAGTTGCTTAAGACAAGTCAAAAATAAGCTTTCTCCATTCAACATACAAATGCCATCCTCAGTTGGTACAGTACTGATGATCTGAGGCCATGTGGTTTTGTTTGTGCTGAAAACACTATCAAGACCACTCTTACAGCTGAGATCACAAATGTACATAGTTTTTTATGTAAAATACCCGTTATTCTTGTCGGATTTTAATGACTTGAATTTTCTGGATGGATTTTTTAAAAATGCTCAAATGTCAAATTTCATAAAAATCCATCCAGTGGAAGCTGAGTTGTTTCATGCGGATGGATGGACAGACAGACATGACAAAGCCAGGAGTCACTTTTTTGTGATATGACAAATGTGCCTAACAACGAAGATCTCATCTGCACCACTTCAGCAGCTTGAAAACTCAGGACATGTTTACGTCAGTTTACCAATAGCTTTGTGTGACAGGAGATCAGTGTGTATTGTCACATTGTTGAACATGAGTTATTAAACGTTGACAAGTAATCTGTAAGGAAAATTTGTGATTACTAAATACTGCAGATGTTGACCAGTTATGTGTAGGGATAATTCATTAATAATTATGTGTGACATGCTTCACCAAATCTCATGGTAATGAATTAGTTACTGTAGCTATGGACACCAACATTAAATATTATGCATGATATACAACAGGAAATGTCATGGTAATGAATTAATGGTTAATGTTTGCCAGCGATTCTGTAGCTACTCTATCACCACCTCTGCTTCTTCTGTTGATACCTGAGCTATCTGTGTCATTTTCATCCATTACGTTAATTTATCTCCCCTATCACAAAGGTCAGAGGCCACAGCATTATCTGGGCTGTCAGATGCACCCAATTTGAATACTGATCACAACACAGTGATGTTACTCTGGGGTGGCTCTTTGAGAATTCTCACATTTCTTGCCATTCAGTTACTGTTACGATCAAATTTATATCAGATATAAAATTTTTTATTTTATAGCAAAAATGGATTGAATTTATGTAAATAAGTTATTCATTCAGATGCATTTATTAGAGCCACAGTTGTTGCTTCTGTAAGAATGACCACCAATGTATGATTATCATGTTCCGCTGAGGCTTCAGTACCTCCTTAAGAACCTAACTCTTCGCTTTGCCATATCTGGTGAAGAGTCACCTTCAGTTAAGTCCATTGAAGTCCTCCTTGGTGTGGCTTTTGTAGGTGTTGCTCCTCCACTAGGGGTTTTGGTATGCTCTTTGGGTGTGAAGGAGTGTCGATTAATTGAAGCACCCACACCTATGTGGACTGGGAATGAGCTGCGGCGTAGCAGTGGTGGTGGACGAGCACCTGGTAGAGATACGAAACAATACTAGTCACTTAAACTTCTATGCTGTATTTTAAAGAGAAAGGACACCTGTCCTTCTGCAGTGGAAGTGATAGGATCTCTAATATAAGAATTTTCACCACAACGTTGGTTGTCACACCACCTTGTTCCCAGTGAGAAAAACTAAAGGAGGGTAATTTCCACCACATAAGTTAGTGTAACATAACAAGAATCTTGAAACACTCTACTATTTATTTTGGATTATATCGTTATGTATGAAGATTTATGTCTTCTGAGGTGTTATGCTGTGTTGACTGGAAAATCGTGACCAGCGTATGGAAGGAATGTAATGCCATCTTCATGGTCAAGCAGTCAAACAGTAACAGACAGCATTGACTTGGACTGCTTGACCATAGAGTTGGAGACACAGTGGATTTGGAAATGTCAACATGGTGCAACAATTCCAGATGTCTTGAATCTTCAGCAAAACTGCTCTTAGGACCTCAGATACCTCACAGCATTTTTTTATGCTTGTGAAAAATTAAGACTGTTATAGCTACCATCTTCACTGTACTTTTATACTTGACTCTTAAACTTCTGACAACACAGTAAGAAAGACACAATAAAGGTAAAAGTAGTACATAGACCTTCAGTTGCTTTCTTTGAGATTTTCTGTTTCTGTGCAGAGAACCGTACACGTGCAGTCAATCAACTGCAGATATAGAGACACAGAGAGACGTTACTCTGAAGTGTTCTTCCAGGTACAGCATTAGGTATACTTTTTATGTAAAATACTGATTTTCTAGTTGAGTCAACAAGTTTTAGCTTTTTTTTTTGTTGCAATTTATGCAATTATTGGGAGAAGTGAAGTTCTCACAGTGATATTGATGATGGGATGTTAAGCCGTTTGACCGGTAAATTGTTACAGACCTTGCAAAGAATCGTAATGCCAGGATCTTCGTTGTCAAGCAGCCCAAGAGGTGCTTAACCCTGAAGATAACACTACGCTCCTCTGAAACGTCGGAAGATTTGAATGGACACAACTGTTATATGTTAAGTTGTTGTTACTCACTGGAACTTATATGTAATTTGAAAGCCACTCGACAACTTGTCAGTTGTTAAGGCATTGCCCTGCCACTAAGCAGGAAGGAGAGAAAAATAATACAGGAGACATTAAACTGCCAGCCAGTCTTCGTAGAGATTCATCAAGTGGTCTGGGAGGAGAAACATGTTGAAGGACAGACCATTTTTCCGAATACTCACCTAGCAGTTTCGTGGGCTGGCGACGTGGAGCAGCAGAGGATCCTGCACTACAGTTACTGGACTCTAGGAGATTCTCCTGCTGCTGGTGCAGCACCGACTCCCTTCTTGCATGTCTGCTCACAGTTAGGTCGACCAATGAGCAGCGCCGGTTGTCCAGCGAGTAGGAGCTGCTTCCAGTGGCGTTGATCCTGCCATCACCGATAACGGATTGTTGTCCCAACTGCATGTAACGCAATACAAAATGTCCAAACCCTCTAGCTACACCTTAACCCAAGTGACGATTTGGCCGTGATAAAGTGCAAGATGGGCTCAGCTCGTAATTTGAAATCGTTCTTGTATTCTGAGAATTCACTGGTAACAGCCAGTTGTTAAATAATTCGATATAATTTAAGAACTTCAGATGTACCACTTCTCTTTAACATTTTGACTGCTATGGTTGGGATATCTCTGTCCAGTGCAGACAACGTGTCGTGATTTGTATGTAAGAGAAGTATTGTGCAAGTGTATGGAAGTATCTGTGCATCTCGTCAAGGCTGTATGAGTCAGTAAGCTCACATACAGACCTACGCAGCAGTCAAGAGGTTAATATCACAATAAAGTAATAAAAATCTGGATTTATTATTATATGGACATTGGTTTTATCACTTTCACTGCAGGTAAATTTCAAACTTAGTTAACAAGTTATAAAAATACAGCTATGGTTTTATTTAAGAGAAGAATATGAAACGTGTAGCCTAGCATACGACAAAGCACACCCCCACGTCTTTTCGTATACTCTTAAGCATTCCCACATTCACTTGCTGCATGGATTGTGTAATCGGAGATTCAGTAAAGATGGTAGGCCTGTAGGATGCAGTTAGATGGCACCGTTCACACAACTCCGTAATAAATCGAAGGAGGTTAAATCAAGAGTCAGTCCCAGGATAATGTTTATCGCAGATTTCGATTCTTTGACCACCGCGTTGATAACTGGCACACACATGGCGACTCTGTCTCTGGACATTAGACTTTATTGCAGAATGTTTTAAATTTTTGTCTCACCGTGCATAATTTATAAGTGAATTACTTAAATCATTTATTTGAAGAAAGACCTAATCATCTTTACGCTAGTATATCCAGGCCAGCTGTGTGGAACACCCACGTATTCTATGGAACATAAGGCGGCTGGAGCGTGAAACTGACCACCATTCTCAGTCTCAGGAAGGCTTGGAGCGTGACTGCCACCTTCCAATTGTGTACTTGCAGTAAAAGGTAAAGTGATCCCGTTACAGGCCCGGTGTGGTCCAGAGGGTGGGTAGAGGTGTAGCTCTACTCTTCCATGACCGCGGCACTAGATGGGGGTGAGTAGTCAGCAGCACGCCCCGGCCGCACTTTACCCCTGGGAAAGACCCGGTACCCTTTGTACAGGAGGCTGGGTGGGCCCCAGGGCCGTTCTGGACGGACGGATAATTTCGTCCTCACCGGGATTCGATCCCGGACCGTCCAGCCCGTAGTCAGTCGTTATACCGACTGAGCTACCGGGCCCACGTGTACTTACAGTACGTTTTGTAAGTACATGGAGTTATTATTTTTACAAAGAACGTGAAACGAAAACTAAGACACGTACTGGCACTTTTTCGATTTATATAACGCTTGTGTGCCAGTGTGAGAACGTATCGACAGGTTTGTTGCTAGCTTAACAACGTAACGAGGACAGCGCAGTCGGTTTAGCGACTAGGTCACGGGCTGCACTGGTGAGGACTCGTGCTACGATTCTGAGTAAAGAAAAAGGGGTTTTCTCATCTCAAAGCGTCCAGACTGGCTCTCGGGCCCCCCAGCCTCCTATTCGTTGAGTACCTGGGGTGCTTTCCCCCGTTTTAAAATAGTCGTGGCGTGAATCTGTCTAATCACGTCTATCTAGCACCGATATTAAGAACAAATGGACCTGTAACTCCACTCATATGCCTTCATGGCATGTACAGAAAATATTTTAATGTACTTTCTATAGCGACTCTGTATGAACTGTGAAGATCAAATGGCTTGTATGATTTGAAAGGATGATAAAGGGAATAATTTAGAAAAACAAATAAATTAAACCGTATTGATATAGCTCATATGGTGCCCCACGGTAGTAGAATTGTTTGAGAGTAAATTGGACTGAACATGACTGAGATGGAGAATGCATAAAAGTCTTTGGTGGGGAATTGTCTTGGAAAAGCCTTCAAGAAAGAGCCGAAATGCAGATAGGACGATAATATTAAGATTAAAATTCTGGATTTAGGTTTTGAGGTCTGAATAAATAGGCAAGCTGTGGTATTAGAGGCCTGTAAACTTCAGGGGTTTTCTTCCACGTCATTAGTAAGCAAGGCTATGACTGCAAGAGGTATGGTTTCTTCACGGAACTACCTCGCGAGACTTGGCGTACTGACGGAAATCACTAAGCCCCTACTTGCAATAATGTCGATCCAATTGTAGAATATAATTGGTCCACGAACGACCATACTCGGTCTGAAGACACAGAGAGTCTTCAACTTGTATAACCAACTGTTCTTGTACTTAAATTTAAAGGCAATCGATGCACATTGCGTCTGATGTGTTTAATGTTTGGTGCATAGGTTGAATCTGACGTCACGCACGATACATACAATAATAAGACAGAAATACTTGTGCGTCAAGTAGATAACTGGATGCTGCAGAAGTGGCGCCTGAATTGCTTTGTGGTTATTAATTTGGACAATGATATTGACGATTGTGAGGGCCGGAGGCAGGGAAGAACTCTAAGGGTGCGTACACACCAACAGAGTCGAGTCGAGTCCAATCCAGTCCAGTCACACTCTAGAGTCAAGGGGTGTTCACACAGACTGAGTCGAGTCCAATCAAGTCTCCGCGAGTCCCAGTGGGTTTTTAGTACTCTCTGAACAATGCACAAGTAAAGAACTCTAAAGCGATGTAAAATTTTAACATGCTTGTTTTGCACACGATTATGTGGAGAAGGAGGTGGTGTCGTAAGAGACGGAACATGTGGGTGCACCAGATAAACATTTCGAAATATTTAGCCACTTGTATCCGGATCTGCTCGAGGATGAAGAGAAATTCCATGGGTTTTTTAGAATGAATATCGAGTAGCTCTACCGTCTGTCACAACTGGCGGGAGAGGAATTACAAAAACAAACACCAACCATAGGAAGGTGATTACACTTGAAGAAAGACTTGTAATTTTTTTGAGGTACGTCCTATAAAAATCTGTAGGAGACAAGAAAGGGATTCTCGATATTATTGGAGCTACCCTTTTTCTTAGTTAGTGTCCTAGATAGTAACATTATTTACTCCTATTTATCTTTTATTTCTTCAATTATTTATATATATATATATATATATATATAGAGAGAGAGAGAGAGAGAGAGTAGCCTATGTCTTTTTTTGGTCAGTTAAAATTGTAACGGATATTCGAAACCAGGATCTCCTCCATTCCTTACCGATTTCTTTTAAGGAGTCCAAGTATTGTCTGCCTATATAAACAGCAGTTAATTTTTGTATTTTTCCTCCTCTTTCAATTCCTGCTGGCTGCTCTTTTTTACTCGACCTTCCTTCCATTTTCTGATCATGAATTATATTTTCTCCGTCCAGTTGTTCAGAATTGTCTATTTCAGTTTCATCTGGATCAATGAATGAAACTTCAGTTGCAGTTACTGTCTCTGGAATATTTCCATAGTTCTACGCTGCAAGTAGTACTCAAAAAAATTCATGACACCATAAAATGACAATTTTCCCCTCACCGTAGCCCATTCCTAATATTTTTTCTTTTGATTTTCTTCTTTCCCTCATATAATTAGTTAAGTTGTGTCACTTGTCCTTACATTTCTGGGAGTCTGAAAAGTAAAGTCTGTTTCAGGTGTCTTGCCAGTGGGGAATTACTTGCTTCTTTGGGACACTTTTTTCGAGTTGGAAAGAACACAGTACAGGGCATTGTACGTGAGTCCGGAAAAGCCATTTGGAAAGTACTGCAACCAATATATATAAAACAGTCCCTACTTCGGAAATATGGCTGCGAATTGCAGACGAGTTCAACGATATTTGTGAAATGCCTAATTGCATAGGAAGCAGAGAGAGGAAACACTGCCGCATCAAATGCCCACCAAACGCAGGATCTTTGTACTTTAATTACAAAAGCT
>Ga0123353_10007693_pt1 | contig 14611 bp, 11 predicted proteins | sample TergutLab28metaG_3_FD_92763 | JGI IMG/M metagenome (GOLD analysis project Ga0123353, IMG submission 92763) | Labiotermes labralis P3 segment gut microbial communities from Petit-Saut dam, French Guiana - Lab288 P3 | ecosystem: Host-associated > Arthropoda: Insects > Digestive system > Gut ... | reverse complement strand
GATTGAAAAAGAGGGTTTGTCGCTCAAAGATATGCAGGATAGCGTTTCCCTTTTTATGCACGAATTTTCGGGAGTGGCAAAAGCGCTGCCGCTGTATGATTATCAACTTAATACTCATTGTGATGAAAATATAAATAAAAACCTGTTTGTCAGACGAACAGGCGACATTTTAATTTCGTTGCATCCCGGATGGCAAACTCCTGTAACAGAACTTGGAAGCCGTCAGATTGGAACATCCGGTTTTCAAAATCTCCCATTTATGTTTTTTGGGTGGAATACTGAAAAAGGCGCTTGGTTTGAAAATATTGACGCTATAAATTTGATACCTTTATTAATAAAGAGTATTGGATTAAGCCATCCGAAATCATTTCAAAATGAGAATGTTAGGGTTTTTAGGGAGTAAGTAATTGACGAAACAATTCTTATTCAAAAAGCCGAACGTGATATCGATGATCCCCGTTCGGCTTTTAAAATTTTTATCAGTTTTTTATATTGTTACTGACAGATTATAACGTTTTATTTGTGATGATGGGATACTCTTTCCAACCAGCGAACCATTGATAGCATAACTATCATACTTGCTGCTGTTGCACCGACAAACACTAACCAACATGCCCAAATAGGAACAGTTGTATATAATAATCCTCCAATAAACAACAATGAATTACCTACCGCTGTAGCAGCCAGCCAACAACCTTGCATAAGTCCTTGCAAATGAGGAGGCGCCACTTTTGAAACAAATGATAATCCAAGTGGTGAGATAAACAATTCAGCGACGGTCAGAATAAAGTACAATCCGACCATAATTAGAGGAGTTACTCGCATAGCCGCTAATGCCGTTTCACTCATTGAACCTAATGTTTCTTTTGCAGGAAGAGCAAAAGAGAATATCATTAAGAAAACATAAGCCAAAGCCGCAATACCCATACCGATACCTATCTTCATTGGGGTTGATGGTTCTTTGCCTCTCTTTCTCATTGATCCGAACAACCACATAATTAAAGGAGTAAGAGCAACAACAAAAAATGGATTAACACTTTGGAAAATCTCTGCTCCTTTAATGACAGTAAAGCCTAAATCGATATTTATAACATCTAAATTAACGTAATCCCGTGCAAAATAAGTCAAACTATATCCATTTTGATGGAATGATAACCAGAAGAAAATAACTACGCCAAATACAGCAAATAAAGCATAGATTCTCTGACGTATTTCTGTTACGCTCATACTAATCTCTTCTTGTGTGATTGCAGTTTTTCCCTCGTTATTATTACTACTAACAGTAACTTTTTCAGCAGGATCAGGGAATATCTTCTTGTTTTTCAAATAAATAATAATTGAAATCCCTATTGCAAAAATTGTAGCAAAAAATGCGTAATGAAACCCCTGATTAAATACATCTACGTAGCTATTAACAAAAACATTCATTTCTGTAACAGCATTTCCGGACAAATTAACCTTATCTGCCAATTCTTGCAGATTGTTCATTTCAACGGCAGTAATTTTACCTTCAATAAATTTATGACATAATTCGGGTAAAGCCGCATTATAGTCAAAATGATGCACTTTCAGCCACCAATTTCTTACTGCAATTGCAATCAAAGGAGCAAAAAATCCTCCAATGTTAATAAACATATAGAAGATTTGAAAACCGGCATCTCTCTTTTTCTTTATATCTTCACTTGCTCTGTCATACATCTGACCAACTAATGCCTGGAGATTACCTTTGAATAATCCGTTTCCAAAAGCAATGATTAACAAGCCAAAACAAGTTATCGTTAAATACAACGCAAAATGCGGAACCGGCGTTGGGGTAGGAATTGCTAATACTATATAGCCTACTACCATAATTATAAGCCCCAACAAAATTGTTCTTTTGTAGTTGCGTGTTTTGTCAGCAATCAAGCCGCCTACCAAAGCCATCAGGTAGATTGAGGCATAGAATGCCGAATAAATATATCCTGTTTTTGCTTCTGACAAACCAAACTTGGCAGAGATAAACAATGTCAGGATAGCCATCATAATGTAGAACCCAAATCTTTCGCCCATGTTAGTCAGAGCGGCAGATATTAACCCTTTCGGATGATTTTTAAACATACTCTAATAATTTGAAATTTATAAATAAAAACATTTTTTTCTTTGGCGCAAATATAAACATTTTTTTATTAACAATTGCAATACTATTACCAAAATAATAAGTAGATTTATTACGAATCTGACATAAATCACAAAAAATAGAGTTTATCTATAAACGGTTAAACTCTATTTTATCAAAATACAACAATTATTAACTACATTACTATATACTCAAAAGGAACATCCACAATATCAGCATATTCTTCACCGGCTTCAAGCATATCTTCCTCGTCTTCGTTATAGAACCATTTAACTACAACTTGTTTTCCCTGTTCAACAATCTCTTCAAATTTGAGAAGAACATCCAGAATTATTTTAGAGGATGCTGTGTTAAAGTATTCAAGTTTGAAAGTAAATTCTGTCTTGTCATTAGGCTCTTTTATATACTCGTCAATCCAGTTTAAAATAGGTTGATAAAAAGCGGTAACATCTTCCGGTAGGGAACGACCCGACAATTCAAAGATTCCTTTATCCTTTTCCAAGTGTACGCTTGGGGTATCGTCTGTACCTGTTATTTTAATTACTTCCATATTTTTAAAATTTTTTGTTAAGTGTGTTTAACTGTTGATGTTAAAATAAAAAACGAGACATCATCATTCAGTTTTTGGAACTGAAAAATAAGTTTTGATCCTGTTTTTTTCACGATGTCGATAAAACCAAGCCCGGCTCCTCCTCGCTCGGAAATTGAGCCTTCCCTGATCTGATGTTTGTACAACGCTGATAATTCATCCTTATCAAGACTGTTGATATAGTCGAGATTTTTTGTCATATCAGCTACTTTTTCGTTTTTAACAACATTACCTGTAATGACGTTATAGTTTTCATCATCACGGCTTATCATAACGATTCCACGTCTTTCTTCTGTTTCCTGTTCATAAGAATCAGCATGTTTGCTTATGTTTTGAAGACATTCTACCATTACGTGAAATACCTTACGTTGAACTGAATTAGATTCAGCGTTTTTTTCAAGATTTTTTTCGGTCATCGCGGTGAAAATTTTTGTGATTTCGTGTGTGATTTCACCTTCATAAACCAAACTAATCTCATTTGACCTCATTGTGTTATAGAGTTGATATACAAGCCCTAAAAACGTTTCACTTCCCTGTTTCATTGTTTATTTATTCATAAATTATTAGTTCAAAAAATTTAAAATACAAAATGCAAAAATAGAAATTATTTTTATAATTCAATACCTATTAATAATACATCATCAACTTGTTTTTCAATATCCATCCAATCGTAAAAATCTTTCAGGAAAAATTTTGAGAAGAAAGCCATTGATTCTCCTGAGTTTTCTGTAAGGACTTCTCTGATTCTTTTTGATTGATATTTTTTGCGTTCTGTTCCGCCTAATTGGTCAGGCATTCCGTCGCTGAAAATAAAAAATTTATCTCCTTTTTTATACTCGATTATGTTATTTTCAAAAGTTTTTTCAATCTTTTTTGCAATTGGAATTCCACCAATTGCTTTTCTGCTGCCTGAATATTCGGTCAGTTCGCCTTCACTGAGATAATATAGAGGTCGGTGTGCCCCTGCATATTCCATTATTTGTTTTTCAGGGTCTATTTTGCACAAAGCCAAGTCCATACCATCTCGCCCTGTAGCGCCTTCCTGATCCTGACGCAATGTTTTACGTACTTCTAAATGCAGATAATCAAGAATTTCAGCGGAGGTATAATTATTGTCTGAAATATTAACAATGTTATTTAACAAAAAATGACCTATAAAACTTATTAAGGCGCCGGGAACGCCATGTCCTGTACAATCTACAGCTGCCACATAGTAAATTCCGTCTTTTTCTTTAAACCATGGAAAGTCGCCGCTCACAACGTCTTTTGGACGATAGAACATGAATGAACGCGGAAAATATTCCTGAATAAACGGTCCATCAGGTAAAATTGAAGATTGAATTCTTTGTGCATAATTGATACTATCGGATATTTTTTTATTTTTCTCTTTAATTTCTGCCTCAATTCGCTTGATTTCAGTCATATCGTGCAAAACTATCAGGATTGATTCCAATTCGTTTTCGTCGCCAAATTCGGGGATACATTTGACTTCCATGATACGCTCGCCATTGCTTGACATCATTGGAACTTCGGAAATAATCTGTTGCCTGTTATCTTTTATTTCCCTTATTGTTTCCTTTATAAATTCGATGAAACGGGGGTCTATGCTCAACTCTGTAATACGCTTTTTGATTACTTCGCTAAGCGGTATGCCTGCATAAGTTGAAACAACAGGATTTGCATAAACTACTTTGCCAAGTAAATTGATACGGACTATCAAGTCCGGAGAGTTTTCTGAAAGGCTTTGCATACGGCTTTTCATCCGTTCTTCTTTTTCAGCGCGTTTACGTTCAGTAATGTCTTGAGTATTGAAAATGATCCCTTTAATTGCAGGGTCATAAAGGAGATTTTTCCCTTTTGTTTCTAAGAAAAGTTTTTCGCCGGTTTTTTTGATATAGGTATATTGCGCTATTTCTTCTCCGCCAGGGGTATCAAGCAGATGCTGAAACAGATTATTTAAGGTTTTTAATCCTCTTGGAGTAAGAAATTCAGGGTCCATTCCTGTAATTTGGTCTTCATCGGTATAACCTAAAATTCTTTTAACTGAAGGGCTTTCAAAGATAAGTTCCTGATTTTCATTATAAATTGAAATAAATTCAGAAGCATTTGTTAGTAATTCTTCAAGTCTTTTCTGGGAGTGTTCTACTTCGCGCATATTTTCTTCCAGCTTTTTGTTGCTGCGTTCTAATTCTTCCTTTGCTTCAATCATTTCCGCAGCATTTTTTCGTAACTGGTCTTCGTTTTTCTTGAGTGTGCCTGTAAGTTTTTGGGCGTCTTCAAGAAGTTGCTGCGTGCGTGTTGTAATTCGCAGACTGAAAATCGTTTGACCAATAATTGAGCCTACTTCCTGAGCATAAGTCATCATGTAATCGGGCAATTGTTTCTGTAAAAAAGCCACTTCCAGAACTCCTTGTAGATTTTTTTCCTGTAAAAGAGGAACAATTAAAATACTTTTAGGCTTTTGTTCACCTAATAATCCTGAGGTAATAGTAAAATAATCATCCGGAATTTCTGAACGGAAAATCAATACTTTTTCATACGCTACAGCTCCTATCAATCCTTTTCCGATTGGTATTTCGTCATATTCAAAACGGTGGCGTCCGTAAGCGTACATAGCGCTGCGTTTCATCAGTTTACCATCATCTTCGGCAAGATAAAAAGCGCCCTGAATGCCATTCATATATTCAATAAATTTCTTTACTACGTTAAATGAAAGGTCTTCAAGGTTAAGTGATGTTCGTAAAATATCTGAAAGTTGCGCTCTACCTTGTGTTATCCAGTTTATTTCGGCATCTTTTATTTTGCTGTTACGGATGCCAAACCCTAAATCGTGCAGACTTTTTGATAATATATCTTCATGCGGTTTTTCGAGACTTTCCCAATGCCCTTCGCGCAGTTCGTTAGCAAATTCTATGTTTTGTTCGATGCGCTTGTCAAGTTCTCTTATTCGTCTTTTAAGATTTTTACTGTTTTGAAGGAGAATATTATTGGTTGCAACTACAATAAATGGCAAAGATATTATCAGTAAATCAGTTAACCACACTATAATGCTGTTATGCAATTCAATAATATTGTAAAATGAAAGGTGAACTCCTCTGAATTGTGCAAAACAAATCCAAAAAACAAACAGTAACAAGATTGTTAGCGCTGTTATCAGGATTCTTTCGTTATTCGTCAGACTTTTAAACGACAAAAGCGATTTTAATTTATTAAATTTTAGTTCTTTATACATTCTAACTTTAAATGAACTTTTACTACGAAAATACTTTCTAAATGGTTACTTATTTTGACCAAATCATACTATTATTTTAAAACTACTCGGTTATTATGTTTTCCCAAATTTTTTCCAAATCCTTCTTTTCAAATGAAGCAAGTTCAATTAATGCGAAACATTTTTCATCTTTCAGGATTGGGAGTAAGTATAAATACTTAGGTTTTTCTTTTCCCAACCCTGATAAAACATCGAAATAATCTTCAGGAATTTCTTCAATATGTTGCGGTTTTCCATCTGCAACGACTTGTCCGTTTAAACCTTCACCTTTTGAAAACGGTGCAGGCGTAAATCCTTCAGGCAAACCAAACGTATCTTTTACAGTAAAATAGCCTTTCTTTTCGGATTGAGTGTATAAAACAGCTGCCAAAGCCTGAAATGTATCAGTCAGATAAAGCAACAGATTTGAAGATTTTGAATTGTTTATCAAAAAATCTGCTATTATTTTTTTAAGTTCGGCTTCTTTAGTAAGATTTCCGATACGTTGGTTTTCTATTTTTTCAAATAGCGCTAATTTACTCTCTAATTCGCTGTTATTTTCAGTCAATTTGATAATATTACTTTCTAAATCATGTTTGATTTCAATATTTTTTTGCTGGTCAATTTTTGACAATTTTTCAAAGAGCAGCATAATTACTGAAAGCAAAACAACAATAATAATTAGATTGACATAAAACTCAATGTTTATTTCGTCAAAATAAATTATGTGGTTAATAATAGAAAAGGTAAAAAACAGTATTGCCGTAACTGCAATTAACCTGATAATATGTATTCGTTTCAATTTATTCATTGTGGTAAATTATTTAAAAATTGTATAATTTCAACGGGAGAAAAAATCTTGTCCGGCGTAAATAATTTCAGGGCTGATTTCGGCATTGTGTCCACGTCGCTTGTAACAGGGTCTTGAACGATAGTAAATCCTTTTTTATCATAAATATCTTTCATTCCCTGCGCTCCGTCTTTGTTTGCGCCTGTTAGCAGGATTCCAAGCGTCTTTTCCCGATAGGAATAACCTGCTGAACTTAATGTGTAATCTATTGCGGGACGGCTATGATTGAGTACTTCTTCGGTTGAAAGTGAGAATGTTCCGTCATACTCTACAAACAAATGATAGTTTGCCGGAGCTAAATATGCTATGTTATTTTCCATTTTTTCCTTATCGTGAGGTTCAACAAGTTTTAAGTTCGATTTAATGCTTAACCCTTCGATAAGTCCTGAACGTACATGTTTCAACCTGTGCAGGCATAATACAATAGGAAGATGAAAATTAGTTTTTATTTGGGATAATAACTTTGAAACTACGGAAAAACTTCCCGCAGAGCCGCCTATTACTACTAAACTGAATGGTCTGTCAATTGTTTCCATGATTTTAATTTTATTTCCTGTATATTTTTTCACTTTCACTCACAACAGTCATTTTCGCGCTAATTGAAGCAGGCAATCTTTCTTTTATTCCAACTGCTAAAAATCCGCCGGGTATCAATTTTTCGTAAAGCATATTAAAAAACTGTTCCGATAAATTATGATCATAATATAATGCCTTATTCCTTACAAAAATCATTGATACTCTTTCGTTCGTAACCGCTTTTTCACAAACATCTTTTTTACAGTTAATTATACTTCTGATTTCCTGTGATATTACATGAGTTGCGCTTTCTTTTAAAAAATAAGTTTCAAATAAATCAATGTTTTCTAAGCGTTTATAATTTGAATAGTTGATGTCGTAATTCTTTATTTTAATATTACCGGCATTAATTATATTACACCAATGATTAGATGGATTGTTGCAAATTATTTTGAATTTATTTTTTAATTTTTGTTCTTTCAGGATAATTGAAATGGAGAATGCTTCTTCTCCGGTGGTTTCATTTGGAAACCAGAAAGTTGAATAATCAGGTAGTTTGTTTAGAATATTGTCGCGGACAAATCTCCAAAAGGCGGGATCACGAAACATCTCAGTTGTTTCAACAAACATTTCTCCAATCACTTTATCTCTAACTTTTTCATTTTTAAGTTGTTCGTAAAATTGAGGTATTCTTTTAATATTGAGTAAATCAAAAATTACAGCCAATCTGCGTTTTATAAAAGAAATGGAATATCCGTTATAATCCATTTTGTCATAAGCAGATATTGTTGAGGTAATTTCTTTTATTTCGCTAATGCTAAAATTCATTTCAAATTATATTTGTTTAAGATGAAAGATGTTACTTTTATTATAAATAAATCCGTTTTTCATGAATTTAGTTTTGTAAAATCCGGTAATTGTTTCATGTGCGCCCAAGCATAACAATCCTCCCGGGTACAGACTTTGATAAAAACGATTAATAATTTTTGACTGTAGATTTACATTGAAATAAATCAACACATTACGGCAAAAAATTAAATCAAACTTATTATAAAAAGGTAGTTCTTCCTTCACAAGGTCGTATTTAGTGAATTTCACCTTTTCTTTTAAGAAATCATGTACAATAAATTTGTCTTCAAGTTCATTTATATCTATATATTTTTGAAAATCAATATTTTTTTCCTGAAATACCTGATTGAAATTATCTATATAAACTTTATTAAAATCGTATTTGTAAGTACCTTTTTTAGCTTGATCGAGTATTTTTTTACTTATATCAGAGGCAAAAATCGTAGTTCGGTCAAGCATATTCAGATGATCAAGCAGGATAATGTTCGAATAGACCTCCTGCCCTGAAGAACAGCCGGCATGCCAAATATTCAGAGTTGCTTTCTTCTTTAAGGAAGGATATATTTTTTCTAATAAAAAGCGCCATAATAAAGGGTCTCTGAAAAGTTCGGTAGTATTTACGGCAAGATCATCGACTATCTCTTCAACAAAATTGGGGTCAATTTTTGTTTTTTCTACTAATTCATCATACGTTAATCTATAATCTCGAATAACCTTCTGAATTCTTCTGGAAATTGAGTTATCTGAATAATCGCTGAAATCGTATGGTGAATTTTCTTTAAGTACTTTCAGGTATTCTTTAAAATCTATATCTCCTGTATTTTTCTGCATACAGTAAAATTATTTTAGAATAGTTCTACTTCAATGTTTTGTATAAATGCTGTTACAGAATAATCTTCGCCTACGCGGGCTTCTGATAACAAGAACAAGACGGGAATTTCTTCTCCGAATTTGTTTTTAATCGGTATTTCGCGGCGTTCGCCAATAAATTTTGGTTCGCCTGAAGTAACTAATTTGGTAACAAACTCGTTATTATTAGCTGTTTCTTCAGTAAATAACATTGAAATATTATTCCCAAGCACTTCGTTTCTGTCATATCCCCACAAATTTTCTGCTGCCACATTGAAAAATTCTACTGTTCCTTCTTTATTAATGGTAATTATTGAGTCTAAAGCGCCTTCAAGAGTCAATTCATTTCTTATTTTAACTGCTTCAACTTCCTTGAACTGTTCTTTTACTTCGTTTTTAGCTTCTTCAAGGAGGATGCCCAATTCTTCTTTTGAATTTTTGAGGGCTTCTTCCATTTTAACCTGATCGGTAACGTCATTTTCAAGGGTTAGAATTTTCAGTACTTCTCCATTATGGTCAATAACAGGACTATAAGTGGAGAATAGATAGATTTCCTGTCCTATTTTTGTGCGTCTTCTTACTCGTCCTTTGAAAGTTTGTCCATTGGAGAGGTCTGCTAATATACTGTTTAAGTCGTCGGCTTCATTTTTAAAGAAGATTATTCTGAGGTTTTGCCCTTCAACTTCTTCTGCTTTGTATCGGAATGTGTTCAAAAAGTTATTATTAACTGAAAGCAGCGTACCGTCAATGTCAAATTCAATTGAAATAGCAGCAGAATCAATAGCTTCAAGTATTCCTTTCCTTTCAATTTCTCTACGGTCGCTTTCTTCCTGTGTTGCTCTCATTTCTTCAAGATTCTGGCGTAGTTCTTCTTCCTGTTGGGACATTTTTTCAGCTTGTATTTGGGTTTCTTTCAACAACTTGTTAGTCTGGATGTTATTTGTTACAGTTGAAATTGTTGATGCAATACTTTCAGCAGTTTTTTCAATAAATTCTATTTCAAATTTTTGGAGCACCTGAAATGAAGCCAATTCTATCACGCCAAACATTTTTTCAGTTGTTTTCAAGGGTACTAATAAAATTGTACCTGGGTTTGAATCTCCTAATCCGGATGTAATATTTATATAACTGTCAGGGATGTCTGTAATAAAAATAGTTTCTTTTTCTAAAGCGCATCTTCCAATTAATCCTTCACCCCATTTAATTGTTTTATCTGCATATTTACGGCGGTCGTATGCTATACAAGATGTCATTTCCAAGAATTTTTCACCAGATTTAGATTCGTTAATAAGGAAAACGCCACCTTGATTTATTTTCACATAATTAACTAAATAACGGAGAATGTTGTAAGATAATTCTTCAATATCATCGTTGTTTTCGCGTAAAATTTCTCCAAATTGCGCTAATCCATGAGTAACCCAGTTTCGCTGTTCATCTTCGATACGTCGAACCTGCTCTTCTTGGGCGCTTCTGATCATGTGTTCGCGAAGATCGATCAATCCTTTAATCAGTTCATCATTTTCACCTTCTTTTTGCTCAATAGGTTCACTGAGATTATTATTCAAGACGTTGTGAATAAAAGAATGAACTTGTTTTATCAAACCTTCTTCTTTTTTGATTTTTTTCTCCTTGTTTTGAATTTCCGGAATTAATTTTTTGGCAATATAAAAACCGCCAAAACCTGCCAAAACAGGCAAAAACAAGATTAACCACATACCCGGAAACGCAAAAAGAAGCGCTCCCAACTTGTTTTGTTGCGACTGTATTATAGATGAATCCAAACTGATTAGAACAACCAAAAATGTTATCACTAAACCTGCCGTTACTCCTTGCAGAATATATCTGCGTACTAATGTTTTATACTTATTTTTCTTCATTCGTAAGAATTTTTTCTTTTTTCTGTGGAATGTTAATTAAATCACTCAAAATTAATACATAAAGCGCCTAATTAACGCCGCTTATTATACGGCAAATATTATTTACTGTTACAAAAATAATAAGTTTTTTAGTGAGAAAATAACTTATTGACTTACAAAATAAATTAAAACGTTGCTGTCATTCTGATTTTTGGGGACAATGTTTTTTCAAAAGTTTTTTCTACACTACCTCCATAAGCGCCATAAACCCCTCCTCCTATTCCTAAAAAGAACATATTGAAAAGTTCAAGACGGATGATATCTTCAATAACTATTCCGCTTTCAAAATACCCTTTTCGCATATCAAGAATGTTAAAATCGGCGCTGATATGCCTATCGGAATTATTGAGTTTTGATAATCCAAATGATTGTGCTACAGCTATTCGTGGACGAAAAACTTTTGAACGCGTTTTACCTATTAGTGTGCCAAAATCATGATACAGAAATACATTTAAATATTGATTAGCAACATATACGCTTCGGGTAAGCACATTGAAACGGGTTAGCGAATATCCTGTCAGAAACAGCGATTGTTGAGTGTCTGTAACGGTAAATGCCAGAGGGAAAGGAGTTTCGTTGTTCATATAACCACCCCAAATTGAAAAATTTGTTGTTCCAAGATTACGAATGTACTTACTCAATTCTATACCTGCTTCAGTTTTAATGTATTGATATTTACTGCCAAAACAATCAGCAATACCACAGTAAAAATTTAGAAAAAAAACAGGATGACGTGTCGTAAACATTGGTCTGGAGCGTCTGAATATTTTGGAGCGCTCCTCGTTAAAAGCGTATCTCAAACTAAAACCGGCTTCTGTATTTCGTTCCCAATTAATTGACATATCTTGCTCAAAATATGAATAATCAATTGCCGCTCTAAAATTTTGTACTAAAAATCGGGTTTCAATATCGGCTTTACCCCAAAGTTTACGAGCCGAAATACCGGCTTCATTACTCAGGGTAAGATCGTACAAGTCGTTGGCATACCATAGTTTGATTTCTGAATCTAAATGTTTTTCCGGGAAAAGCGAAAAAGATGCGCCGTATTTGTGTCGTCGGTCATCAATTCCATATCCATAGTATCCGCCAAGTGAAAACCATTGTGAAAAATGCCGGTTAGTAAATATTCCAAGTCCAAATCTGAATCCTTCGGTATAGTTTTGCCGGATTATTTTATTTACAGGAAAATCAAATATTGAAACCGAAATAGCAGCGTTATCCATAGCTCCTTCCATAATGCTAAAAACATAATCAAAGGCGTCTTCCTTATATTGCCTGTAAGTAGAATCTTCCCGTGCGGTAAGCTTTGTAACGCGATATTTTTCAATTAGTTCGTGTTTCAAATGGGCATTTTTTGCAAGAGTGATGTTGCGAGAGTGGATATTTTTGTTCGATAGATCAGGATTCAAATCAACTTCTGTAATATGACTTTTCCCGCGATACACAATATTCAAACCTCTGTTTGCAATATTATCCATAAATAATTCGAGGCTCAATTCTGACGGAAACCAAACGGAATCTAATAAAGCATAGTTTTGTTGGATTTTCAAGCTCATAAGCGAGTAATCAGCAGGTTCGGCAACAACGCTTTGAATTGCCCAACCATTACTGTTGATATATAAAAGTCCTTTCAAGCCCTCGAAATTTGACTTTCTGCGCGGTTGATAAGATATAATAAAAGTAGAATCGACTCCGGAAACAATCGTATCACATAAAAGAAAGAAATACTTTGAAGTACTGCCGGGACTTATAGGATTCAAAAAGAACTTGACAGGGGCTTTCCATTCCATTACTTCTTCATAAAAATGGAAAAACTGCACCATTGACTGTAAAAGCGACATTTGCTGATACTCCTTAAAGCCGCTGGTTCGCGCTGATATTATTTTTTCGCTGTGGTTGTTATTGTATTTGTAATCGCGTATTATAACAGATTCGTTTAGAAACAGATACGAAGCTGTATCCTTACGTACTTTTGCATATAACGCAGGGTCCGCAATTGAATCAACTGTCATTTCAGCAGTTAGTTTGTTGTAAACTATGCACGAATAACTGTTTCTTTTGTCTGGATTGTTTTTGTAACGATTGGCAATTGCATTATTTATAATGCGATGTGCAGGATTTTCACCGGGGTAAACTACTACTTCTTTAAGTGAAAATTGATCAGGATTGAGTTTTACATTTATTTGCAAATTATTTCCTACAGTAATTTTTTGCTTTTCATAACCTGTATAAGAAAACTGCAACTCATCACCCTGTTTTGCTTCAATCCGATAAAAGCCATTGATGTCTGTTAATAAGCCTTTTGAGGTAGTTAGATTGTAAACGTGCGTGAAAGGAAGTGTTTCATTATCAGTTGCATCTCTGACGAAGCCTTCTACTTGAGAATAACAGACTGCAGCACTTAATATGGTGATTATCAGGCAATAAATATATTTCATTATTAACATTTTTTGCAAAGATGCACATTTTCTTTGGAATAAAATGAAAAAAATGATGATTTTTGTATGTATCAGAAAAGATTTCGCTATCTTTGCGAAATTATTTTTTATAAAAGCCGATGAAAACACGTAATTTGATACGTTTTGATTGGGCGTTAAAACGCCTACTTCGCAACAAAGCCAATTTTGTTGTATTAGAGGGTTTTTTGTCAGTTCTTTTAAAAGAAGACGTGAAAATTATCAATATAAAAGAAAGTGAAGCAAATCAGGAACATTCCGCCGACAAGTTTAACAGAGTAGATATAGTTGTTGAAAATAATGCTGGTGAGCTGATTATTATAGAGATACAGATAAATTCTCAAGTTGATTATTTTATGCGAATGTTATTTGGAGTGGCAAAAGCTGTAACTGAACACATGTCATTGAGTGACAGATATTTCAAGGTGAAAAAGGTTTATCACATAAACATAATTTATTTCAGACTTGGAGACGGGAATGACTATGTATATCACGGAACTACAGAGTTTAGAGGAATACATAAAAACAATCTGTTACAATTAACTAAGCAGCAAAAGGAATTTTTTAAACGAGAAAAAACATTTGAATTATTTCCAGAATACTTCATTTTATGCGTTAACGATTTCGATAACGTAGCAAAAGACAGACTTGACGAATGGATTTATTACCTGAAAAACAACGAAATACCAGACCGTTTTACCGCTCCCGGTTTAGAAGAAGCAAGAAAAAGATTATTGTATGACAAACTTACAAAAAAAGAACAGATGATTTACAATCATCATTTGATACAATCAAACTATGAACTTGGAATAGTAGAAGACGCCGAAGCAAAAGGAGTAGATAAAGGAATAGCAATTGGTTTTGAAAAAGGAGAAGCAGAAAGAGAAAAGTTAAAAGCAGAAAAAGAAAAGTTAAAAGCAGAAAAAGAAAAAGAAAAAGCAGAAAAAGAAAAACTAATAACAAAATTAGATAAAAATAATGAAAATGTTGTCATAAACAGTCATAAAACAGGATTATCACCCGAAATAATCTCCACAATTACAGGGCTAACTGTTGAAGAAATTAATAGAATAATAGTAAATAGTAAATAGTAAATAGTAAATTCCTAATTCATAATTCCCTCGCCCCCAACTCCTTCCTCAACATCCCAATCTCCTCATCTTTAGACGCAAGCAGTTTTTCATAGAGTTCTACAATCTTATCAAGTGGATTAACAATAT
>Ga0123353_10007692_pt1 | contig 14611 bp, 16 predicted proteins | sample TergutLab28metaG_3_FD_92763 | JGI IMG/M metagenome (GOLD analysis project Ga0123353, IMG submission 92763) | Labiotermes labralis P3 segment gut microbial communities from Petit-Saut dam, French Guiana - Lab288 P3 | ecosystem: Host-associated > Arthropoda: Insects > Digestive system > Gut ... | reverse complement strand
AGAAACCCCAACCGAACAATTCCCCTCTGAATCAGAGGGGTGGCATCGACGTAGTCGATGACGGGGTGTGTTAAAGCCGTGGTATGTCAAATTCAAACCTAATTTAGGTTTAATATTTAGGTTTGTAACTCTTACACCCGCGATTATTTTATAAACACTTTGCATATCCTAGACTAAATGGCGGCAGTGTTGGAAATAAGCTCAGATGAAAGATTCGCAAGTTCATTGCAATACATACGGCGACGTTTGGCGACGGTCGGCAACGTCCAATGCACCTTGCACAACACCCAACCGCGGCAAGTTTTGCGAATCGAAATCCGCGGTGCGTCCGCGGTGCGTCAAATCTCCGCCATCATCGCCGATGCGATTGCCGACATCATTGTCACAGATTGCAAAGCCTATTACATCGGCGACAAAATTCGATTACCCATTGAAGATGCTGTTTCGCGCCACGCGTTCATTCGCGCGCTGTCGACTTTCGATCGCGACACCGACAAAATCATCGCGAAAACTCTGCTGAAACTAACCCCACATTTTTACCTCGACAGCTTCTACGAGTTTATGCTTGATGTGTTGAAAAGCCGCTGGAACGAAGTCTGTATTCTCGCCAATGAAAATATCTGTTACCTCGTATGCCAAAAGACCTTCTTAGAACTGTTGCGCTTCCTTATTTCCAACATCGAAAGCCTAAGCGACGAAGCCCACATCGTTGCTCGGGGTGAACCGGGCAAGGAAGAATTGGAAGTCTTGGGGCGCGGATTGAAGCCGCTTAAAAACATCTACATCAACGAAAGCCTCCCCCAAGATGTTCAAGTCGTCACCAAACTCGTCACCATTGCGCCCAAGCGGATCTTCATATATAAAGACGATTCCGCCCTAGTGCAAAGTATTAAAAATCTTTTTGGCAGTTGCGTTGTAGTGAATTAAATGCTATAATTGCAAGATATGAACCCCATCGCATTTCGACATACCGCATCGCACGTTCTGGCTGCCGCGGTCAAAAACATCTACCCGAACGCACGCCTTGGTGTAAGCCACGACAACGGCACCGAATTCAGTTACGATTTCGATTTCGCAACCCCAATTAAAACCGAAGACTTGCAAAAAATCGAAGCGGAAATGGACCGTATCATTAAACAAGCCCATGCGGTAACGGTAACCGAAAAAACTCGCACCGAGGCTCGCCGCTTTTTTGATTCGGGAAAGGAAATATATAAAGTAGAACTCTTAAACGAAATTGGGTTGGGGGCGTCAAAGCGGTGCGGACAACAAAGTAGTAGGCAAGGAACTAGCGAGCGGTGCGGGGAACCTGCCACAAGGGGCGAAAAAATCACCCTTTACAAAATAGACAAGTTCACCGACCTTTGCGCCGGTCCGCATATAGACAATGTTAAGCATATCAAGGCCTTCAAGCTAACCAAAATTACCGGTGCATATTGGAAGGCTGATGCTAAAAACAAAATGCTTACCCGCATCTATGGTGTCGCGTTTGAAAAGCGAAGCCAACTTGACGAATATCTTTTATGGCAGGAAGAAATCAAGCGCCGCGACCACAACAAAATCGGCCGCGAATTGGAAATATTCACAACGGTTGATGTTATAGGACAAGGTCTTCCGCTTTATCTGCCGAGCGGTGCGAAACTGTACCAGATACTGCAACGCTTTGTGGAAGACGAAGCGGAACGGCGGGGATACCTTTTTACACGCACCCCGTATTTTGCAAAACGTGATTTATATCAAATCTCAAGCCATTGGCAGCTCTACAAAGAAAACATGTTCATTATCGGAAATGAAGTTTTGGACGAAGACATTTTTGCAATTCGTCCGATGACATGCCCGTTTCAGTATTATATCTATAAACACTCCATCAAAAGCTATCGCGACTTGCCGGTGCGCTATGCAGAAAATTCACCCATGGCACGCAACGAAAACAGCGGCGAAATGCACGGCTTGATTCGCGTCCGCCAATTCACACAATCAGATTGCCACGTCATTTGCCGCCCCGACCAAGTCCAGCAAGCTTTTGACGAGGTATTGGACTTGATAGATTTTTTCTTGCGCGCGCTTGGTATTGAAAACGATGTTTGGTATCGCTTGTCTAAAGGCGACCCAAAAAACAAAGAAAAATATATTGGCAACCTCGCAGCATGGAAAAAAAGCGAAGAAGAACTGCGCAATGTTCTTGTCCGGCGCAAAATGAAGTTCGTCGAAGCCGACGACGAAGCTGCGTTTTACGGACCCAAAATCGACATTCAAATCCGCAATGTCTATGGTAAAGAAGACAGTATCCAAACCGCACAACTTGACTTCGGTGCTGCCGACCGCTTTGATATGTCTTATATTGATGAAAACGGCGAAAAGGTGCGCCCGTTTGTTATTCACCACATGGTTATCGGCGCTTATGAACGTGTCATTGCAATGCTTATCGAAAAGTACGCTGGTGCACTTCCCGTGTGGCTATCGCCCACTCAAGCCGTCATAATGGGCATTAGCAATTCTCACGACGATTACATTGACAAGGTTTATGCACAATTACGCGCCGCCGACATTCGTATCCAAAAAGACGTTCGCAGCGAAAAAGTGGGCTATAAAATCCGCGAACATACATTGAAAAAAGTTCCCTTCATGTTGGTGGCAGGGGACAAGGAACGCGACGCCGGCACAGTGTCGGTGCGCACCCGCGAAGGCACCGACTTAGGCATTATGACCGTGGATAACTTCATCGAAATGGTAAAATCAAAATGCAAAGAATTCAAATAGGAAAAATTCTCCGCCCTCGCGGCTTGAAGGGCGAACTAAAAGTCCAAGCATGGCATCAACTGCCTACAAATATTTTTGTCGGTGGAAAGCAGCTCACAGTAATCAAGATATCGCAAAGCGGCAGCTTCACATTCTTATTCCTGGACGGCATTACTACCCTCGACCAAGCCGAACAACTGCGCGGTAAAGCAATCGAAATCGAAAAGCACCAACTCGCCATCGCCGACGACGAGGTTTTGACATCCGACCTTATCGGCTTTGATGTCATAGACTCAAGCGGCAAACCTCTTGGTAAATTGCGCGCGATTGAAAACTTCGGCGCATCGGACATATTTGATTGCGGGACGTTTTCATTCCCGTACGAAGATGCATTTGTGATTGAAACCAATATGACGAGCAAAAAAATAGTCGTCCGTGCGGAACGACTATCGATTGAGGATTAACGGTGATACATTCGTCCATGATGACCGCGCGGGGGAAGGCTATACCGTTGTATAGACCGTGGAGGAGGTGTATAATACCCTCTGTGCCATCGCGGGTCCTCTATAATCACAGGTCCGGGCTTTACAAACACACGCGTGGGCGCAACCGGTCCTACATACATACGTCCAGGTACGTCTACTTGAAGATTCTGCCCTATTTTCATTGAACAACCCGTGGTGAGTATTGGTGGTAAAGCAAGCGTGGTAAGCAACAATGCTTTACCTACCGGCCTATTTATAAAGTCTTTTGTGCAAGTCCAAGCCTTATTCGCAGTTTCTGATGCGAAAGCATATACTTCACCCGCGATTTCCGAGAGTTTTGGCATTGCCACTTCATTCATTGCAATTTCATTCATAATTTTTCTCCTTTTTCAATTACAGGAATACACCATATTTCAAAGGACTTGTCAATATGCTGCGCCCAATATATACTTGCTAGCGTATGCAAATCGACATCTTGACCTTGTTCCCCGAAATGTTCGCGCCGCTTAACCACAGCATTATCAAGCGCGCGCGCGATGCGGGTACCCTGCAAATCAACCTTGTGGATTTCCGAAAATACTCCACCGATAAACACTGCAAGGTGGACGACACCTGTTTCGGCGGAGGCGCCGGCATGTTGCTGATGGCGCAACCTATCGTGGATTGCGTGGAAGCCATCGACCCAACCCATGCCGCGCACCGAATTTTTTTGACTCCCGCAGCAGCGGTGTTGACACAAGCGCAGGTACGCGAACTTGCCAAAAAAGACCGCCTGTTGTTATTGTGCGGTCATTACGAAGGCGTAGACCAACGCGTAATAGATTTGTGTTTTGACGAGTGCATAAGCATTGGCGAGTATGTGTTAACGGGCGGGGAATTGCCTGCGATGGTATTGGCAGACGCCGTCGCACGCCACGTCCCCGGAATTATCAATGCGGAAAGCCTTGCCCACGAAAGTTTTTCACAAGACTTTGACAACAATTCGTCATTATCTTGGGAGCACCCTCAATACACCCGCCCGCGTGAATTCCGCGGTGTAATCGTACCCGAAGTTTTACTAAGCGGCAACCACGCCGAAATCGAAAAGTGGAAGAGGGGAAAGAAAACATGAAAATCAACTGGTTTCCCGGGCATATGGTTTGATTGAATCCACAACATATAGTGTTATACTGCCTTAGATAACCACCATATATTGTGTTGAAACATATAGAATGGCGATAAAATAGGCAAAAACTAGTGGCGAAGTTAGTGGCAGAGAATAGTGTTATTGTGCTTTTTGGGTAAGTTGTGTCAGTGAAGTATTGACTCTGAAAATTTCCATGATAAACTTGTTGCAAGCAACAAAGGTGAATGCGACCGGGTGAAAGCTCAACGGCATTCGCCTTTTTGATGCGAAAAATTAAATTAAGGAGAATAAAATGGAAATCAAAAAATTGTGGCAAGGAATAAAAGTCGGTGAGTGCGAAACTTGTGAAAATGAGGAATGTAAAGGTCGATTGAAGTATGACGATTTGTGCGCAAACGTAAATTATCTCAAAGAATATGGAGAGAAGAACTTTGAAAAGAATCGGGAGACTTTTGCGGAGTTAAAGAAAATTATGGGAGACGAAAAGCCAGCAATATTTTCGTTCGGCTGTGGAGTAGGATTGGATTATATTGGTGCCAAGGAAAACTTCGGTGAGAGCGTTGTCTATTATCCGATTGATGAATGTAAATGGGCAATCATCGATAGCGAGAACTATAAAAACTTTGAACCAAAACTGCCGAAACGAATAATGAAATTCGACGAGGGGATGTTCATGTTATCGGTCACATCAACGAATCCGGTGCTTTGCTTTTTCAATTCGATATTTTCAATAAGCGAAAACACAAATTTGAAAAGCAAACTAGTTTCGGTCTTGCAGTCGAAGAACAAGTTTTATATTATTTGTAATTTTACTGTGAGTAGTGACTTTCACTTGATGTCGGTTGAACTCAATTTCATCAAGGATCTTTTGAAGGAACTAAGACCGCTTTTTAATTTCAAGAAAGTTGACTTTTTAGGAGACAAAGGTATAATAATTTCAGGCATCCGCAAATGATTTTAAGTGTAAGTAGACGAACAGATATTCCCGCGCTTTATAGCGATTGGTTCTTTGATAGGGTCAAGGAGGGATTTACCCTTGTATCCAATCCCTTCTTCTTTAATGACAAAATAGCGAAGATAAGAATTGAATCGGTGAGAGTAGAAACTAATTTGCTAGGTGGCAAAGAAGTAACAGGTAATGTGGATGGTATTATCTTCTGGACAAAGAATCCGAAACCTATGATGGCAAGGTTGGACGAGTTGAAAGAATTCAAATACTATTTTCATTATACGCTTACTGCGTATGACGAAAGCATTGAAATAAATGTTCCGGCGCTTGACGAACGAATAAAGACATTTCAAGAACTATCCAAGATGACAAGTCCTGACCAGGTAATTTGGCGTTATGATCCAATATTACTTAATAAAGATATTGATGTTAACTGGCATTTGAAACAATTCGAAAGCCTTGCAAAACAGCTAAGTGGCTACACAAAATCTTGTATGACCGCGTTTTTGATTCCAGGCAAACGCAAAGACATTTGTACATTGAACTATTCACAGCAAGACGAGATTCTAAAGCAATTTGCAGAGATATCAAGGGCGAATGGAATTCAACTTCATACATGCGCACAAAAGCACGATTGGTCTGAATATGGAATAAAAAAGGCGCAATGCACCGACCCTGAATTGTTTGCCAAACTCACTGGCGGGAAAGTCAAAACTAAACGCAAAGATGGTCAGAGAAAGGACTGTGGTTGCATGCCTTGCGTGGACATTGGGATTTACAACACTTGCACGCATAATTGCATCTACTGCTACGCCAATGGCTTTTACGGTTATAGGGGAGAGCCTAAGTCAATGCTAGACAAACTCGATGGCGAGATTTACGAACGCAAAACAGAACGAATTTTTGATTATTAAAACTCTTCAAATTTCTTGGCCCATACTTGGGCAACTTCTTTATCTTTCTCTGTTCGGTGCGTGTAAACTCTTCTCGCCATTGAATCGTCGGACCAACCGAACCACTTGTGATAAACTTCTACCGGAATGCCCGCGTCTTTGCAAGCAGTTGCGAATGTGTGCCTTGTATCTTTCATCGTGAAACTAATCTTAGTCTCGGCCTTTATGCGCTTGTAGAAGGTGCGGATTTGGTTGATCGTAAGTTTGAATAACTTTTCATCCTGGTCTCTGTCTTTGATCAAGCGTTCCAAAACAGGTCTTAGTATCGGCATAATTGGCATGATTCGTTTTGAACCTTTTGTCTTTGATCCATCGATAAATACTTCATTGCGTTCCAAATCTATGTGGCCAACCTTGACTGTCTCTATTTCGCCGGTTCTGCAACCGGTATTGAAATAGAATAGCCAGATGTCGTGTTCGGTTTGGTTGATGGTGGACTTCAAGATTAGGTCAACTTCTTCTTTAAGTAGTGCCCGCCCAGTCTTTCTTGCGTGTTTAACTTTTTCAACCTGTTCCATAACATTTCTTCCAAGTCGGTCTTTCGCTTTTTCCAATGCAAGTTTTAGGGTAGTGTAGACACCTTCACAAGTTCGCCCTTGCGTCATTGAGTAGAGTTTTTGTTGGATTACGTCGGCAGTGATATCTCTAAGTTTTGCATCCTTAAAGATTTTCTTAATCTTTCGGATCATAGACAAATCCATAATGATTGTGTTGGCAGATAATTCTGTACCTTTCATTGGCATTCGATAAATCGCGTGCCAATGATCGAGCCAAGAGAACAAAGTAAATTCTTTATCCTTTTTGACGACGCTTTTCTTTTTGATTCGATTTGCCTTTATAAGTTTGTCGTAAGCATCACTCTTGTTTTTAGTGCACGCTACGAATTGTTGTTTGCCGTCTATCATAATTCGTGCTTCCCAGCGGCAATCGCTTTTGCGCTGAAACAGAGAGCAACCCTTCGGAATGTGCATTTCTTTTGTTTCTCCTTTGTCAGTATTTTTGGATGCAAAAAACTTGCCAATCATGCTCGTAAGCTCGGAATTTTGTCGCGTTAATTCGGCAAGCTGTTTTGCTTGTTCAGTAATAATTTCAATCAGTTCCAAAGATCGTTTCCTGTTTTCGTCTTTGGTGAATCGTTTTTTATTTTACTTAGCAATATAATTCAAGCAAATCGTCAGAGTCGTCGCGGATAATGTAGCCTTGTGTTGTTTTGATATCCACATGCCCTAAGAGTTTTTGTATGACCCTTACGTCAACACCATCATCTTCGCTTAGTTGAGTTGCACGTGAACTCCTAAGTAAGTGCGGATGAACGCGTTTCTGTAAAATTTTTGAAAACTCTTCTTTGCACCACCTATTTAGGCTACCAAGGCTTAATTGCTGAGCACTGCCGCTTACTTTATAAACAAACAGATATGGGCAGTTATCTTCCCCTCGGATAGCAATCCATTTTTTTAGTGCAATCATAGTTGACTGAGAGAATATAAATGTACGCACTTTTCCTGTATGACCACGTCCTTTGCAGCGTATTTTGTTAGTTTCATAGAACGTGAATGTCTTTCCATCTTTTTCTTTTGAAATCTGGACTGCATTAACAACTTCTTTCAATAACTGAACGCTTTCTGCGCGTCTACATCCTGTATCAAAAGTAAATTTTAGATATGCAATTTTTTGCCATTCACCCCATTCCTCAAGGACCTCGAGAAGATGATTGAACTCTTCTTTTGTGAGCGGACTCTTTTCATTAACCAATGTAACGGAAGGGGACTTAATAGTTTTTGTTATGAAGTTTCTAAATAATTCGTCATAGTAATAGGTCAACAAATAATTATTAAGTGAACTTATCGCGATGCGTTTATTTCCTATATCACCCGACGAGCAACCCCTATCTATTAGCCAATTTTGGAAGAGCATAAATTCACGTGGCCTGATGTCAATATGGCTTTTGTTGTCAAGATTGTTTTTTATCCATATAAACCATTGGCGCAAAACTGATGTGTAGTTTGGTTTAGTACGCGGAGATAGCTCTTTGGAATTATCCAAAAATTCTTTGAGGATTTTCTTATTAAACTCATTCACTCCGTTATGTTCTTCATCTGTAGATCTAATCTGTTTGACTTGTCTCATAAAAACTCCTTTTTATTAAATAATTTTCTAAAATGTCTTAAAGTGTTTAAAATTTTCGCTACTGCGTGTAATCATCCCAAACTACGACGGTGTGTTAGTTTTGCATTACACTGATTTTTCTCTCGTTGCATTGATGTCTATGTGTGCAAAATTCTGAATCTCAGCGAAATCCCAGTGCGTATAGTCACAAAATGATCGTCTCGTAACTCTGCCTTTGATAGGGAATTTTTCGGTTGCAGTCTTTGCTAAATCCAAACCGATTTCGATAATGATTTTTTGTGCAGCAGTCTTACTGCATCCAAGTAGTGTACAAATGTCATTAACAGTTAAGCCATCCGGCTTTGTCAGAATATGGTATCTGGTAATGTTGTCGCAATATAGATTTTTGTATCCCATAGATTTCTCCTTTGTTTATCTAATTGTTTTGTTATCCGCTCATGGTGACCCCTCCTTCTTCAAGTTCACTTTCCTTATACACACGCGCATAGCGTTTTAATAGTCAAGATATACAAATTGTCTACTTAAAGTTTTCCATCCAAGTCAATCCAGTTAACGAACTGCCGGATGATTCCAAGCATTGCCGTTGGGCCAATTGATTCTTTGTAGTGGTCGAGCATAATGCCGAATAGACAGTGATTTCCGCTTGGGAAAAGAATTAAATCGGTTGCCTTTAGCAAGGCATCTACGACTTCAATCTCTGATAATCCTTTGCTGGAAAATGTGTGATTCTGTATTGTTGTGAAGTTTGGCTCAAGTAGGTTCTTTATATTTTCGATTACATAGTTTCTTGTATTTGATTTCACATTTTTATCCTTTTAAATTTTTGTAAAATTTGGCGTTTTGGCGTCTTTTGGGGTGATTTTTGTTTGACAGTATGATTTAATGTTGGTACCATACATAGACATACAAAAGGGGGAATTCTATGGACGATACTCGCATCAGCATTAGGCTTACACCAGAGGAGCATACACAGTTAAAGACTCTGGTTGCTAAGCGCAGGACTAAAATCAACCAATTCGTCCATGATTTTATTAGAAATGAAATTGATGCCGAAAAGACCGTAGTCCTCAATAAGGCAAAGGCTGGTGCGCGAGTGTTGTCTTTGTTTGCGAACATAGGTGTAGCAGAGGCTTACTTTGAAGAAATAGGCATAAACATAGTTCTTGCAAATGAGCTGGTAAAGCGTAGAGCTGATTTGTATTCGCAGCTTTATCCTGATGCGGAAATGAAGTGTGGCGACATAACGGATAAGAAGTTGCAGGATTATTTAATCGCTCGCGGGAAAGAATTGGGGGTCAACATAATAATGGCCACGCCGCCCTGTCAAGGGATGAGCACCGCCGGCAAGCAGGAAGAGGATGATATAAGAAATAACCTAATTGTGCCAGTAGTTAGGATGGTGAAAGAACTTGCACCGAAATATGTTTTCATAGAAAACGTGCCAATGTTTTTGCAGACCGAAATTTGTGTGAACGGAAAAAAGATTATTATTCCTGAGTACCTTAAGCAAGAGTTGGGAACAAACTATGAGTTCAAGATAAACAAGATTGATACGAAGCACTATGGTGTTCCACAAACTCGAGAGAGGGCCATAATTCTGTTGACTCGAAGAGATATGACTCATCAATGGTTGGTTCCAGTAAAAGAATCAAAGATAGTGACAATGTTTGATGCAATAGGGCATCTCCCACCGCTTGACCCATTTGTAAGAGATGTCAGCAGAGAAGAACTCCTTAGAATGTTTCCGAAATATGAAGAAAGGGCAAGAGAGGCGAGCAAGATATCAAGATGGCATTTTCCACCAGAACATATTAGGCGGCAAGTTGAAGTTATGATGCACACACCAACCGGTTGTACTGCATTTGATAACGAGAAAGAATTCCAACCGCAGAAGGACAACGGCGAACTTGTAAAGGGATTCAGAAACACATACAAGCGACAAGATTGGGATACACCTGCGTACACAGTGACAATGGATAACCGCAAGATTTCTTCTCAAAACAATGTGCATCCAGGTAGACCTATAGGTACTGATGAGAAAGGAAATGTACTTTACAGCGATGCAAGAACTTTGACCGTATATGAGCTTATGCTAATTTCAAGTATCCCTGGTAGTTGGCCGCTTCCTGCTGATACACCGCCTGCTTTTTTACGTTCTATAATCGGGGAAGGAATACCTCCATTGTTTGTCAAAAAGGTATTTGAGCAACTGCGAGGTGTAGATTGGAGCAACTAACAGGATTATCACTATTTGCAAATGTAGGTGTAGCGGAAGCGTATTTTGAAGAATTGGGCATCGACATGGTGCTTGCTAATGAACTGTTGCCAGATAGGGCTAAGTTTTATAGCGAGCTATACCCAAACACGGAAATGATATGTGGAGACATCACAGATGAAAAACTGCGAGATGAAATTGTTAACAAAACGATTGCAAAGAAAGTAAATTTTATAATCTCGACACCGCCATGCCAAGGCATGAGTATTGCTGGTAATCGTGACCCTCTTGATAAACGAAATCAACTAACTTATTATGCCATAGATATAATTAAACGCGTCAAGCCAGATTATGTTCTTTTAGAAAATGTACCGAGATTGTTGGTTTCAAATATCAACGTAGATGGCAAGATAATGCGCATCCCGGAGTATATCAAACTTGAACTTGGTAGTGAATATGAGTTCAACAACGAAGCCTTGATTAAATCGAAAGACTATGGTGTACCGCAATTGAGAGAACGAAACATATTTTTGCTCGTTAAAAAGAATAAGAAAATTGATTGGCAATATCCAGAAAAAGAAAAAGAGATTACACTCCGAGAAGCAATTGGGTCGTTGCCATCACTTGATCCGTTGCTGCGCGAAGGGCTGGAATTTACACTAGAAAAGTTTCCTAAATTTGTGGAAAGAAAAAGAGCAGGAGAAAAGATTTCAAAGTGGCATACACCTCCGAAGCATTCTTGGAAGCAAGTGGAGTGGATGATGCACACCCCTTCAGGGGAATCCGCAATATTTAATGAGAAACATTTTCCACGGAAGGAAGGTGGAGCAAAGATCGTTGCTCACCACAACCACTACCGACGGCTTCACTGGGATAAGCCAGGTAGAACGGTGACGCAAAATAGTGGGGTAATATCTTCGTTATGCTGTGTTCATCCTGGAAGAAAATATGAGAAAAACGGACAAGTTTTGTATTCAGATGCTAGGGTTTTAACTATATACGAACTACTAATTGTTAGTTCGCTTCCAGTAGATTGGAAAATTCCAAGCTGGGCGAATGAAACTCTGATTAGAAATGTGATCGGTGAGGGAATTCCGCCTTTACTAATCAAGAAAATTATGCAAGAATTGATCAAGAACATAAAGGAGAAAGCAAATGAGTAAAATTGTGATGCCAAAACATAGTGCCAATCTAGAAGAAACAATTGCTGTGCTGAAACACTATTACGAGGCTGGTGGCTGGCAAGGCAATGCAGCTTATAAGGAAACTATCAAATCAATTATCGGTGCCGATCAATACTCGTCGTCTTATACTAAGAAATTACAGGTGACTTCCTACTTTGGTTTCACGGAGTGGGAAGATATAAAGAATAGCCGTTCTCCACGTCGCATAACAGATAGTGGAAGAAGATTTTACGAGGCGATACGAGATAACAGCCTTGATGCTCTTTATGACGAGATAATGCTAGCGCTTGAAACTGTTAATTTTGGGAGGAATAATTTTGGTTCTCCGGAAAGTGATTCTGATATTCAGCCACCAAATTTGTTCATCAGGGCTGCCTTGGATTTGGGACACTTAACCTATAAAGAATTCGCCTTCATTATTGAATGTATGGCTTACAAGGGAATTCCATATGCGAGAGCTCTTTCAGAAATACGTCAAAGAAGATTAAGCAAGACAGCAATTGTGCTGATACCTGAGGCGGGCAAGTTCGCCGATCCAAAGCCAATAATGATGCTTGTTCGATGGGGCTTTCTAAAGGAGATTGAAGGCGGAAAGATAGTAGTAAATCCTGTTATGTTAGAGCGCTTCAAAGAACGATTGCTTTCATTGCAAATTGCTAACGACTTCAGTGAGATAGAAACTGATGATGACACAAGAGAGCAAAACAGCATCCAACGTGCGAGTCAGGCATCTTCTATGGAAATCGAAAGAGCAAGGACTAAAGCACTAAACTTCACTCAAGGAAGCAAAGGGAAATCAATAGCGAAAGACAGCCGAATTTCAAAGGCTGCATTGGTTGATGCAAGATATGAATGTCAAATCGACGCAAGTCATAAAACATTTTTAACACCGCGCAGAGTGCCGTACATGGAAGGACACCATCTAATTCCTTGCACAGTAAAGAACAGTCAAGAGATTATGGCTAAGCTTGGCAAGAATATTGATTGCTTAGAAAACATCATTTGCGTTTGTCCGAATTGCCACAGGGCTGTGCACTTCGGTGATGCTAAAACAAAAGCGCAAATGATTGCTTTGATGTTCTCAAGGCAGGAAGCAAAACTATGTGCGGCTGGAATCCACATAACACTCGAGGAACTCCTGAGCCGCTATAGTTGGTAGCCTCCTATTTCTTTTATTTGTTTCAATAAAAACATTCCAAAGTCATTGAGCTGAATACAGTTGAGTCCACCAGCCAGAAATTCGAGCTTTAGGTATTCGTCTTTTTGTTTCTTGTTCAGTGTTGCCATGAAAACTTTCTCGGTGGCACAGTAGTGATGCAAGTTGAGCTTGTATAAGTCACTCGGTGGTTGTTTGTGATAGTCGTTGATAAATAGTTCCAATAGTTTATTCATTTAGAAACCTCCTTTTGTTTGGTTGGGTCATTTGAAAGCCAGGGATATGCTGACTCTGTTTCTTTTCGCTTTGCCTTTGTAGCATTGTGCTTTTCGTAGTCTGTTCCGCCGTATTTGTATCCGCGTTCGTGAACGGCACGTCTAACGCATTGATGCATAATGTTGAAAAGACTTTTATAATATGGATTGGAGCCGAGTTCATCGTTGGTTGGGAGTTTATGTTTGACTCTCAGGATTTCGATGGTCTCCAAATTTCGCCAACGTTCTTGGTGTCTTGGAAAGTCGCCAAGCCTACTGAATGCAAAGGCATAAGAGTAAGCGATGGTATCGTATTTACGAAGTGCAGGGAAATCTATTTCAAGATTGGTCAGCTCTTTGTATTCTCGAAACAGTAGCTTGGACCATTTGTCCCATTCTTCTAGTTCGATTGCGCGGCTGCCGCGGTTTGATGCACGATAATTCTGCATTTTCTTTTTTGTATTAGTTTGGCTTATAGCTAAAATTGGGACAAGAATAAGTACTGCTATTAGTAGTGCTGTCATTGGATCTCCTTTAAATTATTTTTTGAAAAACCAGCGGTTGCTGGTTTGAAAGTTTGGTAAAAGTTAGTGGCAAAATTAGTGGCAGTTTATTAAAAAGTGTTGTAAAATAGGGCTATGCAAAACAAAATCAACTGGTTTCCTGGGCACATGACCGCGTCGTTGCGAAAACTTGACACGTCCATCAAGCAATGCGACGTGATTTTGTATGTGTTGGACGCGCGCTGCCCGAAATCGTGCGTCAATCCAAGTTTTGCCGATTTTGCATCGCGTAAACCGGTGTTGTATGTCTTGAATAAAGCCGACCTTGCGCCGGCGAACCCGACTTTTCGCGGCATTTCGCTTGATTCTTCGAAAACAAATTCCGCAAAGAAACTGATTCCCGCTATCAAAAAGCTTCTTCCCAACAAGGCGCGAATCCATGCTATGGTTATCGGAGTTCCGAACTGTGGCAAAAGCACCCTTATAAACAACCTTGCCGGCGCGCGCAAAGCCCAAGTCGCCGACAAACCCGGTGTCACGCGCCAGCCCCAATGGGTCAGTGCGGCAGGGGACTTCCAATTATACTTGCTTGATACGCCGGGCATACTTTGGCCAAATTTGGAAGACCAACGCGTTGCAAAAAACCTTGCTTACATCGGGTCCATAAAAGACGACATTTTGGACATCGTGGAACTTGCATGTGAACTCCTCAAAGATGTTAAGCACCCCGACACGTTTGAAGGATTTTGCAAGAAACGCGGTTTCATATTGAAGGGCGGTGCGATAGACGAATTGCGCGGTGCAAAAGCCGTGCTTGTTGACTTCCGTTTAGGGAAATTTGGAAAGTTTAATCTTGATTCGCTGTTGGACGAAATTCCCCTTTCAATGAAAGGGGTGGCACCGCACAGCGGTGACGGGGT
>Ga0123353_10007690_pt1 | contig 14612 bp, 12 predicted proteins | sample TergutLab28metaG_3_FD_92763 | JGI IMG/M metagenome (GOLD analysis project Ga0123353, IMG submission 92763) | Labiotermes labralis P3 segment gut microbial communities from Petit-Saut dam, French Guiana - Lab288 P3 | ecosystem: Host-associated > Arthropoda: Insects > Digestive system > Gut ... | reverse complement strand
TTTTTTGTAAATTGTTTTGGCGGTTTACAACTGCCGGAAGGGGTGTAATTAAAGGATAAAGCGGGGGTTGCTTGGGGGGGGGGGGGGGTAACTGCCTGATAACCAGCGGGTTAGCGCAGTTGTCGCACTTGTTTTCTGTGCGTTAGCGTGTTGTTTCGTGCAAAAATGACTTTGTTTGTACATGAGAAACGTGCTTTATAATAATGGTCGCAAAGGTAATACTTTTATTTTAATTGTTACCTGTTCTTTCGTAGAAGTTTAGTACTTCGTTGAAAGCGTCTTTAAATTTTGTAAAATCCGGCACTGCTTTTGTCAACTCGGGGTCTTTTTTAAGTTCTTCGTGCAGGGGTTTCAACACGGTGTCTTCGTTTATTTCGAGTGCCACAAAACATTGATATTTTTGTGTTTGGTTGTTTTGGCGGTATTCTTCACAGGTGTTTCGGTATCCGCGTATGGTTTGGTTGACCGATACATCTATAGTACGGTTAAAGCGTTTGGTGAGTTCTTCGTTGAGGTTGGTTTCGGTACGGTCAATAAAATATTGTGTGGTACTTTTTACCGTTACTTCAATTTTCGACGCCAACTCTTCGAGGGCAATCACATTGGCAATGCTTTTGGCAATCTGGGGATCCATACTCGACTCCATTCCACGCGCTCTGATAACTCCGGCAGATGACATGGCTTGGGCTTGACACGGGAATGTTACCGTCTCCCATTTAGCAGGCACAGGCAATATCGGAACGGGAACGTCGTCAACGTTTTTCGGCGTCGGTGCTATGCGGTCGTCCGCCGGATCAACAACAATACCGTCTTTGCGTGCCTGATCGGGGTCTAATACTCCACTGAGAACAAGTTCTTTCACTGTTGCGGGCGGAATTGACCCCGACTGGTTGAGCAGTTTCACCATTTCAGCCAGCGTTTGTTCCATTTTTGCTTCTAAATTTTCTTTGGTGAACTCGCTTTTGGCGGTTTGCCATTTCAAACAATTTTGATATTGTAAGTTGTCGAGCATCTGCAACTGGCTGCTTGCCGTATTGGTAAGCGACGAAAAGTTGGTACCCAAAATCACATCGGCAGTTCTCCCAAGTACTCTCAGGACAACGCCTTTCGTATTTACGACGTTAGTTTGCTGGTTCAGATATTTATCACAGTCTTGGCTAAAACCTGTCAGCGCAATCGCCAAAAATACACCTGTTAAAAATAGATTTCTATTCATTTTAATCTTTGTTAAATTATGGGCGCAAAGGTATAGTTTTTTTTAATACAAAAAAGAAAAAATTACATATTTATTTTTTTTTACCTTTGCATCTCATTTTTAAGGTACCAATATATGAATGGCATTATGCAAATTAAGACGGCGTTAATATCGGTTTTCGACAAGACGCACATCGCAGAGATTGCGAAGAAATTAACTGAAAATCACGTTGTTATACTTTCAACGGGTGGAACTTTTGATTATTTACGGCAGTTGGATATTCCCGATATGCAACTACACGCCGTAGAAAATTTGACCGGTTATCCGTCTATTCTCGGCGGACGAGTGAAGACGTTGCACCCTAAAATTTTCGGTGGAATACTGGCGCGACGGGAAGAAGAAAGTGATATGCAACAACTGCAACAGTACAATATTCCCGAAATTGACTTGATTATTGTTGACCTCTATCCCTTCGAGGCGACGCTGGAAACAACAAACGACGAGGCTGAAATCATCGAAAAAATTGACATCGGAGGCATCTCGCTGATTCGGGCATCTGCCAAAAATTTCAACGATGTGGTTATTGTGGCGTCGAAACATCAATATGCGCCGCTGTTGGATATTTTGAATGAAAAGGGCGCGGAGACCACTTTGGAAGAGCGTAAATGGTTTGCAAAAGAGGCTTTTGCCGTCTCTTCGGGCTACGATACCGCCATTTTCAACTATTTTGACAAAGGTGAAGATTCCTACTTTCGTCATGCCAAAAACAATGCGAAAATTCTTCGTTACGGTGAAAATCCGCATCAACGCGGACTGTTCTACGGTGCTTTTGAAGCGTTGTTTGAGCAAATGCAAGGAAAAGAGATTTCCTACAATAATTTATTAGATATAGACGCTGCGGTTTCGTTGATGAACGATTTTTCCGATATCACATTTGCCATCTTAAAACATAACAATGCGTGCGGCGTGGCTTCGCGGGAAACGGTTTTAGAGGCGTGGAACGACGCATTAGCGGGCGATCCGGTGTCGGCATTCGGCGGCGTTTTAATCACCAACGGCATCATTGACAAAGAAACGGCAGAAGAGATCAACAAACTCTTCTTCGAGGTCATCATCGCACCCGATTACGACATTGACGCGATGGAAATCCTCTCGCAAAAGAAAAACCGTATCATCTTGATTTACAAAGAGGAATACGGCGTTCCGTCGGATACCGTTCAATTCCGTTCGCTGCTCAACGGCGTTTTGGTACAGGAAAAAGATTTGTCGGTCGAAACCACCGACGACCTGAACATCGTAACAGCAAAACAGCCGGATTCGGATAAAATCGCCGACCTGCTCTTTGCCAATAAGTTGGTGAAACATACCAAATCCAACGCCATCGTATTAGTTAAAAACCGTCAACTGTTGGCTTCCGGCACCGGACAAACCAGCCGTGTGGATGCCCTGCGACAGGCTATCGCCAAAGCACACGCCTTCGGGTTCGACCTCAACGGCGCGGTGATGGCGTCCGACGCCTTCTTCCCCTTCTCCGACTGTGTTGAGATTGCCGGCGAAGCAGGAATAAAGACCGTTGTACAACCCGGCGGCTCCATCCGCGACCAAGAAGTGATTGACTTCTGCAATGAATATGACATCGCAATGGTCTGCACGGGGGTGAGGCATTTTAAACATTGATGCCCCTTATGAAAAATCAACAATTAATGTCGTTAATATCGCGAGGCGAGACCACAACCGTACAACTGAAACGCTGTGTTGATGACGCCTACAAAATTGCCACAGAGATGGTGGCTTTCAGCAATTCGTTTGGCGGACAGATTATTATCGGCGTGGACGATAAGAGTGGCGAGATAATGGGTTTATCATATTCCGCCATTCAGCAAACAAATGCTTTGCTTGCGAATGCTGCTTCCGAAAATGTCAAGCCTGCGATTTTGATTTATTGCAGAACGGCTGAAATTGACGGGAAAAACCTGATAGTAGTAACAGTTCCCGAAGGCAACGACAAGCCCTATAAAGATAACAAAGGTATTATTTGGGTAAAGAATGGATCCGACAAACGCAAGGTCTTTTCAAATTCCGAACTGCGTGTGATGATGCAGCGTTGCGGTACATTATCGGCAGATACGGATAGTGTCGAAAAAACTTCGTACACAGACATTAATGAAAAATATCTCAAACGATTTCTCTACGAAAAATACACAAGTGAATGTAACAAATCGGAGATACATTCACATACGCTCAACACAACTAAAATTGATGACATTGTGAAAGCAATAGACGCCAATTTGACCATCGAAAAACTACTTGTAAATACAGGGATGATGGATGACCAAGGGCGTCTGACGCTTTCAGGGCTTTTATTGCTCGGCAACAGCATTCAAAAATATAAACCGGTATTTACGGTTAAATGCGTGTCGTTTGTTGGGAAAAGCGTCGCTTCAAATGAATTTCGCGACAAAATGCCGGACAGCGAGGTTGAAGGCAATTTGTTAGACCAATATAACGCCATGATTTCTTTTGTCAATCGTAATCTTAAAAGTGTTCAGGTAGAAGAGAACTTTAATAGTATAGCAAGGTTGGAAATTCCGTTGACGGTTTTTGTTGAAATAGGCGTTAATGCGCTGTTACATAGAGATTACTATCAAAATTCGCCAATCAGAGTATTTATTTTTGACGATAGAGTTGAGATTCATTCGCCGGGGATATTACCTCATTCTGTTACAGAACAAAGCATAAAAAATGGCATATCGCAACCGCGCAACGAACTGCTTTTCAGTAATGCCAAACACATACTTCCATATACAGGCGTTGGAAGCGGTATCGTCAGGGCTATGAAAAGTTACGACAACATCACTTTCAAAAATAACTATATAACAGAAGAATTTGTTACAACAATCCACAGACCGGAAATAGAAGGAAGTGACCATGATGGTGTCTATGATAGTGTCTATGATAGTGTCCATGATAGTGTCCATGATGGCAACTATGATAGTAACTATGGTAGTAATCATGATGGTAACTATGACGGTAACTATGATAGTAACTATGATGAAAAAATTCTCGCCTTCACTGCCATTCCAAAAAGTCGTAAAGAAATCATGAATTTATTGTGTATTAGCGCGCAAACTAAAAACTACGAACGCCATATCGTCCCCTTGCTTGAAAAAGGTTTATTGGCAATGACTGTGCCGGATAAACCCAAAAGTAAAAACCAAAAGTATGTAACTACCGAGAGGGGGAGTCGAGTGTTTGTGAAAAAGTATTTATAATTTAATGATGTATAAAACCATATACAAATGAAAAAGTTAAAAGTCGCCTTTCAAATCGCTTTTTCCCTTGCGTTGGGAGGGTTTTTCATTTGGTTTTTTGTGAGCCGATTGGAGCCGGAGCAAATCAATGAGATATGGGACGCGTTCCGCCGTGCTGATTATGGGTGGCTGATTGCGGCGTTTTTTATCGGGATAGCGAGCCATTGGATGCGTGCCGTCCGTTCTATTTTACTCTTGGAGCCGATGGGATATAAGCCGAAAAGGGGGAATGCGTTTTTTGCTACCATCATCGGATATTTAGCCAATTTAGCCGTGCCGCGTTTGGGTGAAGTGTTGAGATGCAGCACTTTAGCGCAGTATGAAAAGATACCGGTAAGTAAAAGTTTCGGCACCGTCATCACGGAAAGGGTCATTGACATGGCGATCTACTTGTTGCTGTTTTTGATTGTGTTGCTTGCCTGTTCCGTCGAACTGTATAAGTATGCCGAAACAACGTTTTTGTCGTCGTTTTTGCAAAAGGTATCGCTGTTGCGACTGGCGGGAATAATGGCGGCGGGGGCGGTTGTGATGGTGTTGGCGTACTTCTTTGTTTTACGTAAAAAAATCCTCAAATATACCCCCGTACAGAAGGCTGAAACCTTTGTCAAGGGTATTTGGATGGGTTTAAAATCCATTGCACAACTCAAACGCCCCATCACATTTTCCATAGAAACGCTTTTTATATGGATTTTGTACTACGCCGGATTTTATATCTGCTTCTTCAGTTTGCCCGAGACGGCTGTTTTGCCGCCCGATGCCGCATTGGCAGCGATGGCATTTGCCACCATTGGCGGCATTTTGGTACAAGGTGGCATTGGGTTGTATCCGTTGTTTGTGGCGGGGACGCTGGCGGTGTATGGCGTTGCCGAGCCGATAGGCTACGCCTTAGGATGGCTGGCATGGGGCGCACAGCAAATCGCCGTAGTTTTAGCCGGAGCATTTTCTATTATATATTTGCCTTATTATAACAAAAGAAAAGATGGAAAAATTAGAGGTCATCAAGTCGAAAATCTTTGATAACGACACATTAGAGCGCAATCTCGCCTATTGGCGATTTAAAAAAAGTGAAATCGTTTTCACCAACGGATGTTTCGATGTGTTGCATCGCGGACATATAGAATATCTTGCGCAAGCGAGCGACAAAGGCAAAGTCTTGATTGTCGGGCTGAATACCGATGCTTCGGTACACCGTTTGAAAGGGGCGGGACGTCCCGTCAATCCGCAAGAGGCGCGGGCAATGGTGCTGGCATCGTTACTTTTTGTTGACGCCGTCGTCTTTTTCGACGAAGATACGCCCTACGAACTGATTAAAACCATTCAACCCGATGTTTTGGTAAAAGGCGCGGACTATAGCCCCGAAACCATCGTCGGCTACGACATCGTTACCGCCAAAGGCGGAAGGGTGGAGACGGTTGAGTTGGTGGAAGGGTTCTCTTCGACGGGGATTATTGAGAAAACCGTCCAATAATCTGTCTCGTTTCGGCAACTTTCTGCTCCAGCAACGCTTTTGAAGTCGCCTCGGCGATAAAGCGCAGGTAAGGCTCTGTATTAGAAGGGCGTATGTTGAACCACCACTCTTTAAATTCCAAGCGATAGCCATCGAAATCCATCTGTTTTAACGGTTTTTCCTGACTGCTGAAATGCGCTACAACGGCTTTTATGGCGTCGTCTTTGCGTTCTAATTTGAAATTTACCTCACCCGAACTTTCGTAACGGCTGATTTTTTTCATCAACTGTGAAAGCGTAACGCCTTCATTTTTAAATCGTTGCACAATGCGCAAAACAATCAACGCCGCCATGAGTGCCGAGTCGGAATAGAAAAACTCACGGGCGTAGTAATGACCCGCTAATTCGCCGCCGTAGATGCCGTCAATGTCGCGCAGTTTGGGCGCGGCAAAAGCCCTCCCAACGCGCCATGTCGCTGTCGTAGAACCGAATTGTTGAATATATTCCTGAACAGATTTCGAGGTGCGAATGTCTTGAATAACAACGCCTTTCATTCCTCGTTCTTCGAGCCAATAGTGCGCCATCAGCGCGATGATCAGGTCGGGTGAGACGAAATTGCCCAACTCGTCAATGAACATCACACGGTCGGCGTCGCCGTCGAAAATGATGCCGATGTCGGACTTGTTTTCTTTCACCAGAGCGCGGATGTCTTCGGTGCTTTCGTGGGACAATGGGTTGGGTTCGTGGTTGGGGAAAGTGCAATCTATGGTGTCGTAGATATAGGTCGGCTGTTCGCCAAAGAGTTGTTTTACAAAGAGTGAAGCCATTCCGTTGGAGCAGTCCATGCTGATTTTAAGCGCGTCGAAATTGCTTTTATATTGTAAAAGGAAGTTGATATAATCCTCTTTATAATCCACTTTACGGACAACGCCTTTTTTCGACACGGGCGTGATGGGCAGTATCAGCCGTTCCTCAATAATCTGCAATCCGGAGTCATAGCCCACAGGGAGTGCGTTTTCACGCGATATTTTCAGCCCGTTGTACTCTTTTGGGTTGTGCGAGGCGGTGATCATGACCGAGCAACCGTACTTTTTCAACGCCGTCGTCCAATAAACATACGGGGTGGTACACAAACCGGCATCATCAACATCGGCACCGGCATCGCGTATTCCCTGTGTCAGCGCGTCGAAAATTTCGTCGGACGAAAGCCTTGCATCACGTCCCACCAAAACCGTATCCGTCTGCATCATCTGCGCCAGATGAAACCCGATTTTATAGACGTCTTCCTTGTTGAAATCCACGTTATAGATGCCTCTGATGTCGTATGCTTTGAATGCGCTCATATATGAAAAAGGTTTCGGGTTTAAAATTTAATGTTTGGTACTCCGATTCCGCGATAGACAAATCCGTTTTGTTTCAGCAGTTTTTGGTCGTAAATATTCCGCCCGTCGAAGACGACCGCTTTATTCATTATCTTCTTGATTATCTCCCAGTTAGGCATACGAAACTCTTTCCATTCCGTCAGCAGGAGCAGCGCGTCGGCACCGGTGGCGGCATCGTACATATCGTTGGCGTAAGTAACGGTGTCTTTTAAAATCTTTTTGGCTTCTGTCATGGCGACAGGGTCATACGCCTTCACTTTGCAGCCAACTTCGAGAAGGAGTTCGGCTAATACCAGCGAGGGCGCAAAGCGCATATCGTCGGTTTCGGGTTTGAACGACAAGCCCCATAAAGCGATGGTTTTGCCTTGCAACTGACCGTCGTAATATTGATATAACTTATGGAACAGCACCTTTTTTTGGTCTTCATTTACAGCGTCAACGGCTTGTAACACACGCATTTGATACCCTTTTTTATCAGCCGTTTTCATCAACGCCTTTACATCTTTCGGAAAACAGGAACCGCCGTATCCAACGCCCGGATAGATAAATTTACTTCCAATGCGCGGGTCGCTACCGATACCTCTACGAACCATGTTGATGTCGGCACCGCACAGTTCACATAAATTCGCCATATCGTTCATAAAACTGATACGTGTTGCCAGCATGGCGTTGGCGGCATATTTTGTCATCTCTGCCGAAAGAATGTCCATGAAGATAATACGCATATTATTGAGCATGAACGGCTTATAAAGTTGCGTCAGAAGTTCTTCCGCACGTTTCGATTCAACGCCAACAACCACTCTGTCGGGACTCATAAAATCTTTGATGGCAGAGCCTTCTTTCAAAAACTCAGGGTTGGAAGCCACATCGTATTCAATATCAACGCCTCTCAACGCGAGTTCTTCGACGATGGTTCGTTTCACCAAATCGGCAGTTCCCACCGGAACGGTACTTTTCGTTACCACCAACACATATTTTTGCATATTTTTTCCTACCGTGCGCGCCACCTGCAACACATAATTCAAATCGGCACTGCCGTCTTCATCGGGTGGGGTTCCAACGGCGGAAAAAACCATCTCCACTTCTTGGAGAACGGTGGTTAAGTCGTCGGTGAAATGGAGACGTCCTGCTTTTGAATTGCGGACAACCATCTCTTCCAAGCCGGGTTCGTAAATGGGGATAATCCCTGCTTCAAGTTGGCGTATCTTGTTCTTATCCACGTCGATACAAAAAACATCATTGCCCATTTCTGCAAAACACGTTCCGGTTACCAAACCGACATATCCAACTCCTACAACTGCTACTTTCATCTATTTCGTTTTTGAAATTATCGCATTATTATTACAACAAAACAACCCCGATCGTCATCACGCATTAATAACATTCATCACAAATTTCCGCTGGTCGTAATCTTTATTGAATAACTTATAAAGTTCCAATAAAATCGGAAAATTGCGGATAGCGTTGATTTCCATCTTCTCCTCTACAATAAGGTTATGAAAAATATTTAAGGTTCTTTTTCCTTCTAATACAATGTTTTCCGAAACCATATCTTTGATGAAGCCTTTTCCGATGAGTAGTCCCATGGTTCTGTTGCGGCTCAGGTCGTTGATGGATGTGAGTCCGAAATCGCCATACCCGCAAAAGTCGAGGACGGTTTCCGATTTGCCGCCGAAAGCCATCAACACCTTGCGCATCTCTTTGAAAACTTTGGTCAAGACCAAAAAGCGCACGTTGGCTGAGTTGTAGTGCGCATCTATGACGCCGAGAATGATGGCGTACATATTTTTCAAGATACTCAACAACTCCACGCCTCTTATGTCGTCAGAAAATTCGATTTGCAGGTTGCTGCCTTGCAGCAATGCCGAAAAGGCGTTGTATGTCGCCACGTCGTGCGATGCGAAGGTGAATGCGGTCGGCATCCAATTGAGCAACTCGATGGCAAACGAAGGTCCTTTGATGGCTGCCACCGGATTGGGAAAGTGTTGTTCGACGTGTTCGGAAATGATCACATTGCCCTCGCCAAAGCCTTTCGCCGCATTGATAATAACGGTGTCGGGCTTCAAATAGGGACGCAATTCTTCCATATAAGAGACGCAAACAGCCGACGGAATGGCTAAAATAAGAAACTGCGCACGTTCCAAAATGGCAGGATCTGCGGTCGCTTTGAGCCGTTTCCGCAGGGTGGAATTGGGGAAATAAACAGGGTTGATGCGCGAGTTATTAATACCCTCTTCAACCTCTTTTTCAACGGTTAACAGCCGTACAACGATGGTTTTATTAGCCGCTAAAGCATTCCCAAGCGCCGTGCCGAAAGTCCCCGCTCCGGCAATCACAATTAATGGTTCTTTTTGAATTTCCATAGGTGCAAAGATACAAGAAAAATCAATACACCAACTTCATCATTATTTCACTTCTATTCCCCGCATAGTCAATCACTTCCAATGAGAAAATATTGTCGCCTTTTTGCAGGCGGTCGTCGAAGGTGTATGTGAGAAGGCGGTTTTTACGGTCGTAGTCCATGAGTATCCATTTGCCGTTGAGTTTTCCGATGTAGGTGTTGATGCCGGAGAGGTTGTCGGCTATTTTTACTTGTATGTCTTTTTGTGCGGTGATTTTTTTGCCGTCGGAGATATTGACGGGGGTGATGACGGGGGGTGTTATGTCGGCGGCGATGGTGAAGCGTCCCATTTCTCTCACTTGGGCAACGATGGTTCCGTTTTGAAAAACACTTTCTTGTGGCGAGAAGCCTCCTTTGCTGTCAATGGAGACGACCATGAGTTTGCTGCTGTCATATTTTTGCAAGGCTTCTTCGTCGGGTTTTATGATGAGCGTGGCGGTTGTTTTCATCGGGATTTTAGGGTCTCCGACAACGTGAACGGGTGATAATGCCGATGCAGGACGTTGTTTTTCAATGGAATGGCGGAAGATGATGTTGTCGAAGAAAACACCGGCATTGCCGTAAAAACGGATTCCTTCGCCCGCATAGTCAAACCGCTCGTCCCACGCGATAGCGTAACCGTTTACATCTTCTTCGGAAGTGTCGGGAAGCGGTTCCACGCCCTCGACATAAAACAACAAAGTAGTCTTGTTACCGGCGAAGTCGCCAACTTCATACTTTACTTCATAAACTCGCTGACTATCAAACGTGTAAATTCCGCGCTCCTCCCCTACTTCGTAGATTTGAGCCGTATTTCCGGGTTGTATCTCGGTGGTTTGAAACCGTTTTTTCGTTGCCAGAAATTCGGCGTAATCAATGGCACTGATGGCACAGCGTGAGTTGTTAAAATTAAGTCTGTCCATTTTTTGCCGAAAAACCACCTTTTTATCAATGGAAAGTGCGATAGAATAGACGCCGTTTCCGGAGGTAGAGCCGGTGGATTGGTCGGTGGCAAGAATGGCAAAACTCACTTTCCCTGCAATGCGGATGGTATCTCCGCCCGTCAATTTATATTTACTACCGCTACCCGTCAGTGTGATATTCAACGGATTTTCAGAGTTTTTTATGGTTGTTTCGGGAGATTTGGGAATGATGCGGAGTTCTTTCAGCACCGGATGTATTTTATCTTCAATTTTAAACCCAAATGCCTGTGGATGAAGCGGATCTTCGGTTTCGGTATCGCGAATTTCAAAATGAAGATGCGGTCCTGCCGAACTGCCCGAATTTCCCGATAAAGCGACTACTTCGCCCCTTTTTACGGGTATCTGCGACGGTTCGAGTATGAGATTAATGGCAAAAGTTTCGTTTTTATATTGCTCGGCGGTAACATATTTGGTGATGGTTTCGTTGAAACATTGAAGGTGTCCATAAACCGATGTGTTTCCGTCGAAGTGTGTGATATACAACGCTTTTCCATAGCCTCCGGGTGAAACGGAGATGCGCGAAACATAGCCGTCGGCAATGGCATATACTTTTTTGCCGACAGCCTGTTGGGTGCGAATGTCAATACCTGTATGAAAATGACCGGTGCGCGGCTCGCCAAATGTTCCCGACAATCCGATGGAAAAATCAACGGGGGAACGATAGTTGCTTTGCGCAAAAAGCACGAGTGGAAAGGCAAAAAATAATGCAATTATTTTCAGTACAGATATTTTCAGCACAGAGACACAGAGTTCACAGAGTTTCACAGAGAAAATAATTTTCAATTTTCAACTCTCAATTTTCAATTAATTCGTTTTCCCCGGATATTGTTTAAGTGCCACCGCCAATGCGTCCATTGCTGCACGCAGGTCGTCGGCTTTTAAGACGTAACTGATACGGACTTCGTCGGTTCCGAACTTCGGGTCGGAATAGAATCCCGACGCCGGAGCCATCATAACGGTCTGATTGTTATACTCAAAGTCTTCGAGGAGCCAACGGCAGAAGGTATCGCCACTGTCGATGGGCAAACGGGCTGTTACGTAGAACGCGCCTGCGGGTTTCGGGCAGAAAGCGCCTTCCATCTTATTGATAGCGTCCACCACGATGTCTCTTCGCAGTGTATATTCTTCTACCACGTCGGTAAAATAGGAGTCGGGCGTGTCAATAGCCGCTTCGGAAGCCACCTGTCCGAGACTTGGCGGACTGAGGCGGGCTTGTGCAAATTTCATGGCGGCAATCATGACTTCTCGGTTTTTGGAGATCATACATCCTATTCTCACGCCACAAGCACTGTAACGTTTTGATACAGAGTCGAATAAGATGGTGTTTTCTTCTAAACCTTCGAGTTGCATCACCGAAAAATGTGTTTTCCCGTCGTAGCAAAATTCTCTATATACTTCATCGGCGAAGAGGAAAAGGTCGTATTTTAATGCGAGGTCGCGCAACGTTTCCAACTCCGCTTTGGAATAGAGGTATCCGGTCGGATTGTTGGGGTTGCACACCATGATGGCTTTGGTTTTCGGGGTGATAACTTTTTCAAAATCGGCAATGGGAGGCAGTGCAAATCCCGTTTCTATGGCAGAGGGGATGGGTATAATTTTGATGCCTGCATTGACGGCAAAGCCGATATAGTTGGCGTAAAAAGGTTCGGGGATGATGATTTCGTCGCCCGGATTTAAACAACTTTGGAAGGCAAAAAGAATGGCTTCCGAGCCGCCCGTTGTAACGATAATATCGTCGGGGGTGAGTTGAATGTTGTGGCGGCTGTAGTATTCCACCAGTTTTTTCCGGTACGAGAAATTTCCCGCCGAGTGGCTATATTCAATGACCGTATCTTTGTAATTATGAACGGCATTGAGCATCGTTTCGGGTGTTGCAATATCGGGTTGTCCGATATTGAGATGATAGACTTTACGTCCTTTTTTCTTGGCTGCTTCGGCATACGGGACTAACTTCCTGATGGGCGATGCCGGCATCGATCTTCCTTTTTCTGAAATTTTTGGCATAACTAAAATTAAATGTATTTGATTTATTCTTCTCTCTTTATCATCAACGGGTTACTCGTATTGTTTTCGGGAATGGCGGGTGTTGATTCCACTACATTTCCTGAGATTCGCAACGACATCGGCGAGTTGGACGCATTGGAAACGATGTTGATGGTTTTGTTGATTCCGCCAACTCTTTTGGTATCATATTTTACCGCGATGGAGTCTGTTTGTCCGGGTAAAATGGGGTACTTTGGCGGGTTGGGAACGGTGCATCCGCATGATGAGGTGGCTTTTTCGATGACCAACGGTTCTTTGCCCGTGTTGGTAAAAACGAAGTAGCATTGCCCGTTTGCGCCTTTTTCAATGGTGCCGTAATCATATACGAACTGATTGTTTTTCTTATGCTTCTGGTCAAACGTCATGATCGGAGCATTGGGATTGTCGCCTGCGGGCGCATTTTCTTGTGCAAATGCCGAAACTCCGGCAAAAAGCAACACAACTGAAAAAATGATATGTTTCATGGGTGTGTAATTTAAGATGTTATATAAAATTTTACTTTAATCTCTTGTAAATCGCTGCGGGGTTTCCATCGTTCTCTGTAAGTGCCTGATTTAGTAACTCTTCGAGGTCGCCGTGATGAAAATCGGATACTTTTCCGCAGTTGTACATTTCCGTAAGGGGGTCGGCGTCAATGATGTTGGCAAACATTTCTGCCATCGAGGGAAGTTTTTCGAGTGCCAGATATTCGTCGTAGGTGTATTTTAGGAAGGCTACATTGGGTCTGATGCCGCGCCTGTCTAAGAGAAAACCGTATTTCAACGGTATCGGTTCCTGACCTTTGAGGTCTGTTTGTCCGGGGTACGAGACGATAGAGGCTCTTTCGTCGTCCAATCCGATGGGAACGTTTTTGGAATAATCTGCCTTTGTTTTGTAAATAATAACGTTCGGCAAAGCAAAGGAGGCTGCTGAAATATTTGTCGGTTCCTCTTGTTTCACGGAAATTATTGTTACCTCTTCTTTCACAACGGGCTCTTGTTTTGCGATATTCGTGGAACATTTACATCCTGCGCCGCCTATCGCAACCGCTAAAACTGTCATTAATAAATAAAAATATGATTTCATAAGAATACTTTTTTTTAAGTGCAAAGATACAAATATTATGCAATTTGTCGTTTGTAAAATTTCACGACTATTGTGTTGATTATCAATGCGAATGCAGAAAGGCTAATGAGTTCGACTCGGATATTGTAGAGCGTTCCACCCTTTAAAATGATGAGTTTGATGACGCCCATGAAGTAGGCAATCGGGTTGATTTTGTTAATCGCCATCGCCCATTCGGGCATGCTGTCAATAGATGTGAACAAGCCGCTGAGCAGGATACAGGTGATGAAAATGAAGACGAGAATCATCATGGCTTGCACCTGTGTTCGGGAAAAAATGGAGGTGAGAAATCCCAATCCCAGCATTCCGAGCAGATAAATTCCGGTGAGCAACAGTAATAACATGATGGAGCCTTGAATGTGTATTCCGAACCCAAACCGCATGATCATCAGTCCGATACAAAATTCCGCCATTCCGATAATCCAAAAGGGTGCCATCTTTCCGATGATAAATTGATGCTTGGTCATCGGGGTGATGTTGAGTTGTTCGATGGTTCCCATCTCTTTTTCCCGTACAATATTGAGCGTGGAGAGCAGACAGCCTATCATGGTTACCAATATGGTCAATATCCCCGGCACAAAAATGTTCCTAAAATTCATCTTTTCGTTGAACCAATAGGTCGGAGTGAGGGCGATGTAGGAGGGTCGTTCGGAGACGTTGCTGATGATTCGGATTTCGGACATATAATCTGCCAATACGCCGGAAATATACGACAGACCGACGCCGGCTTTCATGCCGTTGATGGCGTTTGCCGTGATGGAGATGGTG
>Ga0123353_10007686_pt1 | contig 14614 bp, 8 predicted proteins | sample TergutLab28metaG_3_FD_92763 | JGI IMG/M metagenome (GOLD analysis project Ga0123353, IMG submission 92763) | Labiotermes labralis P3 segment gut microbial communities from Petit-Saut dam, French Guiana - Lab288 P3 | ecosystem: Host-associated > Arthropoda: Insects > Digestive system > Gut ... | reverse complement strand
TACAGACGAAAGCTGTCATTGTAACAAATCATCACGTTTGTTTTACTATCGACATAATTTTAACATCTAAAAGAAGACACGGAACTACTTCCTGGACAATACACTATATTATTATTATTATTATTATTATTATTATTATTATCATCATCATCATCATCATCATCAGTAGTAGTAGCAGTAGAAATTTCCACAGTCCATACTCGCTGTCTTTTCTGCCATTCGTCGCCATGTTCATAACATTAGCAAATGAAAGAAATGCCGCAGTAATTTACAACAGAATTAAAATGCTTTGAACGAAGTAGCCAATATGAACAGATTAACCGGAACTTCCCGCGAGGTTGCAGCCAGCCACGCATCTTCTCATATGTGTCCGATCCCGAAATATTATTTCGTCCCTGATATTCCGAAGCGGTATTTCAAAACGGCCGAGAGATATTCGAAAATAGTAAAAAAAAAAAGTTCGGTTGCTACACACGGTTCAAAACAAGTCACGTGTTTGTCTTGAATTCGGCAGGGGATGTACCCAGAATTGTGCTTACATTCCCTGCACAGCAACCAGAAGGACGACTGCCTCTTCAGCGTCCATTTGATGACGTAACGCTGCAATATGCAGTGTTGCCGCCTGCTGATCCGGAAGTAGTGGCTGGTAGCCTTCAGAGTATGCGTGACTACGTTACGTAACGCCATTACAGCTTTACTTAATTCAAATTTGTGACAAAAAAAAACAACTTTTACCATGTCATACAGAACACCTGAGCTGCTTCCAACTTCAGGTTTTAATACGCAATAATTACAGTAATTAATATATCATTGTATCGCGATCTGTGATTCAAACTGTGACGAAAGGAGCACTGCACTGTACTAGCAAATTATGTGACTAGCTTATAACACTAATATTAACAATAAAATAGACCTTAATTTTCCCCAAGCTGTGTTAGAAAATGTGATTACAACTAAATGCATAAGCTACTACATTACAATTGCATTTTACCCTAAAGATGGAGGCAGTAGTTTCTTCCGAAGCTTCGGTATCTACCTAACTACATGGCGTCACATTCCGTGAGGCCGTAGGCTTAATACCGCCATGATAACCCTAAATATATTGTCACACAACCCCAACAAAGAGCTGTAGATACAACCGTGTCGATTCACACGTCCAGACAGCTTTAATATTCCGCGCGATGTGCCTTCGTATCTTGTTAAGTGTTAGTAAAACATTCATACGGTGTCGTTCGGCAGTTCGCTCCCATGGCACTTGCCAACCTGTTCGTACAAGTCTACAAACTCACTTGAGGACGCTGAGCACGTTAGCTACGGAAGACGCATGCAGCTACTATACCCACCACCCGAACACGTCGCAGTAAGCCTGCAAGATTATACACACAACACACAAACAGCACTGACCGCCATCGGCCATGAACTCGGGTCCTCTTCGATATAACAGGGCAGGAGGGGCTGAGCGTGAACAGAAGAGTGGAGGGGGCGGTGAGGTTACGCTCGTGGGCAAGTGACCGGTCACTCGCCGGGAGATTTGTAAACAGCCCGTGGAGCAAGCGATCAGCTGGTGGATTTAAGGGGGAAGCGAGGAGAAGTTTTGCCGGGAAGTCAAGCAGCCGTGGCCGGGGAAGTATTTCGGGGGCGGACGGTAAGAAGGGGAAGAAGCCCGGTGGTCGTTGTGGCGAGAACGAATATACACACTTGCCGGTACGGTGGCGCCAGACCGGCCGGCGACCGACTTGAGTATCCATGTCTGCTCTGGACTTGATTACGGTTCGACGGTCCTTCATAGGTGGTTACAGTCACTCCCAAACACGACTTAAAAAAAGAGTTGATTCATATTCTTTCATTTTAAAAGAGGATAAATAGATGAACTGTGGGAATCGCGCTTTCCCGGAACTGTCTCTACGCACTGCGTGGCACCGGTGAAAAAAACAACACAGTGTCGCTGGTTGCAACTAACTTCACAGCTGAACGACTTCAGAGCCACAATTTACTGTCCCACCACTACGTTGTACAGTCATGCGCCGCATAACGACGGACCGCATATACGACAGTGGTCCCAAATATTACATAATAATACCATCGTGTTACAATTGTCTACAGTATTCAGTACAGTAATATGCTGTATAGGCTTGTGGCCTAGGAGCAATAGGCTATATATAGCCTAGGCGTGTAGTACGCTGAACTATCTAGGTTCGTGTAAGTACACTCTATGACGTTCGCACAACGACGAATTTCTCAGAACGTATCCCCGTCGTTAAATGGCGCATGACTGTATAGCTACTGTGAAAAGTGGCCGGCTTCTCACCAGCGAAGTCAGAGTTCAATCCCAGGGTGATCCAGTAGCGCTCACAGCCGCACTGTCTTCTCCAAGCACTTGGTGCCTTTACCCGTCAGGTATCATTCCGCCAATGCTCCATAGACACCAGTCGTCAGGAGCCGATAAAGTATGCTGCATTACCGATGGACTCATTCTTACCCCACTGCCATAACATAACCGTTTCAGTCCCAGTGATTACTATTTGTACAACGAGGTTCAAGTTAAACAATTTCACGTTATTCCCACACAGTGCGTTTGTTTTGTATGGACCTCAGGACAATCAGCGATTATTTCCCTGTACAGCATTAACTGAATGCTTTACAACCGAGACGGAGGGTGTTTACTGCGCGGTACGGATTGTATATTTAAATACAATTCACGTTAACTTTTGTCTTTAATGGCTTAAATGCTTTCTGTATTCAGACAAGCGGTCTGCCTTACTTTTGTAGGTCTGTTCAACAGAGGTTACTGCGCTTAATTAGGCACAGCGCAGTTGAGACTCACAGATGGAATTGACTGGTCACCCCTTATCCCCCTCACCCACGTTTCCCATTGGATAGGAGGCTGGCTGGACCCCAGAACCGTTCCGGAAGCTGTAGGATACCGCAGTCCCTACCCTGGCCGGAATCGACATCCGGGCTTGTGAAACTCGTAGCCTAGTCACTATACCATCTGGGCTACCCAGCCCCCGAAAGGCGTCATGACCCACAGTGCCTACAGTGTTGACTGTGGCCCTTGGAGATCCATAAGAAGCGAGACATATTCGCAACTATCCCTTATGAAGCACTCTGTTGAAATAACTGTTAGCAACTGTCAGCTTATTATGGGCATGTATAGAATAGCGAATAATAAACATGGAATACGTTTATGTGTTATTCTTGTTAGATGGATGGTTTGAGAAGCACTTCGAAACGCATAAACAGCCTAGTAACTCACTCTAAAGACACAATTAACAGGTGACACAAGGTTTTTCCTACGGCAAACAAAGGCACTGCACCGCAGACAGGGACAGAGTGTGACGGGCGCTCGGGTTAGTCATGACGTAACTCTACTGGACAACGAGAGATGGCAGCACCTGACTGTTTCTCTCAACAACCAGGAAAAGGTCATGGGCGGACGAGAATCACCTGATGCTACGGTAAGAACTGGTAGTGATGAAACCACAGGTATTCCCTGCGAACACCAACAGCACGTGCAGTTTTATCGCTAAAGGTGTTACTGTTTGCGTACCTGTATGCAATGCTGAGCGAAAATAGACCTTGGCGGCGGAGGCCGTGTGTGTAATTTTCACAATAGGATGGAATGAAAGCGATCAGTTACGTGTTGCGAATTATACAAGCACTTGAGACGAATCGTCGAAGGGTGAAAAATTCTGGGAACTAACACACAAAGGGGTTCCGCTTCGTTATGGATTACAGCTTCTAGGTAAACTGTGTTCGCACCGAGAACATAACCTCGGACCCTACACAATGAAGGCAAACTAAACAAGATTTCTGGTTGCTTTTAAAACCTTTCTATGTTACGCACGAGATATCTCGATTTAAAGTAGTAGTCGTTCTGGTGTGAAATTATCAGCGAAAGAAACATCTTAAGATATTCTCACATCAAGCACAGATTTTTTCTCCCCCACAAACGGCATTAACCGTCTGGTGTCTACAATGGAGACGCGGTGTTTTCTGTGAGGTGGACTATAAATTTTTTTTTTACTGCTGTATGGATGGATATATTTTTTGTTCGTTTTAAAAACGAAGGTGTTTGGTATGGAGCATCACGACGGATTTATTACATGAATTTACTTAAATAAGTAGGTAAATGACGAGTGTCGAACAGAAGATTTAGAATCGCAGGTAACATCAGTGGGAGACACCTAGAAGTTGATGACCAGCGTTACATGACTAAGTGGTAACCGGGGAGCACTAGGCTGGACCTTGACTACGTCATGACAAGAGTCTGTGTGTAACCACGTGGCTCGAGAAGGTTGTGGTTGCAACCGGGCACTACTATGCACGACGAACTGCAGTTGGTTTAAACGAACGCAAATGAAATTATGGCAGGTGTGAAGTGATGCTAAGTGGTTCTTACAACGGCGAGTGTTGAGGTTACGGTATTGTGGAACGTGGCACCGTGTCATCTGGTGAACAGGTATCAAGGTTTCGGAGGAAACGCAAATTCAAAACGTCCGGGGACCTTCTACCCTAAAGATGAAGGCAGCAAATCACTACGAAACGTTGGTACACGTGCATCAAACGGAGACATCCCAAAAGATTGTAAAGCTAAAGCAAAATGCTTCGCAGCGGCTTTGAGCGATGGCAATTTGACCTGTTAGTGGTCGTCTGAATTTTGCGTGGCGACATATAAAGGTTTTTAAAATTTTATTTGTCAAACATTCTGAACAGTAAAATGCACTATATTAATGCAGATGTTTTAAAGATAAAATTTAACCTGAATTATAAACAGAAGGTCCAGTCCGTACCGCGCAGTAAACACTCCGTCTCTGTTACAAAACCCAGTCAGTTAATGAAGTACAGGGAAATAATCGCTGTTTGTTCTCAGATCCACACAAAACACACAAATACACTGTGTGGGCAGAACAAAGAATTACTGAATGTTAAACCGGATGGTACATATAGTAAACAATGGAATTTAATAACTTCTGACATGATCTTTGTAATTACAGTTTCAGATAATAAAAATTAAGGACAATAGCTATTCTCTTATCAATAAGTTCACCGCCCCTGGACATCACAATAAACATGCACACTGATAGAAGCAGCAGCTTTCAATAATATGCGTAATTTCAATGCAAAATATTCCTCCATCACCAATGGAATTAAAACAGAGGCAACGGACTATACGGCCGGATCCCATTTCAAGTCACCTTCCTTCCTATTTGGGGCCCTGTAGCTCAGCCGGTATAGCAACTGGCTACGGGCTGGACGGTCCGGGGATCGAATCCCGGTGGGGGGCGAGATTTTCCGCACTTGTCCAGACCGACCCTGGGGCCCACCCAGCCTCCTGTACAATGGGTACCGGGTCTTTCCCGGGGGCGAATAGCGGCCGGGGCGGGACGCTGACCCCTCACTCCCTTCTAGTGCCGTGGTCAAGAAAGAGTAGAGCTATACCTCTACTCCCCCTATGGGCCGTACGGCCTGTACACAGCCCCAGTGCCTGTACAAAGGTGCACTTTACCTTTTACCTTTCCCTCCTGTTTGAGAACACATAAACAAAGCCAGCTTGTCTAATTATAACTAGAAAATGTAACTACATTTTCTTTTTGTTCGGAAAACACTTGCTTTTCTTACCGTAAGAAATTCAGCTTACTTTTAGACTTAGCAAATAAATTTGAGAGCGTCGCGAAACGGAAGGAAAGGAACATCAAACATCCAACAAGACAGCCAATGTACGTAATAATGACGCACGTTCGAATAAACCACTGTTACAGTAGAAAAGCAATAAGTATTACATATTCTGGGTAAGTGTCTGTAGCCTTGGTTATCCATCAAGCTAAGTGTATGCGCCGTATTATGTTGTCATCTTTGACCTGTCTGACACTGCCATTTATTACCCCCACATTATCTCTTAAACGGCATGATATTCGGGGGAAAAAAATTAACACGAAATGTGTGTTTTGATTTTCTCTGCAACCTTTCTTTGCGTCATTTCTCATTCTAAGAAGCCTGAGCGTGGTATGACCAAAAATGTATATCGGTCTCCACATAAATTATACATTACATCAGGTGTTAAACTTGAATGCTCTCGATAAATTTTCTAGAAATACACAAATATCAAGTTCATGAAAATCCGTCCAGTGGGAGAAGATTTGTTTCGTGCGGACAGTTTACAGACGGACAGACATGACGAAGCTAATAGTCGCTTTTCGCAATTTTGTGAACGCGCCTAAAACGAACGAGGCCTGACTTGCTTGTTCACATCTTGCGTAAGAAATGCCTTATAAAACGCGTTGGTGAACGAAGAGTAGAAGGGACGGGAAGATGAGGAAGAAGAAGCAAGCAGCTACTTGATGACCTTGATGAAATGATAAGATGGTGGAAAATTAAAGAGAAAGCATTATCGCAAATGTCTGGGACCTCGATTTGGAAGAGAATATGGAGCTGCTGTAAGACAGGCTACGTGACAACGTTTTCACCTACGGTATATTGAATGTTTACAGCTGCTAGCAATGGGTTGTTGTTGTTGTTGGCTAACGGTGTCTCTCTTCTACGGCGTTATATAAGGACACGAGCGCCAATTGTTGCCACCTTTACTCTGTTATGAGAAGATTAAACATAGAGGTATTGTGTGTTGACAAACAAACGCTCAGTTGTAAGCAAATTGGAGAGCAAAACGAACAGTGAATCACTGACACGTGGTGAGATGTTTGATTCTCCCAGATAGACACGTGACGTATCAGACCTGTAGGAACAGGTTACTGATAAACGAGCTTGTGCAGGAGATTGAGATACCGTAAGATATGGGGTGGGGGTGTGAGGGGGGGGGATACAAGTCATATGAAGCAACATATCGGCAGAGCTGCGTGAACTTTAAATGCCGTAAACATGGCCTGATTCTATTAATTTTGCAATTGCATCATCCTACATTGTTTTTAAGTACGTAAAATGATGATGATTTACACCACAGACTTTAAGATTCGGCAATGAATTACGCGCATAAACAGTTTACTGCGTATATTTAATAATTCTGGAAATTCTCTCAGTGAGTCCCGTACCTGGAAAGCTATTTTTCTGTCCGACTTTTCGTATTTTCAAGTTTCGTGGCTGGAACTGTGACGCAGGCCTGTGTACCGTGGTACGACGTAATTTACATTTCTCTTCCTAACGCTAATTTTTGTTTTACTTGGCTTCTTAAGCACTAAACCCGTTATTTATCCGACAGGTCTCATGTTGGTCTGTACGTACATCGGTCACTTAGTTACAGACCTACAGACCGTGCGAGACTGTGGAGTTTCCTACAGCGGTGACTATGAACACAGCACTCTGCTATGTGACGCCGTGAAGTTTGGTAATGTTTTACAGACGTTCCTCCTAAACGTCCGTAAGTTTTTGCCGAACTACACGTCGCCACGTTCCACAAGACGGAAATATTGTATCCACCGTATTTATCACAGACCACACACCAGTATAACGAATACTGGTTTAATAGTTAACATTTTCCGTGAAACTGTATTACATATACAGATATCTGTTGCCAAATTGTTGCACAAAATTTACATTTGTTATTAATTATTGCAGTAATTAACAAAAATAAACCTTGTGCAACAATTTGGTAATAAATATTGTATAAACTTATACTAGGTCTGTCTGTTGTGTTTCTTATCAGGCTGCATCACGGAGCTTGCCCTAACGCCATGCAGGTTAATCCTAACGAAAGAACACTTGGATAGTGTTAAAGGTTTGCTAGTTTTTGTGGAGGGTGTTGTTCAGATGAGGGTATGCCGGGTTTTCACATCGCATGGAACGCCGTAACAAACGTCAGATGGGCGGGACAGGTAGCACGTATGGGGAGCGGCGAGGTGCATAGTGTTTTGGTTCGGAAACATGACGGAAAGAGAGCAATTGGAAGATTCAGGCATACACGAAAGGATAATATTAAAACGGATTTTCAAGAAATCGTTTGGGGGCGTGTACTGGATTCATGCGGCTCAGCAGACGCACAGGTCACCAACTCCGGTAATGGATATATGCTCATCCGAAATGTCAGCACTTATCTACCAGAATACATTGCGCCTACTTATTTTGCGATTCACTCCTGTGTTCTCTGCTAATTTCGTAAAAAACTGAGCCCTTTACTTACTCCATGGAGCAGAGCCCTTCTTGAGAAGCTAACTGGTTTGCAGCTAGTCAAGAAATTCCCGGCATTTTATAGAACCCGAAGGTTCATTACCGCACTCACAAGTGCCCGCCACCTGTCCCTATCCTAAGCCACCTCGATCCAGTCCATGTCCCCCTATCCAACTTCCCGAAGATGCATTTTAATATTATCCTACTACTTACACCTGGGAATTTAGCCCTTTATGTCTTATTTTTAGCACATCTATAGGAAGGACCCTTCTCCCGTGATTTACGCGCAGTTCCACGGTACCTCACAGTCATTACAGCCATTTCAACAGCGGACAGATGACGGGTTACATTTCCCTCACCGACCTTGAACACCAGACATAATCAGACTAGAAGGAGTACAACTTTCAAGCCAGTTATCTCGTACTACGCTTGGGGGAGTTCGTAAAGTACAGCCAACAGTAAACAGCGTAACTGATTTGTCAGTGTCTAAATTAAAACGCACTTGCTATGGCCGTTGTTCCTCCAAGCGCCTACGTTAACTGTACATTTGTACAACGCCACACAGTTTTTAATATTCGTATTTAAAAACAATTCTTTCTGTATCAAGTTATCTACGACATTAGTGCCAAGGTGCAGTGCCTCGCTCAACAGACTGCCTTGAGCCGAACCCGGATGTGTTGAAACAAAAATGAATCGTCAAAACTGTGTCACAATTCGAAGTTATTAATAAGATGTCAAGGTTACCTGAAACGACCAGATAAGATAATATGTATAACAGGCTACTCTCTGAGTCAACGCGATTATCCGTGCAAACAGTGCCTGTTGCTATACCATCGGAACTCAGGCACATGAACCGTCTGAGGGCCTGAGATTCATCCACACGCTATTTAACAGCAAAGTTCGCACTATAATATTAAATAGTGTACATCAGCACAGCCACTTTATTACCGAATGTAATTTTGAGGCTACATGTTTCGACTATAGATTAGTCATCTTCAGGCCTATTTTTGCCAACTGAGTCACAAGATGCGTGACTCAGTTGACAAAAATAGGCCTGAAGATGACTAATCTATAGTCGAAACATGTAGCCTCAAAATTACATTCGGTAATAAAGTGGCTGTGCTGATGTACACTATTTAATATTATATTCCGTTTATAAGCACATCGTGATGCTTCCATTAGAAAAAAAAAGTTCGTACCTTCCGTAAAACACACTTGGTCTCCAGTATTACGCAAATTACGTTAACAATGTTTGCTTAAAGAATTACAATTCAACCCGCTGTGTTTTAGCTCAATACAACCAACAAATAATCAGTCAACACAGCGTATGTTTAAAAAATATATCAACAGCTACATGTTTCGGCTGTACTAAGAGCTGCCATCGTGCTGTGCGAATGAAAATAACGGGTGACGACATGCAACCGCGGAATGCAGTAAGAGATGTGGAACTTTGCAATGATTGCATACACGAAATTGATACAAAACATGAGATGCAAAACAATCGCTGTTTGATCTCAGAACCACACAAAACACACAAATACACTGCGTGGGCAGAACGTAGGATTGCTGAATGTTAAACCTGGCGGTATATACAGTGATCACTGGGATCTGAAGGGTTCGTCTCAGCGCCGGTTAAACCAAGAGAAAAGACACGACCAAGGAATCCCCAGAACGCGAACCAGTCGCTGTTGTAACTTGAGTATCTATCGTAGTGACAGATACACCGCGCTGCAGATCGCTCGAACGGCGACCGGCCCACGAGTGGAGTCAGCTACCGGGCGGAGGCGCGTGCCGTCGCCGGCAGCACCGCGCGGCAGCCTCAGCCACACCGCGTCTTGCCGTCTAAGCGCGCCCGCATTAACGAATATCACACCCATCCGTACACCAACCTAACACAGTTCACATACTCTCAAAATTCCTTAATGTGTTCATTCAACATACGTATAAAGTGCATCAGAATGTCATCCTTGCAGTACGACAGGATTTTCAAATTTACGAACACTTGCCCGACCAATATTTGTCAAGTCTGACGCTTCCGACGAAGATGTGCTGAGGTAAACGCGACGCATATACTGAACATGTCCGCAACAAGTACTGTATTTTTTTTTTCAATACAGCGTGCTGCGTGCCCCACCATTTCTATGTACAAACTTACGGATTAGGAGCGTAATAAATAACAGTCACTGAGTCACTTAACGTTGAAACTAGAGACAAGTGAACTTTTTATTCCTGGATCTTCGGCGGTGACGAGTGGCTGAGTACCGAATGGATCCTCGCGTTACGTCACTGTATCTACAGCAAGATTCGTTACCGCAGGTGAAGTGTTACTCAATATAAAAGTATTTATAGTTGGTGACAAATAGCGACATACAGTGACAAGCCACGTTAATCATCAACATCGCTGATATTGCACTACAGACGTCAATTCAGAACGTTTTCCGATTTAGCGCTATCTTGCTGTGTTTAGCGATTCCTATCGACTTGCGAAGAGCACGCGCTTCATCGGGGCATCTGAAATGTCGTCAACATCTGTTAAGTTAACTCAAATTACTCTATTGTTTAGAAAATATATACAGTCGGAGAATATTCTTTATTGCTTTCCGTAATGTCGAAGTTAAAAAAGAAAACTTATTTGCATGCTTCACGTCACGTGTACTTAAAAACGAATAAAATCCGCCTTCCAGAGAACTAACTGTCTCACATACAGCGCAGTACACATGCACAGTCCGCTACAGTACAATCTGATATCAACAAACATCCGCCTTGCTATGTCAGCACTTTAAATGCTAAACAACGAGATAGGCCTATCAACTACACCAGCACTATTGTTGCACCTGTAACAACAAGTCTTCGATAAAATCTCTCGCGATTTCTCCCTAACAATAAAAATTAAGATATATCAAGCAAGCGCAGAAACAAACGACATCGTTTATCTACACCAGTTAATGTGTATGAGGATTTTTAGGTATAATTTTGGCCACAGCAGGTGAATTCGGGTTCAAAATTAATGACAGCGTGGACGTCATGCGTTCTGTGCAGCCATGCAGTTCGAGTTACCGCAGACACAAACCCCAAACTCTCAGTACTTGGGCGTTCAGAAAATATTTCCCCTTATATTTTACTAAACATCAGTTAACATTTATATAAAACGATGGTGAAACCAGTTGCAGTGTTTGGGAGTGAAACATGGGATGTGGCTGAGATGGATATGAACAGACTGGGTACGTGAGAGAGGGAAATATTAAGAATAGTGCATGGACCGCGGTACAGAGCAAGGAATGTGGAGAATAAGAACTGATCAGAGACTGAGGGAGCTATATAAATTATTAGACATCGTAGTAGATGTTAAAATGAAGAGACTGTAACAGACTGGACATGCAGTAAGAATGGATCAGGGAAGGACAGTGAAGGAAATACTTGAGAATAAACCGAAGGGAAAAAGAAGAAAAGAAATGCCTAGAATGAGATAGTTGGAAGATGTGGAGAAGGATATGCAGGAGATGAATGTTAAGAGGTGGCGATAGAAGGCAGCTGATAGGGAAGAATGGACATCCGTAATTATTGAGGTCAAGGCCTTCAGAGGGTTGTAGAACCAAGGAGTAAGTAAGTAATATCTCGTTAAATATTCATCAAACCGAAAAAAGTTTCAAGTAAAAGTTTTAGGCCATAAATAGGTCTACGTTTTATGTCCTGTTAAGTGTTTTTATGAGATTAGCGGTTTATTCAGAAATAAAAGAAAATCGGGATAACGTGTATAATGTCTTAACTGAATCGACACGAACGAAATAACACTCACTCACTTGGTGTAGAATGTTCACGCCAAATTTAGTCTAAATTCATGTAATACTTCTCGGAGCTACGCGGACCGACAGAGCGCACCTCGTTAATTTCGCTCAGTCATCACGGAGAACAAGAGCACTAACTTCGACCGACACAGAAAGTACAGCCGAAGGTGAGGCTGCCAGATCATTGACCCACATAGCGTCTTCAGGCCTGTTGCATCACGTCCCGTAGCACTTTGCACAACGCAAATTAGCTAGACCTTGAAAACGGTCAGATAACTCTGGGCGGGACCATAAAGATCACCGTTAAGTATCTGACTGCACCTGTATTAATTGCACCAGGGTTACGACACCACGCACTCTAGCGAACGGCATAGCAGTTCATTGACACACAACGATCGCTTACATATCGTTGAAAAAATATAACAGTATTCGTACAGGTCACTTGCAAGGAACGAATTAACATCACTGAGAACGAACAATGAATCGTGTTATCGCACATCATCCCACATGGTACGACATACAGCACACACTGTTGCCTAAACCACGACGGATTCACAGGTGTTATTCAGAAACATTCTAATATGGAAAATAGCGAATGAGTGATACTGTAACTTTACCTTTCACCAAACTTGTTACATGTAACAATTCGTTACATTTTTTTTTTCGCGCAAAATCGCAACTTTTGGTTTCACTGACGATCGCGAAACCACTTTTTTTTTTAATCACACTTTTTTATGAAAGAAGGGAACACCTGCTGGGATAAAGAGATAGCGTTGTGTAATACTTCCACCAAACCTGTTAGAGCACGTTAGAATGAAAGCATTGCGAACTGTTTCCTCGCACAAAACCACACTTCTGACGTCTGTCGGCTAAACCATGTTTAGATATTTCACAGTTTCTTATTCAGTTAAAGATTCACTGTTACGACAATAATGAAATCGGTATATTAAAGTACTGGTCACTTACTTCTAGGCTGTATCACCGGTAGATGGAAATTCTCGGCGAGCCGCCCGCCTCCTCGACGCAGTATGATTTGTCGTACGATTTCGAACAGCTGTTCGAAGAGTTGATCAAGAGCCTCGTAATTTTCTTCGGTGTCTTGATTTCGTGGTAGATTGAATGGTATAGCCATCTCTCAGGCTATTTTTGTTTAGTTGTAGTGTTCAAGAGACAACAACGTGTGCACAATGTTCCGTCAGTGTGACGTTACTTCACAGTTTACAAAACACATCCACTCGCTTCTACGTTCGTCGACCTTCTGCTAGACTAGCAGTCTGCCTGGCTCGTGCTTGCATATTCCCCTTCCCCTCAAAAAGCTTTCCTCCCACCACCACGTTCCACTAAATGACACGATATCACTAGCATCCAATAGGATGAATCCTGCGCCAAGCCTCGACCAATCATAAGTGCTAGGCGGTACAAGCTTACGCACGCGTATACAGACAATGTACGAAAAAAAAAATTGGGGTGTTAGTGTCTACAGACCTTGTGTTTGTAAACAGAAGTTGGGAAGAATAAGTTGGTAGTGGTCCTGTGACATCTTCTAATATTGCGTGGGAATTGCATGGCAATTGTCTTGATGCATGAGGGATGGAGGGGGTTTAAACAAGATTTCTGGGGTTCGGTGTCATAAGGGTGTGTTTGGGTAAAGTGTATTTATGCCGTTTCAGAGGGCGTGGCATAGACGAGAACTATGTAAAAAAAAAAAATTGGTTGGAAAAATTGAAAGGAAGATCGACCGATCGCAGGAGAATATGTGAGGATAATATTAAAAATGAGTTAGAAAGATAGGCTATGAGGGTGGTAGGGGCACACTGAACTCAGGGAAACACAAATGTTTGGTCATACAGTGTGCTATCCAAAAATATTAAGATTGAACTTGACATACACGATCACAGTTTATTGTAATTTAATCAGTTAATACGGCCAACAAGGTACAATTTATGCAAATACATTAATATTCTTAGGCACGGGTGCACAAATCTCGGGCGCCAGGTTGCCGTGGCAAATAGATTTAGTAGTTGGTGCCTAATGTTCGTGGATTCAATCAGTATGAAAACTGCTTCATGTGGCCCTCATGGCGCCTACAGTTTCGAGGTGGCTTCTAGATTTTTTTTAAAGTTGTGTACCCCTGGCCTTAAGGTTAATCTTTTATTGTTAGATGTTAGACCTGAGTATGGCCGATAAGGCCCAAACATGTAGCAATGTTTAAATATTCGATTATCAGTAAAGATTGTAACTGTTCAGTTGTATCGGTCTACTGGATAAAGATGGCTTTTCATTTGTATGGGTGTGAAACTTGACTCGTTTCTTCCAAATGGTCCGTTACCTCGCCAGTTTAAAACAACATTTTCAGTGCATATGCATTTCTCTCATCCCTCATGCGTGCTACATGTAAGTGCCAAAAAAATCGCAAAATCGACACAACTGAGAGAGTCAAAAGCGAATAATGGGAAGTGATGAAGTTTAGGTGAGAATAATCAGCGCGACTGAGCAGGAAAATCAGGCACAGCCTGGCCTAGATCTGGACAGTTTTGAGTCGGTAGCATTTGTGACCCAAGGAAACGGCCGGCAAAAGATTTCAAGGGCGTTATACTGGGCTATGTAAGAGGGGCCGGGGGGGGGGGGGTTTTGACAGATTTAACAGCCAAAAAAAAAGGCCAAAGTCACGATGCACCCTGTTAACAGCCCTTTCCCTTCCCTGAAAAATT
>Ga0123353_10007682_pt1 | contig 14616 bp, 14 predicted proteins | sample TergutLab28metaG_3_FD_92763 | JGI IMG/M metagenome (GOLD analysis project Ga0123353, IMG submission 92763) | Labiotermes labralis P3 segment gut microbial communities from Petit-Saut dam, French Guiana - Lab288 P3 | ecosystem: Host-associated > Arthropoda: Insects > Digestive system > Gut ... | reverse complement strand
TTCAGACATAATTGTTACAAACATTTTGGTCATCTAACTCCTTGAAAAATTTTATAATTCGGCAAACAATTTGTACTCGGTTGAAACTACCCTAATGAAAATGAAAACCAAATACCATCTGCAATTGATATCTACACACTTTACATTCTACAAAACAATTGTTTTCTTTGGCGCAACAACCCACGTCGGGCCTAGACTGACTCATATTTGAGGCTTCTAGATCATCCACACAATTAGACAAACACACACACACACACACACACACACACACACACACCCACCCAATAGGAATCCTTCGAACCAGTGATCAACTAGTTGCAGAAGCCGGTACCGACGCAAAACACAACAAACATAAAAAAAAGAAAACCAGTTCCCTCAATGCAATTCGAACTCACCATCCCTCAAATCAATCGACCGCAAAATTACGCCTTACGTAGCCCGGTCACTTCGATCGCGATGTACAGCCAATACCTTAACAAAATGCACTCAAAACTCTAAAACACATTAACTACCACATATCACTTAATGTTTGTACATCACATAGCGCTAGTATCGTTCCCACTTAAGACGTTTCCATTGCCAATACACTCGTGCGGGTTCGCGAGAAATACCAGTTACCATCATATGTATACTGGACCTTGCATCATTGTGATAGATGGAGATTAAGAGACCAACATGATGTCACTGGTTATTTAGTTTTATTTCACCTCTTCTATGCTCATCGTGCTACGTACATTAATATATCCTTCATCAGGAGCTTGCGACTTTTCTATCGTATCACCACATTGGTCGTGTGTTCTTGTTTCGATGTGTGTTGGAGTTTCGGTGTGGGTGGGTTGGGGTGGTTCAGCCTGCTACACAGATACCACCCACTCCAACACACATTGAAATAAGAACACACGACCAATGTGGTGATACAATAGAAAAGTCGCAAGCTCCTAATGATGGGTGTATTAATGTACGAAACATGTTGAGCATAGAAGAGGTGAAATAAAACTTATTAACTACTGACACCAAGTTGGTCTCTTTTTCTTCAACCAGTTACAATGTTTATAATAATTTGCAACAAATTTAGTCAAGGGTTACACAATTTACAAATTCTCATCACGCACTAAGAACTTTAAAATGTCTATTCTTACTTGTGAGATTTGAGCGTATCAAAACGGTACTGCTCAAGATTCAAGTCTATGTGATGTCACACTGCGTCGTTGAGTAAGGACGTTTCGATTGACAGCAGTGCCGTCGTCTTCGGATACAGCAGTTCCAGAAACTCTTCTTGCACTGCCTGACCCTAAATATGAATGCAATAAAATCTTTCGAAACTCCGGCAACTATTTACCCACACACACGGCATAACATCCCGGAAGACTTCTCTATTTACTTGACAGTAACTGAATTGGTAAAAAAAAAAAGTCACACGCCATTGAACTCTTCATATTGTGGGTAGAATCTTCAGTTTAATTGGAGTGAAGGAATGAAATTACCGGAAATGTTTGCTCGATCGAAGGGGCACTGCTTTTTTATTTCAGAGTGTTTATGCTGTACTGTAGTCTACCATGATTACACAGAAATTCATAACTGCAAAGTCTGAAAGACTGAATTGCTTTCTTTCATTTCAGATTGGGAATAAAGTGTACGCCTTCTACACAGTTATGAAACAGATGCTCGCCTCTTAAATCAAACAGGCCAGAAGTCTCCACTGTTCCACTCTGTTGCCGATCCAGTCGACATGATTTTGCTAAAATAAAAACTGACAATTATTAAATTGTGAAGAGTGAGAGGGAAAACCAACAAGATGTAACAATCAGATGTTTATTATCAACACTGTCTCAACATGTTTCGGGCATCATTATGCCTATCTTCAGGAGAACAAAGACCGTCTGTTACTGCATGTGGTGTGCTGTGCTGGTTCTGCTGGTTCTGGTTGGTAGCGGTTGTGGGGCGCTGCGTTGTGGGGTGCGAGCACTGTAAAGTTTACTGTTCTACTCGCAACTCAGAACGCAGCGCCCCACAACCGATACCAACCACATCCAGCAGAAACAGCGCAGCACACAATTTGCAGTAACACACGGACTTTGTTCTCCTGAAGATGGGCATAATGATGTCCGAAACATGTTGAGACAATGTTGATAATAAACATCTGATTGTTGCATCTTGTTGGTTGTCTCTCTGTCTCTTCACAGTTTGCTCACGATGGACGGTCACAGAAACCTAAAATTGACAATTATTAGTTATGTCTGTTATCTTATAACCTGCATTCAAAACCACAGTCAGGCAAGTTATTGTACAACTGAGTTATCACTAATGTTGTTAAGAGATGAATCTGGAAGAAGGTCGTCCTTGTTTGACTGCAAGTACATGGAAGGTATGTGGCTAGACAGGAGGCACGTAGTTCTCACTCAGTCAAGACAACCGCCAGCGCCGTTCACACACCAAGAAGATACTATATCAAGCTGCTACACAGTCCACATGGATAACGTTCATATATTTACTGTGATAGTATCATTGCAGCTTCAGAGTTTTGGCCGTATCAGTACGCAGTTCAGGACAAACGTATGGTGTATTATTATTATTATTATTATTAGTAGTAGTAGTAGTAGTAGTAGTAGTGTTAGTAACGGCGGTTGTATCGTGCTGCTTCACAGTTGTGGCTGTAACAGTATTAGTATATAAAGCTTAGAGATCAAGACAATACCCTCAGCCTATGTTCATTCCTCAGTACGAGATACCAAGTTTGACACCCATACAGAACAACAGGCAAAATTGCTGTTCTGTATACCTTTAATTTATATTTTTGGATAGCAAATTGGAAGAAAAAATATTCTGCACTGAAAGATAGCAACCATCACCTTCCATGCAGCATAATGGAAACGAGTAAATTCAAGAACCTGAAAAACATGACAAACAACTGGAGGAAGCTGGGAAAATATACGTTATAGCTTCATCGTCATCCTCACGTATTATGAAGAAATGCTTTGTTGAGTACTAAATTGATATAAGAAATGTTCAACTATTTCTAAAGATGCAGCACTTGTGTTACAAATTTCCGTAACTAAGTAAATATATATACACGTCAACTCGAAAAGGATTTCCTGCAAATGTTATTTTATTACGTCATGAACACGGGAGAGTAGTTGTAGGGTGAGTCTGCTGGTTCTTGGGCTTTCGACGTTTTGCTAGATATTTCTTGAGGTTGCCACCATATCCTCGCCACGCCCTTGCCGCCGTGAGGATTGTTCCTTTTCGCCGGAGAGATTGGTACTTGCCATGACCTGCCCTAACGTTCCGCCGGACAGATTGGTACATGCCATGAACTATGGCAACCTGTGCCCAACGTAACCCAATGCCGCCATAACCTATGGTAACGTTGGAACTAGCGTTAATTAATGCCGCCGCTGACCTAACTCATTGCCGTCTTGTAACCTATACTAAGATGTCACATGACATCCATATCCTATCCTAAATCGGAGCTCGCGTACATGACGCAAGGAACTAACTGGATTTCTAAAACTCCGCGCCGTTCCCCTATTTGTTCGGCAGTTGACTATGACGTCATAGTAAGGCAATCGTAACTGTTTGCAATATGCCTGCTAGTCCCTGTAACCTATACATGACGCAACGAATGAACTGAAACTCCGCCCCGACCGCCATCTTGGCTGACAGTGGGAAACGTGACTATGACAGCATAGTGACGTAATCGACGTTTTTTGCACGGCCTTTATGGGAGCGATTAGAAAGTGTTGTCAATAGCTGTCGGACTGGCAGACGAAAGTTTGTAGTTTCGATCAGCTATGACCATCTTGAAAGGATTCGTAAAGGAAATAAATACACACACACACATTTTTTATTGTTGTTTTAAAGTTACACAAATTTCGATAATCATTTCTAAATATAAGATTTGCATGGTATTGTTTATGCACCTAATACAAGTTATTTGTAGAGTCTGGCTGCTTTTTTTACATTTTTATTTTTGTTTTGAATATAATGTTACACAAATTTCGATAATCATTTGTAAATACAGGTAATGCATCGTATTCTTTAAGCACCAAATACAAGTTAATTTTAGAGTCTGAATTGAATGAAAATTTAAACAAATTTCGATAATCATTTCTAAATACAAGAGACGCATGGTATTGTTTATGCACCAAAACCAAGTTATTTGTAGAGTGTGGCTCCTTTTTTTTTAGTTACACAAATTTCGATAACTAAAGTTATGCGTGGTATTTCAGATATATTTCCAAATGAGTCTGGCTGCTTTTTATTGTTGTTTTGAATGTAAAGTTACACAAATTTCGATAATCGTTTTCAAATACAAGCTATGCAGATTCATTTCCAAGTTATTTGTAGAGTCTGGCTCGCCTAGGCAATATGCAAACTGTATGATAGGTTAACATATTGCGATTTCAAACTTGCGGATATGTCCTTTATGCACAATTTGCAGTGACATTGATTTTCTCTAAATAGCCGATGAGATTTTCTTTGTACAATACAGTAGTTAGAAGGGACAGGTTTTCTTCGGATACATAGAAAAATATTGGGCATACAAGGTGCAACCAGCCAGCTTTTTCGGCAAGTTTAGATCACAAGTGTAACGTTCAAATGCACAGTCATGCCTTGATATCAGTACCTCATTAGTAATGTACGTAATACGCTTATTGACATTTACTATACCGTAGGCGAGAGAAGAAAGGTCTAATTTCGTCAGTATACTTTCTGCCAATACCAGTTCTGTTGGCAGATTTGGAAACTGTCTCGCCTCGAATGATATTGTTATTGTTTCACCGTCGAGCTTTAACCGAAAACATTGTTCCCTGACAAATGTGAGTTTGAGTTCCGGGAGGCGCGTTAGAGTGCATTACCTACCGGCAATACATTTTTGTATATAATTTGTGTAATTTAATTTTTCATTACACAATACATAGAAATGAATAACTTCCACAGATTTTAGGCGGCCACATAACTAGGATACAGGCCAAATGAACCGCGCAGCACCTTATCGCTGTTCATAATCGTAACAATATCATTCACGAGCCAGAGTCACTTCGTGTTCTTCAAATTTATCGTACCAATAACTGTGTCCTATGATATTATTTAGTTCTTCACATAATTGACCTATGCTTGCCCTAGGAATGACAGAAATTTTGCGATAGTCCAAAAAATACATTTTGTGTTAGTTTAACCCAGTGGAACCGAATCCACCACTGGCCCCAGTGGTGTCGTCCAATTTATCTACCAAATCTAATTCTGGTGATTTTTCCGCAGAATATTGTTACAATTTCATCTCGGCGAGATATGTTAAAAGGAATTTTTGAATGATTGAACAGCACCACACTCAAGATGCCGCGAAAATCGGCATCGATGACCCCCGCTCCTATACTTATGTGATGAAGCGAAGCCAGTTCCGATACTGGAGCGATTCTGCCGTAGCACCCCTCGGGAAGTTTAATCTGCTGATCTGTCCTAATAACTTCTTTTCATTCGGCTGGAACTGTTTTATCGTAGTGGCTGCGTAAGGGGAGTCCAGCAGATCTCGGTGAACCGCGGGCGGGGGTCGTCGCATGTTCTGTCATTTTGACGAATTTAAGGTAATTACTAGCTGACTCTGCATTTGATTTATCAATTAGTCTCAGAAGTTGCACGCGGCGGTCGGTTGTCTTGGTCTGGGGGAACAAAATTTTCATTAGTCAGAGTTCGGGAGGGGGGGCTGCAAAAGTCTTTTACATTCCAGTGAACTGACACATTCTGGCTGCATGAAAAACGGTCTATCGCAAAAATTACACCACCAATAGTTTCTGTCCTCCATTAATATCTCGATTGTTTCGTCCGGAATCTTACAAAATTTCACGCGAAATGTGGACCACATTACAGGAATCCGCTAGGATAGGCTTACACAGCCGTCGTAAAATCGTTTGATTCCGAAATGTCTGCGTCTTAAAAAATTACATCCCAGTACCGGATATGTTTGTTGAACCAGTTTATATCGAGGAACAATATTTGAATGTACCGCATATCGAAACACTTCATATAGCGTTCAGCTTGTCAACGCGAATTGAACGACATTGAAGGTGAGATGGTATACCGCATGGGAGGCCGAACCTTTCAGGGTCGGCGGCTGTCGCAGACATACATTACATATGCAGGACACGCCATGTATATAATTGCCGACGACCGGCGCGTTTACTTTTTTGAATTCATCGACATAGATCGCAGAGGAAATCCGACATCCAACAATCGCTACCAGCTCTATGATGTTGCAGATACAGTATTCTGGGTGTGTCGAAATGCGCAGCACCATGGGCGTACATTTTGAAACTAAATATGACCACATTATTCCAAAAAATTCCGTAAAATTTAAACAGGCTCGAGGTCCACACTCTAACCACGAATCGATAGCGAAAATTTGAAAGGAATTGCAATATCCCCGTTAGTAACGTCATAGATTGTACAGTCTGGAGTGTTTTGTACCTTCAACCGAAATTCGAAAGGTTTGATCGCAAAGTATTGATTCCTTCTAAATAGGGGTTCCAAGATTGGGGATTTGGTTATGGCTACATACAACGTCACTTTTAAAATGAAGTGAACATTCCCGCCAAATAAGCTGGATATGTTCCGGAAATCACAAAGCCGATACCGAGATTGCCAAATGTATTTAATAGCAAATCGGCAAATCTTAAAATTTCTTCTTTTACAGGCAGGATTTGAGTCAACTATACGGCATTTGCGGCATAATGTCTCAATTGTTTGTGTGTTTCAAACAGACTGCACGACCCGTCAAATTTCTTGCCTCGAGGTTTCATGTTTTAACACTGCAATGTGAAATGTGTCATTATACTTCGTTTGCCAGCAGGTAGGATATGGAATTTTCGCATATTCCCTTGAATTGGAGATTCGACGAAACTGCTTCACTGTTAATTTTGTCTATATCATCCTCCGAAACGACGGCGCTGTATCGTTTCGGGAGATATGTCTGAATAGTGGTGGATTCAGAGTCTCGGATAGTCAACAAGATGGTCGTTCCGTATTTACTGGATATCCGCTTAGCGCGGACAATCGGGTATTTTTTACCCGTCCCCAAAGACCCTATATTGACCGACTGGCACGAAGTAGATACTTCGAATTTTTTTCGCCAGTTCCATAAGCAAAAATTAAATTTTTATTTTTTTGTAACTGAAATTACAACACAAGTTAAAAAGGAAAAATGGTGAATACCTTGTGTGGGTGAAGTCTGCGTCGCCTTGATGTAGCTCTCTCACTCGGCAAGTTATTCTCGGATGGTAATACAATTCTTCCGGTTGTGCGTGATAGCGCGCCAGTGTGTGTGTAATTCAAAAAGTTCTGCGAGGATAAAAATATAATGTCATTAAAAGAGGACGTGGGAGTACTTACAATAAATGGGGAACTCGAGCGTTCGCGTAGGCATTAGTTAAGATTAGGTCCTTCAGGTGAGTACTATTCCGACTTTAACGTTTATAATTTGCGAGAAAAAACTCGAAATTTATACTTTTTGTTTTTAGAATGGCTCGTAGATTTAAGATAGCTGACACGGTTACCAGACGGTACAGGGGGTTTAACGCAAAGGGAACGCAACTTACGGTGGTTTTATTAACTCCGTCGGACGATAGTGATCCTGTCAGTCATTTTCTAGCCAGCGTGATCGACTTGTTTCAGCACGCTTTAGAGAATGTGGGCGCTAGTGATATGGTAGGGATAACTATTCAGAATCAGGTAAATCAAAATGACAAGCCCACCGGAATCAGTTTCAGGCGGAAAGACCAATTATCTCGAGATATGGTATGGAGTGTGTTCGAGAAAATGTCTCAGTCAAATTCTAGATTCGACGCCTTGGACACGTGGGTCGTAACCATGCATTCAGTCAAGTTGCCTGTAGGTTTCGGCCTTGCGATATAGACTATGGGCAGACCGCTCTCCGTCATGGCACACCTCAAGAAAAGTGTCATAGCGGTTAAGGCCGTAGACAGTTATTTGGCCCACGCCTTAAAAATAGCGATTGCGATAGTAGATAATGATGCAAATTATAAATCGCATCGCGACGGTTGGAAGATACGTCCTGTAGTCCGAAACGTACTCGAGAAGACCGGTATAGATTTGTCTATAGGTGCGAGGATTCCGGAACTAGTCAGATACCAGGAACGTTTTCGTGAGTACAAGATATTTGTGCACGAAGGTTTGAGTAGTGACAACATAATGTTTGAAGGTCTAGTGGAATCGGCGAAGCGCCTTAACCTACTTTACGATGACGTCAAAATGCACTATCACGTCATCACGAATCTGACTGCGGCCTGGCAAAACAGTAAGTCTGTAAAGCGTGTAGCAAAGGATGCACAAGTGACGTTACGAACGTTTGTGATCAGACGTGTAGCGACTGTATGGCAAGCCCCCCGTGCGGGTTCGAAGGCGTTCGAATATCCTGCGACGAATGCAACAGGCACTTTAGAAGTCGGATGTGTTTCGACAGTCATAAGTAACATACAGCCAAGAAAAATTCTGTATGTGAGCGTAGGCGATGTTGCACTACGTGTGGAGGACTAGTGACACGCGGAAATTACGAATGTAATAAGCGATTATGCGTAAACTGTAACCAGAACAGAAAGGTAGTTCACCTGTGTTACATGAGCCCGCTGAAGAACGTGTTGCCAGCCGGCCTTAAGTTACTGTACGTATTTCATGATTTCGAGAGCACTCAGAACGCTAAATATTCGGATAAGACCATGTTACACGTCCCCAATCTCATCTGTTCGAGTTGCGAGGATTTGGAAGAAGTAGAGAGAGGCTGCTTCCAATGCGGCAAGAGGAAGCACTCGTTCTGGGACGATCTGGAAGGGGACATGATGTCTTACCTGTGCGAGCCGCGCCACTGGGATAATAAGATTGTCGCGGTAGCTCACAACGCCAAGGCATTCGTCCTGCGTTTCACAATTAACATCCCATCTTTTCGAAATGACAAGCCCGAAATTAGCATGAACGGAGTGAAGACACTGTGCAAGAAGATGGAGCATCTCGTGTTTCTGGATAGCGTGTCATACTTCCGTGTTCGTTACGTAAGTCGCCCGTGGCGTTCTGTATAACGGCCTCCAAATCGTGTAACGCCCCTTATTTTAATTGTGAGGGAAACGTAGATTACGTAGGTCCCTTCCCCGACGACATGTATTACGGTGCGAACGAGGTGAGCGAAGGCAAGAGGAGAGATTTTCTCGCCTGGGAGGAGACGTAGAAATCCGAGGCCTATGATACGAGGCCTGCGCTAGAACCATAATATCAGATGATGTCACGGTCATAAGGCAAGCGAACCGAGTGTTTAGGCGCGAGTTTATGCAAATCGGTAACCTCGAAGGTTTTCTGGATGCAATTACAATCGCGTCCGCATGCATTAAGATTTTGCATAAACGGTTTCAACAGCCCAACACTATTGGCCTCATTCCGAAGGGCGGGGATAGCGGCAATATCAATAAAAGTAAGAAGCTATGATGTGCTTAGTCTACAGGGAAAGGACGGAAGGGGGGCACAATATACTGCACGGTCGCAACGGGCGCGAATACTGGCTGCCAGCACCACCCAGCTTCAGTGTGGACGGTTTTTGTTCTGAGACTTGGGTGGTGTACGAGTGTTACTTTCACGGTCGTACGTGTCAACCGTTCCGTTATTTCATTACAATGAATGAGGATACGCTGGGCGAGAGATACGAGTCACGATGGCGCGGATAGTGCAGATCTCGCGCGCGGGTTACAAGTAGAAGTAGATTGGGAGTGCGAGTATGATGAGGAAATTTTGTCGCGTCATTCCGAATTGAAGACGCACCGCGTGGTACGACACAGCCAGCTGAACACTCGAGACGCCTTGTACGGAGGTCGAACCGAGGCCATGAGCCTGCAATACAAGATACGCTAGGGAGAAGGAACAGTACAGTACGAGGATGTGAATAGTCTCTATCCGTAAGTCTGTAAGTACTTCAAATTTCCCGTGGGACACGCCGTAATTCACGTGGGAGACGAATATCGAGATACAGAAGCCATGTTATGAAAAGAGGGATTGATAAAATGCTGCTTCCTACCTCCCAGGAGATTCTATCTTCCCGTCCTACGTTCTCGGTGCAACAACAAGCTGCTGTTCTGCCTATGCAAGTCGTGCGCCACCCAATGCAACACCGAAGCGAATGTGCGCACGAGACTGTCGCCCAGAGGGGGCTGACAGTTACGTGGGTCATTGACGAAGTGAGACTGGCCGTGCAAAAGGGTTACGAGTTCTTCCAGATATTTTAGGTATACGTATACGCCATCACGCGATACGAACCCCTGACGGGTCAGAGCGGTCTCTTTGTGCAGTACATAGCTATCGTATATCCGGAGTGGGTTCGAACCCCTGAAGACCAGGATGCTACGAAGATAATTTCTACGCGAGTGAAGGGATCCGCCTGGACAAAGAAGTGATAGACCAAATTGCGCGAAACACGGCATAGCCAATCTCTGCCTCAATTCCATGTGGGGCAAACTGACGGAGAGAAAAAACAGGAGAAAATCTAAGATGATCTCGGACCCGCACGAACTCTAGAGGTTTTCTGGCGAAGCCGGGTATAGAAGTCGCGCACCTGATGTTCGCCAACGATGTCGTAGCCTGGGTCTTGTGGCGTGTCATTTCAAAGGATAAGATCCCTAGCCTACTTCATACAAACGAGGTTATCGGAGCATATGTGACCGCCGGCGCGCGCCTGCACTTGTACACGTATCTGGAAGGTTTGTATGAGCGCGCCCTCTATTTAGACAAAGGTAGCGTTTTGTACGTACAGCCGAGAGAGAATCGGCTCTGGTCGAGACAGGCGACAATCTCGGCGCCATTACTTCGGGCTGAAATATACCCAAATTATCGACGAATTTGTTGGACGGGGCAAAGAATTACGCCTACAAGATTATTGATTCCGCGACGAACGAATCAAAGACGGTCTGTAAGGTCAGAGGGATAACGCTCAATTATAACGCTTCGCGACTGGTCAATTTCGATTACATTGGGGACATGATTTTGGGAAAGGGAAAATCCACATTGAATGTACACACGGAGAAGATTAAACGTAAGAGGAAGGGTGGAACTGTAGCGATGGTCACGGAACCCCAAGACAAGCTGTATAGAATTTCTTTTTTCAAGAGACAGCGCTTACACGACAATACGTCCATCCCGTTCGGATATAAGTAGGGGAGGATTCCCCGGGTACATATTCCTTTTAAAGCCTGCCTATCGATGAGTGACGATCTCAAGTTCAAGCATCCGTTTACGTGCATATTATGTGGACCTAGCGGTTCTGGCTAGTCGTCGTTTTGTATTCGGTTCCTGCAGAACCTCGACGCACTCTGTCCGGAACGGGATTTCGACTGAGGGGTGATCTGGTGCTATAGTGAGAAGACCGCGGTGCCCTCGCCGATCGTACTGACGAAGAAGAACGTCCGTTTTAACGAGGGCTTACCGGTAAACTATGATAACGGGCTCGGCAGACCGTGCCTTTGTATTCCTCGAGGATCTGTTAAACGAAGTTTATTCCAAGCAAGTGTGTGACTTGTTTAGGAAACGCAGCCGTCACAGAAAAATTAGCGTAATTCTGATAACCAAAAACCTCTTTCAACAGTGACGTTTTTGTTGGGACATTTCGATAAACGTCACGTTTACCCTGAAAACAGTACTGGTCTGTATAAGGCCAACCTGGCCGCATCCCAACGACCGCACAGTTATCTACTTTTAGATCCGTCACAAGATACGGATGATCGCCTACGTTCCCAATGGAACAGATTAATTTCTATTCTCCGATAGATGATGATGCGAGTGAATCGAATTATAACGTCCTTCACGTATCCAAGATGGCCGAACCGAAATTGCGTAAGGCCATAATCTCGAACTGTAAAAAGGAACTCGTGAATAGCAAAAGCGAATGCATCTTGAACGTCTTGAACGGCAACGTCAAGTTGTCCGATTCTAACACTAGAAAATTGCGAAAGCACAAGGCTACACACACCAAGGTGTCCGAAAAGCGAGTGCCTCTCTGCGGCAAAAAGAAGCTCATAGTCCAAAGAGGCGCATTCCTGCTCCCTCTGCTGAACGCCGTTTTTGCCCGTGATCGCCAGCTTAATATTTTCGGGACCGCCTGAAAATGTTACATAAATCGTACCTCGTACAGACCGAAAAGTTTCAAAAACCTCCAGCGCCACCGAAACGCCCTCCTCCGAAGAAGATGAAGAAGCGAAAACTCGAAAAATAACACCCCTACGAAAACTGGGTTAAATTTCGTAAAAACATCGGCGAGGCCGATATCAGCCGCAAGAAGTGGATTAATGCCATAGCGGATTTTCTAAACAAATAAAGTATTACCCAAACATCCTCTACTCTGAAGCATAAGATTGAAACAGCCGTGAGGACACCGCCGCCGCCGCCGCCGCTGCGACGTTTCGGTGTCAGGAACTATACGGAAGCTGCTTCAGAGGAAACTGTCGCCATACCCTCGACTTCGGCGGTATACGAGATGCCGAAAAAAAAAGTTCAGTTTCGAAGAAATCAGCGACGTCGACGACGATGTTGATTTTCTGAGGAAAATGCACGGCCGTTCGGTAGACAGAATATCAGCCCCATACCTAGTCCGTACATATTGCCGTATCTCTACAACCGACACTTTCTAGACACCCAATACGGTATCAGAAAAACGGTGATACGTTTAAGATAGGCGATTACACAGTGCTTGTAGATACCGAAAGCGATATCACAATTAAGGGAAAAGAATTTGTGGAACGACCGGATTGTGGAAGCTATTGGCGCACACATATGTGGATCGAAATAAATTTAAAACCGACCTACTGAAAAAATATAAGAGAATATTGGAGCTGACTAACGTTCATTTGACCGACAACCAGACCTGCGCTGACGTTCAGATAACGCAAGCATCGAAATATCGTGAGGTCATTGTGCCCCTCTTCCCGAATATCAGACGATGAGGTATCGAAACCGCGTCACGACGCCGTTGTGAAAGTACTAACGGCCGCTAGGAGATTGTACTATGATCACGCCAAACCGTTGGTGTTTTAGACTCTGAATAAACTTGGGACGGTCGTAATGAAAAAGAAACACAGCAATAACTGAGCCTCGCTAGAGAAGCAAGATGCTTACGCACTTCACCGAAGATAAGACTGCGTTTCGCCCGCAACTCCTATTCGGTAAATAACGTGATTGACGTTGGGGAATGCGTCCTTTTCGGCGTCGGGGCTCTCGGCAAATTTAACGTTAACTACAAAAAAGTATTATCCGTCAAAGAAGTATTTTCCAAATCTCTACATCTGGTCACCTTGAGGTCAACGACAGGTATAGCTGTCCCGTCGGCATTTCAGTCGATATTCGAGGACCAGAAACAACGACGTCCCATATGGGTGCGATCAGATAAGTGTAAAGAATATTTAAATAAAAATTTCCAAGAAATGTTAAAACGAGGGGGCATTCAATTTCAAGTGTTAAGAATCCCAACGTTAAATGTTCCGTTGTAGAACGCTCGTATATAACGATTCGCGATAGACTGTACAAATATTTCACATATAAAAATAGCTACAGATATATCGACATTGTTCCAAAATTTTCAGGGTCTACAATAACACCGTTCATTCAACGACAAGCATGGCGTCGTATCGAGTGACCGATTCAGACGTCCTCGCGATTATGGAAGAGGAGGGAGGGCCGAAAACGTCGCGAAAGCCAAGTTTCGCGTGGGACAAAACGTGCGCATCAGCAATGAAAAGATGAAGTTTGCAAAGGGTGCCGAGCGAAATTTCAGCACGGAGATATTTCGGATCACGAAGGTGATCGAGAGGCGTCCGCGCCCCACTACGAACTGGAAGATTTAAACGATATGTCTATAGATGGACAATTCTATCAGGAAGAACTGAATCCCGTTCGCGTCACGAGACGTACCGTCTATAAGGTAGATAAAATATTAGACAAACGGATCAGACGCGGCAGTTTAGAGCACCTGGTCCGTTGGAGAGGTTATTCGAAAGAATTTGATTCCTAGAACCCCGCATCGGGTGTGAAAGATGTGCGATGATCCGAAATACTTTTACGTGACACTGTTTAGTAACGCATCGACAGATCTATATCCGAATAATACGTCCGCCAGATTCACTACAGAGTTGGCACAGCCAATGGAATTGAGTTCGTCCGACAAGTGGGATGTAGGGGTATGCGAATTCGCCTATCCTCCTAACGTTGTGGGTACGTTTAAACCCACGACAGTCTTGGGCGATACTACAGGCATGATATATTGCGATTTGATATCGACACAGCACGTAGGTAAGATCCTGGTCCGCTGTCTGAGAACGTTTATTTATCCGGCGGCATCGGCTTAACACGTTTACCATAATGTGTACTATATGCCCGTCGAGAAGCGGACGTTTAAAAATATAAGGATAGAGATCTTACAATTGACGGGCAAGCCGGTCCCATTCAAGAGTAGCAAGACACCCTCGATGGTCGTCTTACATTTCCGACGCGCTTCGGTTAGCTTGGTAATATAAAATAGCCTCGTTATCATCCTTGTTTTACACTTCATAAGTATGGATCCCCTAGTACCGTACTACCTTC
>Ga0123353_10007681_pt1 | contig 14616 bp, 16 predicted proteins | sample TergutLab28metaG_3_FD_92763 | JGI IMG/M metagenome (GOLD analysis project Ga0123353, IMG submission 92763) | Labiotermes labralis P3 segment gut microbial communities from Petit-Saut dam, French Guiana - Lab288 P3 | ecosystem: Host-associated > Arthropoda: Insects > Digestive system > Gut ... | reverse complement strand
TGCTAGCCACAGCTTTGAAAGAGCGCTTTCAGCGTGCGATGATGTCGTCATATTAGAACGCGGGCGAATTGTTTACCAAGAGCGTGCTTGTAATCTTGATTTGGCGATTCTGCAACAGAAGTATGCCGAGAATACCAAGGCGGTAAAGTAGTGAGTTTTTGGTCGCAAGTAGTTGCCATTACTAGAAAAGATATTCTCTCAGAATTACGCACGCGCGAGATTATCACATCGATTCTAGTTTTTGCTGTACTGGTATTGGTAATTTTCAATTTCACATTTAATCCCGATCAGGCAATGATGGCGCGAATAGCGCCTGGTATCTTATGGGTAGCATTTGTTTTTTCAGGAGTGTTGGCACTTAACAGGGCATTTATTCCTGAGAAAGAGGAAAACTGCTTAGAAGGGTTGATGTGCTGCCCTGTAGAACGTGAAGCTATCTATATAGGCAAAGCTCTAGGCAGCCTGTTTTTCATGTTGTTGGTGGAGGCGGTGATACTGTCGGTATTTGCCTTGCTTTTTAATGTGTCCGTGTTTCAGTTAGAAATAATAACTGTAACATTTTTTGCGACAATCGGGTTTGTGGCTGTCGGTACTTTATTTTCTGCTTTGGCGATTAATACGCGGGCGCGCGAGATGGTGTTACCCATACTGTTTTTGCCTATTATTACCCCGGTTATCATAGCAGCTGTCAAAGCTTCGGCTTTGGCGCTTGAGGGCAAAAGCTGGGCAGATATGACCCCATGGTTGGTGATTTTAATAGCATTTGATATGATTTTCACAGTGGTGTCATTCCTGGTTTTTCCGTACATAATTGAGGAGTAATGGAGGGTTAAGACTTTGAGAACTAAAATTCTGCTGCTGATAAGCGCGCTGCTGTTTTTGGCGGCATTGGCTATGGTTTTCGTGTTTGTACCCACTGAGGATAATCAAGGTGTAGTACAACGCATTTTTTATTTTCATGTGCCGGTAGCCTGGGTAGCCTTTTTTGCCTTTTTTGTCACTTTCGTGGCTAGTATTTTATATTTGGTGAAACGCAGTATTATTTGGGATATGGCGGCCTGCGCGTCAGCGGAAATAGGGCTGCTTTTTACAACATTGATTCTCATTACCGGCTCAATCTGGGCGCGTCCTATCTGGGGCGTATGGTGGGATTGGGATGCGCGCCTGACGTCATCACTGGTATTGTGGCTCATTTATGTAGCCTATTTCATTGTTCGAGCGTATATCGGCGAAGAAGAACGTCGGGCTCGTTTTGCTGCGGCAGTTGGAATTGTTGGTTTTGTAGATGTGCCTATAGTGGCGCTGGCAGTAGAGTTTTCACGGACGCTGCATCCGCGGCCAAATATTTTTAATGGCGGCTTATCTGAGTCCCCGCCCATGTTGGCAACGCTTCTGCTGAGCATTGCGGCATTTACGGTATTATATTTGTTGTTTATGGTTGTTGGTATGCGCATCAAAGAAGACGAGCGAGAATTGATAAGCCTCAAAGAGGCGGTGAAGGAGTAATATGGAAAGCGGCGAAAATTTATGGTATCTATTTGCGGCTTACAGCATTATTTGGCTGGCTGTTTTCGGTTATGTGTTTGTGCTCATTCGGCGCGAGAAAGCTATTCGACGCGATATTGCCATACTTAAAGAAAAGCAGGGGCAACCCGACTCAGAGTTTGACAGATAAAAACACCTGCTAGCGACCTCGGCATTTCACACATTCTTTTTGGCGCTGACAGTTGTTTTTGAAGAGCGCAATGGTGTTAGTTCCAGCGGTAAGCGTTGAAGCTGCGCCGTCGATAGAACCACCCCGCCGCGGCCCCAAAGATCAATCCCCCTAAATGTGCTTGCCAAGCAACATTCAAGTGCAGCATGATCTCCATAAGGGAGATGATGACAAAGTTGGTCAGCACTCCTATCCATAATGGCACCGGAATGGGTATAGGGAAGAAAACGACTTTTGTCTGAGGGCGTAATACTGCTAACGCTCCGCCTAGCGCGAAAATAGCCCCGGACGCGCCAATAACAGGAGCATTGGTGTCCCTAAGCAAAACATATGCTAGGCTGCCGATTATGCCGCCTATCATGTATAACAGCCAAAAGCGCTGCACTCCCAGAATGCGTAAAATAGCGCTGCCAAAGAAATACAAGGCCCACATGTTGAATAGGATATGGGTGAAGTTGTAGTGTGTGAACATGCTGGTGATGATTGTCCACGGGTGCCCCCATACGCTTGATGGCGATAATGCTAACGCGCTGACAAGATCAGGGCGGATGAAAATGCCTATAAAGATTAGCACATTAATTAAAATGATGGCATAAATGCTTTCCAAAGCAGTATCTCCTTACCGGTTGAGAGGCAACCGATATACAATCATATCAGGGCGATGTTTTGGTGGCAAATATATGTTGCAGCCAATACGTAAAAAGAAGGGGGAGTAGTAGGGATAGTCTATTTGAGAAAACGGCAAATAAATGAGAGGCGCGTAAGATGGTTTTGGCGGGAAAACATATTTATTGCGCCACTCGTGGGCGCTTGCTACAATAAACTAATGTACCCAGATTCAAGGTAAAAATTATGGTTGAAAAATACAATCCAATTGAAGCAGAGCCCAAGTGGCAGAAGCGCTGGGAAGAAAGCGCTATTTATCATGTGGATGACAATAATAAAAATCCCAAATGGTATGCCCTTACAATGTTCCCATACACGTCGGGTGACTTGCATATAGGACACTGGTATGCCATGGCTCCTTCCGACGTGTATGCTCGTTTCAAGCGCATGCAGGGCTATAATGTCCTGCATCCTATCGGGTTTGATGCCTTTGGATTGCCGGCTGAGAATGCTGCCATTAAGCGAGGTATTCATCCAAAGACTTGGACTATGTCTAACGTCGAAAACATGCGCAGGCAACTCAAGAGCATAGGCGCTATCTATGATTGGGATCGAGAGGTTATTACCTGTCTGCCTGAGTATTATAAATGGACCCAGTGGTTTTTCCTGAAGCTGTGGCAGTTCGGATTAGCTTATCGCGCTAAGGCGCCGGTAAACTGGTGTCCTAACTGCCAGGCGGTATTGGCCAACGAGCAGGTAGTCAATGGCGGGTGTTGGCGTTGTGAGACGCTGGTAGTACGGCGCGACTTAGAGCAGTGGTTTTTCCGTATTACCAAGTATGCCGATGAGTTAATGCGGCATGATGAACTTGATTGGCCTGAGCGTATCAAGCTCATGCAGGCTAATTGGGTGGGCCGTAGCGAAGGCGTAGAAATCTCGTTTGTAATTGACTACCCGGGAGTTGAAGAAAAGGAAATCAGTGTTTTTACAACTCGTCCGGATACGATCTATGGGGTTACATTTATGGTATTGGCGCCTGAGCACCCATTGGTACAGAAAATCACAACGTCTGAGTATAAGCTTGAAGTAGAAACATATATTGAAAATGCACGACGCTGTAGTGAAATTGAGCGATTATCAACTGAGCGCAAGAAAGAGGGCGTTTTCACGGGGGCTTATGCTATTAATCGTCTCAACGGCGACAAGGTTCCTATCTGGATTGCCGATTATGTTTTGCTGTCCTATGGCACCGGTGCCGTCATGGCTGTCCCGGCGCACGATGAGCGCGATTTTGTCTTTGCGGAAAGATACCGGCTCCCGGTTAAGGCGGTTGTGGTTTCTTCGCGGCGGGATGGGGATGTATTGAAAGAGGCCTTTATTGAAAATGGGCTTATCGTGAACTCAGGGCATTTTAATGGAATGGAAAGCACGGCTGCCAAAACGGCTATCGCTGAATATGTTGAGCAGCAGGGCTGGGGTAGGCGAGTGGTAAGTTACAAACTGCGCGACTGGCTTGTTTCGCGCCAGCGCTACTGGGGGGCGCCTATTCCTGCGGTATATTGTGATAAGTGCGGCATTGTGCCTGTGCCGGAGAAGGACTTGCCGGTATTGTTGCCTGATGACGTTGAGTTTAAAGCTACCGGTGAGTCGCCGTTGAAATACTGCAAGAGCTTTGTTGATACGAATTGTCCTAATTGCGGAGAAGCGGCCCGGCGTGAAACTGATACCATGGATACATTCATGTGCTCATCATGGTATTTTATGCGTTATACTAGCCCGCACTTTGCGCAAGGGGCTTTTGATACCGATGCGATTATTAAATGGATGCCGACAGACATTTATACCGGCGGCGCTGAACATGCGGTGATGCATTTATTTTATTCGCGCTTCTTTCTCAAGGCATTACGCGATATGGGGCTGGTTCACTTCGGAGAACCATTTAAGAGGTTGTTCAATCAAGGCACTGTTACGCGTGATCATCAAAAGATGAGCAAGTCCAAAGGAAATGTTGTTAACCCGGATAAATATGTGTCTGAGCTAGGCGCCGATACAGTGCGTGCTTACTTAATGTTTATTGGACCTTGGGAGCAGGGCGGAGATTGGGATGATTCGGGCATTATGGGGCTGTCGCGTTGGTTGGGGCGTATTTGGAGTATGGCGCTGGATAAATATGATGAGGTTGGCTGTGCGGCTGAAGGAACACAGGCCGCAAAAGATATGTTTCGTTTGATGCATCAGACTATCCGCAGTGTTACCGAAGATATGGATCGACTTCGCTTCAACACCATGATATCAAGCCTCATGGAGTATTCCAATTATCTAGCTAAAATCCGCGAAGCCGGCAGTGTGAATGTAACGGAATACAGAGAAGCGGTGAGTGTTTTATTACGCTTGCTTGCTCCTACGGCGCCGCATTTTACGGAGGAAGTATGGTCGCGTTTGGGATATGCCTATAGTATTCATAATCAGCGCTGGCCTGAGTGGGACTCTGTTATTGCGCAAGACGAGGAAATTTTACTGGTAGTACAGGTAAATGGTAAGGTGCGAGATAAGGTGACAGCGCCGGCCGGCGTGACTGAAGATGAAGCTAAGAGTCTTGCGCTGAACAGTTCAAAAGTACAATGTTTCACAGCCGGCAAGACTTTAACGCAAGTGGTCTATGTGCCTGGGAAACTGGTCAATATTGTTATGAAATAAGATTGTTTGATTGGCATACCACAAGTTGTGGCGGAGAACGTTCGGGCATTAATAGAATATTATAGAAGAAATGGTGATATAAGTTGGGAGTATTTAAGATTGCTTTTATTGGCGGCGGTAATATGGGGCAAGCTATTGCTGCTGCAGTTATCAAAAACCACTTAGTTGAGCCGTGTGATGTGTGCATCAGTGATGTCAGCCGGCAAAGGCTGGAACAACTTCAAAATGAGCTGGGAGTGCGTGTTTCAACAAGTAATGTTGAGGCAGTAAATGGTGCCGATGTTGTTGTGTTGGCAGTTAAACCGCAGACTTTAGATGCAGTAATAGCAGAGATGGCAGGTAAAATACCATTGCCGGCCTTATTGTTTTCAATTATAGCCGGTAAAAAGATAGACACGCTGACACATGGTTTTTGCCACCAAGCAGTGGTGCGCGCCATGCCTAATACCCCATCGCAGATCGGCAAAGGTATAACGGTATGGACGGCTACTCAGGACGTTATGACTAAGCAGCGTATCAATGCAGAAGCCATCGTGCATGTAATGGGGCGTGGCATATACACAGGTTATGAGTCGTATCTGGACTTAGCAACTGCAGTAAGCGGTTCTGGCCCTGCTTACACGTTTCTCTTTATGGAGGAAATGATCAAGGCGGCTGAGACCATTGGAGTTCCTAAAGAGTTAGCCAAAATATTGGTGTTACAAACAGTGCTCGGCTCCGCAGAATATGCCAAATCGACAGATAAGGATTTGGCTGAGCTGAGAAGCAATGTTACTTCTCCAGGGGGCACCACTGCTGCTGCCATAAACGTATTTGAGGAAGGCAATTTTAATGGTTTAATGCAGAAAGCGGTGGAAGCTGCTTTCTGCCGTGCCAAAGAGTTGGGCGATGAATAGTAATGTGTTTATATAGTACTTATCAGATACTATATAAACGTGGGGGTGCCATATGAACTGGTTAGATATTATTATTTTGATTACTCTTGCAGCTGCCGTTATTGGCGGGTTAGCTATTGGAATCGTGCGTAGTATTATAAACTTGGCCGGATTGCTGCTGGGGATTTTTCTTGCCGGTCGTTGCTATGAAGTAGTTGGCGGCTGGCTGAAGTTTATTCAAAATGCGGAGTTGTCCAACATAGTTGGCTTCATATTGATTGTGATAGTTGTCATGATTATAACTGGTATTGCCGGTAGAATGTTACGCAAGCTTTTGTCTACTTTCCTATTGGGATGCTTTGACCGCTTGCTTGGCGGGGTGGTTGGATTGTTTATTGGTGCGCTTGCGTGGGGGGCGCTTCTAGCGTTGTGGGTTAAATTCTTCAGTGCTGATACAGTTAGCGGTTCGTGGATCGCCAAATTTCTTTTAGATGGATTCCCGTTGGTGTTAGTGCTTTTCCCGTCTAGTTTTGACAGTGTTAAGAGTTTCTTTGGTAATTAGCTGAAACGCAACAAGCGCGCTATACAGTATGGTTAGTTACAAGCACTAACCATACTGTATAGCTTATACGTGAGCCTATATAGCTTTAGGTGTTTCTCCAGGATGTAACTGCTGCCATTTTGCCAAGAGTTGCTCGCAGCTTTCATGGCAGTCCGCATCCAGACTTGGCGCACTCACAGGACAAATCTCAATGCATTGTGGCTTAGTGAAACTGCCGACACACTCGCTACAGCGCGCAGGGTCAACTTCATAGATATCACGGTTTTCCTTGATGGCTTTGTTGGGACATTCAGACTCGCATGCTCCGCAACTAATACAGTCGTCACTGATTTTATACGGCATTTAGTACTCCTTTATGCTAGGCACATTTTTGACCTTATTCTTAACAGCAAAGGCCACGTCGGCTGTTACCCAATCATCTATCTTGCCTCCAAGTCGTGCCACTTCTTTAAGTAAACTAGATGATAGGAACTGGTATTGAGAGCTGGCCATAAAACACACCATCTCCAGCTCCGGCAGGAGTTTGTTGGTCATCATCGCCAAATCAAATTCAAATTCAAAATCAGCGCTGGCGCGCAAGCCGCGCACCATTACAAGCGCCCCAACCATTTTAGCGAAAGCCACTGTGAGACCGCTGTAGAGCTGTACTTCAACATTGCGTGTGCTTATGACAGCCGCACGCGCCAGTTCCACGCGCTCTTGCGGACTGAACATCAACTTTTTTTCCGGTGTATCGTATACTCCAATGATGACTTTCTCAAAGATACGCGCTGCGCGCTGTACCACATCCAAATGCCCATTGGTGATAGGATCAAAGCTACCGGGGTAAATGGCAGTTGTCAAGAAGAGCCCTCCTTTTTGTAGATAGCAATAGTGCTATCGCCATGGCGGTACTCGCGTTTCATTTTCAGTGTTCCATAGTGTGGTTCTAACTTGAATCTAGTGGAATGGGTGATGACCACAGTGGTATCAGTATTTACCAAGGATGATTCTGCCAGTTGTTCTATAGTTGTCCCGATAGCTGTATCCTTGTATGGCGGATCCATCAAAACTATATTGTAGGATCCTTTCAATGAGGCTATGGCACGGCGAACCGGGATGCAATATACCTTGGATTGACATATCAGTTTGGTTTTTTCCAAATTTTCCTTGATTATAGCACAGCAACGAGGTTCTTGGTCAACGAAATCCACGCTTCCGGCTCCTCGACTGAGGGCTTCAATGCCTAACGAGCCGGAGCCGGAGAAAAGATCAAGTACTCGCGACCAATCATTTGCCGATGACGTTAAAATGGAGAAGATGGCGCCTCTCACCAGCTCCGTAGCCGGACGTGTCGGAGTGCCCTTGGACACTTTTATGGGGACACCCTTTGCGCTACCAGCGATAATTCGCATGCTCATTAATAACATTATATCCTAAACAGTTGATTTCTGTGCGTTGGGGTGTTTTTTGAAAGAATTATTATAACACGCAATACGCTTGTCTTACGGCTTTAGTAGGCTTGATTTCAGCGGATATAATTATTGACACGCTATATAATTGGTGATATATTGCTACAACTGGCTTTTGTTATACTATGACTGATTCATATTTGGCACCGCTGTGGATATCGCTGAAAACAGTGTTTACTGCCACAGCAATAGTGTTTTTTCTTGGGATTACGGCAGCGCATTGGCTGTCGCGTTATTCCGGGCGTCTAAAGGATGTGATTGACGGGCTTTTTATTCTTCCCATGGTACTACCGCCTACTGTGGTAGGCTATGCGTTGCTTCTGTTTTTTGGACGGCATGGACCAGCCGGCAAGATCTTAGATTTTTTCGGCGCGAATATAGTTTTCTCCTGGTGGGCTACGGTTATTGCTGCCGTTGTTATGGCTTTCCCTTTGATGTATATGACGACGCGTAGCGCTTTTGAGCAGGTAGAGCCTAATATACAGAGTGCGGCGCGCACATTGGGAGCTAGCGAATGGCGTGTTTTCTGGACAGTGACGTTGCCGCTAGCTTGGCCCGGAGTGGCTGCTGCCACCGTGTTAGCATTGGCGCGTACTCTGGGGGAGTTCGGCGCCACACTCATGCTGGCAGGCAATATTCCAGGCAAGACAGCTACCATTCCTGTGGCATTATATTTTGCCATACAGGCCGGAGATGACCAAAAGGCATTGGTGTTAGTGCTTATAGTTTTGCTGTTTTCTTTTACTTCGCTGGGTATTGTTGGATACTGGAAACGCCGTAGTAGGCGTGCAAAAGGTTATATTACAAGCTGACGGAAGATAGAAATATGCTTAAGGCTAGAATAAAAAAATCTTTGCCGGGGTTTGACCTTGACATTGAATTATCGCTTGATCGCGAGTTGTTAGCTATTCTGGGTTTTTCGGGCTCTGGCAAGACTATGACGCTGCAGTGCATAGCAGGTTTGACTCGTCCTGATGAAGGGTATATTGAGTTGGGTGGTAAAGTGCTTTTTGATTCAGTAGCAGGTATTAATCTGCCGCCGCAGAAACGTCGCGTGGGGTTTGTATTTCAGAACTATGCCTTATTCCCTCACATGACGATAGATGAAAATGTGGCTTACAGTATACGCCATTTACCTGCATGGGAGGCGCGTGAGAAAGTATTACAACTACTTAGTATGATGAATATCAGCTCGCTTTCCGGGCGTTATCCGCGTCAGTTATCTGCCGGGCAGCAGCAGAGGACAGCCATTGCTCGTGCTCTTGCTCCCGATCCGGAAGTACTTTTACTTGATGAGCCATTTTCGGCGCTGGATTCGCAACTAAGAGAGCGCTTAGAATTAGAACTATTGAATCTGCAGCGCGCATATCGTGCCAGTATGCTTTTAGTAACACATGATCTGGCAGAGGGCTATAAGCTTGGGGCTCGTGTGGCGGTTTATCATGCGGGGCGTATCGCTCAATGCGATACGCGGCACCAAGTATTCTCTATGCCCGTAAATCGTACAGTAGCGCGTCTTACAGGGGTGCGCAATCTTATGGATGGACACATAAGCAGATTTGACAAGTCTTATACATGGGTGCAGATACCGGCTTGGGACATGGAATTGAAAGCGCTGTTGCGTCCTGACAAAGGGTTAGTTGTTGGGCAGCAAGTGGCACTAGGAATTCGTCCGGAGCATGTGCAAATTACAAAGGAAGAATATGCTGAAAATGTTGTTAGCAGCAGTGTTTTGCAGGTTGTGGAGGGCATTTCAAGTTTCACATATCGTTTTGTTGTAGATAACGACAAGCAGGAATGCCATATTGTGAATGCCTTGATACCGGAATCAAGTGCTATGCTGTTACATGAGGGGCAGTCCTGTTTGGTTTATCTGCCTCCGGAGCGTTTGATTGTCATCCCCGAATAAAGGGTATGTTTTGCGAGAATCAGTTGGCGGCATCATTTTTGGAAAAATCTATTTTAGGTTAATAGGTGAAATACCATGGCGATTATGAATTTGAAGGTGCTCATTAGGGGTGGCGGAGAGTTAGCAAGCGCAGTGGCTTGCCGTTTGGTCGAGTGTCATTTTGCTGTTGTTATGACTGAGGTTTCTCAACCGCAGGCGGTGCGCCGTAAGATTTCTTTCTGCGAGGCGGTGTATGATGGCACTCAGACCGTGGAGGGGCATATCGCACGGTTGGTGAGTTCTGCCAGGCAGGTATATGATGCGTGGGAAGCAGGAGAAATAGCGCTTGTCGTGGATCCTGAAGCCGCTATTAGTTCTGTGCTGAAACCGGATATAGAGATTGATGCCATCATTGCCAAAAAGAATCTTGGCACGAGAATTACTGATGCTGAGATGGTTATAGGTTTGGGTATTGGCTTCGAAGCCGGTAAGGATGCGCATGTAGTTATTGAGACAAACCGCGGCCATAACTTAGGTCGCATTATTCGTCATGGTATTGCTGAGCCGGATACCGGTAACCCAGGCGATATCGGCGGTTATACTACTGAGCGTGTCATGCGTGCCCCATGCGGCGGTGTTTTTAGAGCATGCAGGGATATTGGCGATATGGTTGAAACTGGTGAAGCAGTGGCTTATGTGGAAGACCAGCCAATGAACGCCATTATTCCCGGTATTATTCGCGGTTTGTTGCGCGATGGCACGCGGGTGACCAAAGGTATCAAGGCGGGCGACGTAGATCCGCGCGGAGATAAAGCGTTCTGCTACACTATTTCCGATAAAGGAAGAACTATTTCCGGCGGTGTGTTAGAAGCTATTCTCTCTCATTTTAATCGCTGACAGGAGCGCACTATAAATATTCATGATTTGATTGCGGTCAATAGCCTTTGGCAGGAGGTATACCCGTATCTAGCAGCGCAGGTATCTGAATGTTACGGCAGAGCTGGTGGGCGCGTGCTTGAATTAGGGTCTTTTGCCGGAGGGTTGAGCTATGCTTTGGCTACGGCTCATCCTAATATGACTTTTACCATTGCCGATGAGCATAGTGACTACATGACGCATGTTGAGCACAACATAATATTGCGGCGTCTAGACAGTCGTATACATCTGACAGAGGCGGCGTTAGACAAGCTTCCTTTCGCGGACGGTAGTTTCGACCTAGTATTGTTGCGCGGCGCTTTCTTTTTTATCATAGATCGCCCTGATATTCTTTGGGAAATATATCGCGTGTTAACGCTTGGAGGAGTGGCTTTTGTTGGCGGGGGATATGGGCGGAGCACGCCGCAGAGTATAGTGGATGCTATTGCGGATGAATCTCGTATATTAAATGATCAACTTGGGCGGCGTCGCGTTACGCTGGAACAGTTGCGCATGCTATTGCGCGTGCAAGGTTTGGAACACATAACTCGTATTATTGAAGAAGGCGGAGTGTGGCTTGTTATCCGCAAGCATCCGCTGTTTACCGATAAAAGAGTTGCTTCTCTAGCTCTTGCACTAGAACTGGGCAACCCTGAGAATATCGCATTAGTTGGCGGCGGGGGCAAAACCAGTCTTATGTTTCATTTGGCGCGCGAACTAGCCGGTGACGGTAAGAAAGTTATTAGTACGACCACAACACGCATAGCTAAACCTTCTGAAAAAGAAACACCCTGTATTATTGTAGAGTCGGAAGAGGATGCGTTGATAGCACGGTTGGCTCAGGCGCTATCGGTGCATAGTCATGTAACATTGGCATTAAAATGGGGAGATGACTGTAAGTTAAAAGGGCTTCCGCCGGAAGTATTGGACAGAATCTATAGGTTACAGATGGCAGACTGCATAATTAATGAAGCCGATGGCGCTGGATGTAAGCCGATAAAGGCTCCGCGTTATGGTGAGCCTGTAATCCCTGCCACTACCACGCGTGTAATAGCATTGTTAGGGTTGGATGCTTTAGAGGTGCCGCTATCATCGGAAATAGCATTTCGTCCGGAGTGTATTAATCAGCTTACAGGGTTGCCGTATGGAGGCATTATGACAGAGGAGGTTATTGCCACGTTATTAACTTTGCCTAGTGGCATCATACAGAATGCGCCGCATAGCGCGCGCATTATACCTTTTTTGAATAAGTCTGATTGTGTATCGACTGAAAAGGTAGAATCTTTGGCGGCTGCTATTCTAGCACGCCGGCATAGACAGATAAACCATGTAGTATCTGGCGCCCTGTTGGCACAGCTGTCTGAGTATCGGGTTTTTCATTCTCAATTTTAGCTGGAGGATAATAACATGCAGAATGATATTTATGCTGAGTTAGTGCGTATGAGCGCGGCAGGAGAAGATGCGGTGCTTTGTACAGTAATTGTTGCATCGGGTTCCACCCCGCGTGATGAGGGTTCCAAAATGCTGGTGCGGGCTGATGGCTCAATATTGGGAACTATTGGCGGCGGCGCGGTGGAAAAGGCCGTTATTAATGAGGCATTGGAAGTATTACGCCATGGGAGAGCCAAGAAAATGGAATATAAATTAAGTGCGGCGGGTGATTTAGGCATGGTGTGCGGCGGAGATACAGAGGTCTTCATTGAGCCTGTGTTTGCGGCGCCTATGTTGTATATATTCGGAGCGGGTCACATCGCTTTGCCTTTGTCGCGCATGGCGGCCATGACTGGTTTTAAAATAACGGTAATTGACGAACGTGCTGAGTTTGCCAATAATGAGCGTTTTCCCGACACCTGTGTCATGCCTGTTGAAATCCATGATGCATATTGCCAGATAACTGTTGGGAAAAGCGATTACATTGTCATTATTACACATGGGCACAATGGTGATGAGGTAGCGCTTGAAGGAGCGCTTAGAACGACTGCCAAATATATTGGCATGATTGGCAGTAAGAGTAAAAACAAATCGGTGTTTGAGCGTTTACTGGTTAAGAATTTTACCATGGATGATCTGTCACGAGTGCATGCTCCTATTGGTTTGAGTATTAATGCACAAACGCCAGAAGAAATAGCGGTAGCTATTCTTGCGGAGATGATAAGCGTAAAGCGCGGAGGCGGGAATTATAGTTCTGCGTCATGCTGCGGAGATATTAAAACTTGAAAAACTTATTGGCAAGCGTTTGGATGGCAAGTTATAATAAACAGATGTCGCGTAACTGATACAAGCAGTTTATTAAACACATAACAAAGGAAGGTTAAAAATGGCTGAAAAGTGGTCTGTAGCATATGAGAACTTGAGAAAATTTGTCGCTGATCACCCGGAAATTAAAATTGATGCAACGAGCGTTGTGATTATGGGAGATATCCGCACAGATTTTTATCGCTATTTTGATATTGTTCGCGATACTTTTGTCAAAGAGTATTGTGCTGCGAAGTTAGAAGAAGCTTATGCGGTTGGAAAGGCCTATGCTGATATTAGTAAACTTGTGCAGCAAGAAATGAGTTTAGAAGCCATTGATGTTAGTGGGAGTCTCGAAGGGTTTTTAAAGGATCCGCTTAAAAGTATGAGGAGCGCTTTGTTTACTCCTTTGTTTGATCTATTAAAAAACAAAACTGATGAGACAGGTTTCGTAGCGGAAGCGCAAATGGCAATAGATGACTTTTACAAGGTCACCTATTGTGAAGCTTATAACCGTTGGGGGACGATGTCGTTACTACACCTGCTACGTTCTAGCTGTTTGTGGGATGGGAAACCGCGTGACCTTGATAGTAACCCTCACAATCACACCGAATTTTTCCCAGGTTTGCATGATGATGACGTGCCGGAGTTGCAGCAAGGAAGTCGGCTAGAGTTTGCTTATATACAAAAAGCATCGTTTGTAATGCCGGATGTGTTGGTGCAATCTAATTATCTTAATGCCTATGTCAGTCTTAAATCACAGTGGTATGAAGCGCGCTGGAAAGCTAAGGTATTGAATGAGAAATTGGAATGGCTGGATTTGCCGTATCTTTATAGCGGGTTGGGAAAATGTTTGCCAAATATGACGATTCATTTGGCGCGTGAGAGTGCTGATGAATTAAGGCTATTGTCGGATTTTTTTCATATGGCACGTCCAGACATTATGCTTGAGTTCATGGAGGAAGATAATTGGTATGATCCTCAGTGTATTGAAGGTATTATTCTCAGAAATAAAATGTTTAGTCCTCGCTTGGGAAGTTATGTAATTTCGCGTGTTGTCGTGCCGCAGGAGGCATTCGGAATGCTAGGAGCTGGGTCTGTAGCAGATTCACAGCAGCAAAAAGATGCTGTTCCACAGGCTGTGTCTGCTGAGATCAAACCAACAGAAGAATTGATTGTAGAAGAGGTTACTCTTGACAGGTCTCTTCCATCATCGTCCCTACCTGTGAATGGGCCGCTTTCTGACTTGCCAGATAGTATTCACGTTCTTAACGTTGGGTATGATATCAATGCGTTGGAGCCCGTGGTGCAAGCCCTTAGTCAATGGTTGGCACAGCAGGATGAGGAGGCCTCCATAGAACCAGACCCTGTTGAGCTGCCTTTGGTTAATCAATTAGAGACTGAAGAGGTATTCATAACTAATCAAGAACAAAAGGCCGGAGATACTCCAGCAACTTAGGTCAGAACCTTACAGGAAACAAAAATCCTTGGTAGTGTTTTTGGCGCTTGGCTGGCGAAGAAAACCAAAGGTACGGTCACAAGTAAAGGCTACCTAAACTCCGCAAATAACTATCCTATACAAGCACAAAAGTCACAGTGTTAGCTTTAGATGCTTTCCGAAATGTATATGATATAACGTCTAAAAGTACCACAAAAAGCCCCTTTTATTCAGT
>Ga0123353_10007680_pt1 | contig 14617 bp, 14 predicted proteins | sample TergutLab28metaG_3_FD_92763 | JGI IMG/M metagenome (GOLD analysis project Ga0123353, IMG submission 92763) | Labiotermes labralis P3 segment gut microbial communities from Petit-Saut dam, French Guiana - Lab288 P3 | ecosystem: Host-associated > Arthropoda: Insects > Digestive system > Gut ... | reverse complement strand
GCTCTATCTTGGTTTTTTCTTCTATTTCCAGTTGGAGTTTTTCGGTAAGGGCGCTTAAAAGCTCTTCTTTTCTCTGCAAATCTTCAATGGTAAATTTCAATCGTTCGACCATGGTATTGAAAGAAACCGCGAACTCTCCCATGAACTCGACACGCTGGCTGAAATCACCTTCCGCAACCATGTGCACCTGCCAGATCATATGGTTCAGATGGGCTTGCAAAGCTTTTAACCCACCTGCCATAAAACCCTTTGTCTGAATATCCCGGGAAAAATCGCCTTTCGAGAAAGCAAGAATTGTTTTGCGAATTTCCGCTATCTGATTATAAAGACTTTTCAGTTCCTCGTCTTCTTGATAGGTCTCCGGAAAAACAGGTAATGGGTTGACACTTATCAGATCTTTTATGAACTTAATAAGCTCTTCCGAGTCAGACACGCCGATCCTCTCTATTTGCAGGGTTTTGCACGCCACTTGCTTCTAGCGAAGCTCAGGGTGAGCGGTAAAACGGCACGTTCTGTCCCCGGTGCACCAACAATCAACTTCTTTGACTTTAAACGCTTTACCCGTATATTTCTCTAAAATTCCGGCAATAAGTCCTTCGTCATAGATGCAAACTTCATAGTCAAGTTCTGGTAAACCGGAACAATCCAAATCTTCACTAACAGTTAAAGTAAATTCTAACGTATCGAGAGAAGATTTCTCTACACGAAATATACCAATTCCTAATTCGTGCATTGAGGTTTGGATCTTTGTAACCAGTTCAGGAAAAGAAGAGGAACCGGCCAGATAATGATCATAAAACTCCATCCCGGCTAACTTACCGGCGTTATAAAAAATTTCATCGGCCTTTTCCGTACCCAGTTCTTTCTCAAGAAGATCACGAAAGGCAAATTGCATGAGACGATAGATTTCAATCCTTGTGGAAGGACCAAGATTAGGTCTCCCCAGTTCAACATCTCCCAACAAATCCCATTTAAACTCATATTTACGCATAAAAACCTCCATTCTCAATTTGTGCACGAATAACAATTTTCACGCTTCAAAACTACCTCTGATTCTAAGACAGCGAGAAATCATAATCTCATACATTCTATCATGTATTCAAAAAAAGAATAGATTTTTCAAGCCCATTGCACAAGAGGGTTAGTATATTTCTCGTTTTTTTTTTGACCTGTTTTGTTCACGGGCAAGAACGATTACCCCGGCTCGCATATCCTTTATCCGCATAAATACGGAATTTATCAGGCAACTCTCCTTTCCTCACCAATGACTTGAATTCTCCCGTATCAGAATGATGAGCCGGAATATAACATGGCTGGAAAGAATAAATCCGTCTTCCGGAGACAAAGATGCTCTTGCAGTTGCTTTTCGCTAATATTCTAATGGAGAATTTTCTGAATCTCATCAAGAAAACGATGATAGCGACGATTATGACCAGCGAATAAATCAGCAAAACCAGACTGATGAACTTGACGGTACATGAAAACATCCTCGTATGTTATTTCTGATAAAGAACACGAACATATAATAATATCAGCTATTTATATGAAAACAACACAAACGTTTCTGCAATGGGCTCTTATTATGGCTATTTTCAATTGACCCGTATATACAAAACAAGCTACGAAAAATCGTAGCTTTTGAAGTATTGGCTGGGGGAAAGGGATTTGAACCCCTATTCACGGAGTCAGAGTCCGTTGTCCTGCCATTGAACGATCCCCCAATAACGTATTACAAATTCCCAGTGATTATTTCCTGTTAGCTCTATTTAATATCATTAATAGCCTTAATGTGCAACAATAAAATGATTTACTGATCAAAAAGGAAATCATTGGTGACGAGGCAACAATCACACACCTGCGTCAGAAAAAATTTGATTAGCAATAAGAACCGCTTCCTTTTCCAGCTCCTGGCGGTGAGTCTCATCCCGAAAGCTTTCCACATATATCTTGTATACATCCTCGGTTCCCGACGGCCTTAAGGCAAACCAACCACTTTCGGAAACAACTTTCACTCCGCCAATATCCACGTTATTGGCAGGAGCACGCGTTAAAATCCTAGTAATCACTTCCCCTCCCAAATGCGTTGCAGTAATCATTTCCGGAGAAAGTTTCTTCAACACGGCCTTCTGTTCTGTGGTCACCGCCGCATCAATGCGGGCATAAAAAGATACTCCTAATTTATTTTCCAACTCCTGATAAATCAGGGCCGGATCTTTTTTTGTCCTGGCCATGATTTCACAGGCCAGTAAATCCATAACCAGACCGTCTTTATCCGTTGTCCAAGGACGGCCATCCTTCCTCAGAAAGGAGGCTCCGGCACTCTCTTCTCCGCCAAAACCGCAGGAACCATCGAGAAGCCCCTGGACAAACCATTTAAATCCCACCGGCGTTTCTATTAGAGGACGGCCAAGATCCACGGCAATACGATCAATAAGGGAAGTAGAAACAAGAGTTTTACCTATTCCCGCATTTTTCTTCCAGCCCGGACGATTTTTAAAGAGATAATCAATGGCAACGGCAAGAAAATGATTGGGATTCATCAGTCCTTTCAAGGGGGTCACAATTCCATGACGATCAGCATCTGCATCGTTGGCAAATGACACATCAAATTGCTTCCTCATATGGATCAAGCTGGCCATGGCATAGGGAGAAGAGCAATCCATACGGATTTTGCCATCTCTATCCAAGGTCATGAAAGAGAAGGTCGGATCAACTTCCCGATTTACTACTTTCATAGAGATCCCATAATGTTCACCAATGGAATCCCAAAAATCAAGAGAAGCACCACCCAAAGGATCAACGCCAATTTCCAATTTGGCCTGACCAATAAGCTCCATGTCAATAACGTCTTTCAGATCAGTTACATAGGACGTAATATAATCATAGTCCTGCACATAGTTTGATTTTACGGCCTGTTTATAGGATATTCTCTTAACCCTTCTTAAACCTTCTCCAATGAAGGCATTGGCCATATCTTCTATTTTTTTCGTCACATCTGTATCCGCTGGACCTCCATGATGGGGATTATATTTGAACCCTCCATCCTCCGGTGGATTATGGGAAGGAGTGATGACCACACCATCGGCCAGACCTTTTTTCCTCTGCCGATTATATTTTAAAATAGCATGAGAGATAACCGGGGTCGGTGTATAGCGACGATCAATCGACAACATGAGAGAAACTTTGTTTGCCGCAAAAACTTCAATGGCCGAAACAATAGCAGGCTCCGAGAGGGCATGGGTATCCATACCAATGAAAAGAGGTCCTGTTATACCCGCTGTTTTACGGTATTGGCAAATGGCCTGGCTGATCGCCAGAATATGCCTTTCGTTAAAACTACTAAGGAAAGACGATCCTCTGTGGCCTGATGTGCCAAAGGAAACTCGCTGGTCAGGATCATCCATATCCGGTTTATTCGCATAATAGGAAGTGATCAATCGAGGGACATTAACCAGCAACGCTCTTGGTACCGGTGTTCCGGCCAAGCCATGAATGCTCATTTTCTGCTCCTTTTTATTTGCGGCGCATTTTTACAGGGAATATATCACAGTATAATATTCTTTTCCCATCCCTATGAATAACAAAATTTCCTCCATAAAAATCTGATGTGATTCAAGAATTAAGGATCCTTCGTTTTTTATTTGCAACGATTTCACCTTGTTGATATGCTTACAAACTATAATAACTTTTTATAAATTGGGGAAAATGTGTTCATGAAAAAAAGGAGTTATTTACATTACAATATTCGATTCTCGCCATCTGCTGAATCTGATTGATGCCTACCGAAATTCTGATCATCAGAAAAAGGTTCATATTGATACACTCGATACAGAACTGGAAGCCACCCAATGGTTGATGCCAAGAGTATTTCCGCAGATGTCGTTACGATGAATTCCACGGTTAATCTGAAAAATTCGGCTGTCGGTGAAGAGATTACTTTGACTATTATTTTTCCTAAAGATGACAACGTTGCACAACAAAAAATTTCTGTCATGGCCCCTCTCGGCATGGCATTACTTGGTGCCGTGTAGGCGATACGGTCGAATGGAAAGTTCCCGGAGGGTGGAAAAAAGTTCAGATTATGGTCATTCTTTTTCAACCATAAGCTTCGGGCCGGTACGATTTATAACACCTAAACCATTCATTGTTCACGGTGAAATCCGTGATTTTCTTAATAGGCACATGGCAACGTCCGTTGTTTCTGTCGGGGAAAATGGAACCACTCTACGATGATCTTACCGGAAAACCAGGGTGATTACCCGGATCATTCCCCCTTGTCCCGTCATTTCGCGGATTTCATTGTCCGCCTTCATGGAACACCCTTTCCAGCACTCTATCTGGCTTCTTTTCTCCTCTGTGACAGCGAAAGACAAGGACACGTCTGTATTGATCTTCGTGTACTGGAAAAACAGACCTTTTACACAGGCACAGATGCTCCTCTTCAATCACCGACAGGAACGGTATGGATTGATCTGTTGCGGAAAAGCCCTCTTGTCGGCTCTCCAGGTGATTCTTGTCCGCTAATTTTGGATGATGCGGGACGCCTGTATACCTATCGATACTGGTACTATGAGCGCTCTGTCGCCGATCAGCTCTTAAAACGATCTCAATCTTTCGTCGCACCCCAAATCTCACCCGAGGACTGCAAGAAGATTCTTAAACCTCTTTTTCAAGATTTTCCCACAAAACGGCATCATTCCCATGCTCCTATTATTGCCGCTTTCATCAGCCTGACGCGACAATTCTGTCTGATCACGGGAGGTCCCGGAACCGGCAAGACAACAACCCTGACTCGTATTCTCGCTTTTCTTATTGGAGCAAACGAAAGAAAAAATGAACGTATCGCCATCGCTGCTCCCACAGCCAAGGCGGCTATGCGGTTACAGGAATCCATTGTTCAGGAAAAAATGACACTTTCTTCCCCATCATGGATAAAAAATGCCATTCCCCAAACTCCGGTAACCCTTCACCGTCTTTTGGGCAGTAACCGGGATGGGACATCTTATCAGTATATCCATAACCATCCCCTCCCCTACGACATTGTTGTGGTGGACGAAGCATCTATGGTAGACCTTGCCATGATGTTTCATCTTCTCGACGCTTTGCCTGCTCATACCAAATTGATTCTTCTGGGCGACCCTCATCAACTCCCATCGGTTAGCGCAGGTTCCCTTGTCCGGGACATTTTAGCATCAGGAACAGCTAATCATTATTCACAAACGTTCTCGCATCTTCTTTCTTCTTACACGGGTATAGAAGAGGGTGTTCTTGATGTTCAGGAAAAAGAAGGAATAACTGACTGCATGGTTGAGTTCCGACAAAATTACCGTATTCCGAAAGACACTCCTTTAGAATATTTGCGACAGTCCGTCATGGCAGGAAACGTGGAAGAGGCTCTCCACCTTTTGGAAAATAGCGGCAATCTCCTGAAAAGAATCCACCTGCCCACTGCCCACACCTTGGAAACTCATGTGAAAGAAGAAATTGGAGTATATTTACGCAAATATACACAGCATATAACAGACGGCGATGATATTGATAAAATTTTCCATGCCTTTGATTCCTTTCGTGTGTTATGCGCCATCCGCACAGGCCTTTTCGGTGTCGATTTTTTGAACAGGCTAATAGAAGGGTTTTTAAAAAACACCATGAACGTTCCCCTGGATCGCTTTCTTTATCCCGGCAAGGCGATTATGATCACCGAAAATGATTACTCCCGCCAACTGTTTAACGGCGATATTGGGATTCTCCTTTCCGATCAGGAAGCTCTGAATCATTGGTCTTTTTATTTTCGCACCCTCGGAAATACGAGCCTTTTCCGCAAGGTATCGCCCTATTCCCTGCCAAAGCATGAAAAGGCCTTTGCTATAACGATCCATAAAAGCCAGGGATCAGAATATGATCAGGTCTTTCTCTTTCTTCCCTATCATCATTCTCCCATACTTACGCGAGAACTGCTCTACACAGGGATAACCAGAACGAAAAAGGGACTTGTAATAATTGCCTCAAAAGATATTTTCACCGCGTCCCTTGCCCACCGTAACAAGCGTCATTCTGGATTGACGGAAAAATTAAATAACTCGATGGAAAGGTCTCTCAGCCATGGCCATGGAAATTGAACGCAAGTTCCTCGTGATAAACGATGACTGGAAAAATAAAAAGCCCACCGGATACCTTTATCGCCAGGGTTATTTTTCCACGAATGCCTCTCCGGTAATACGCATACGCATTAGTGATGACAAGGGGTGGCTCACTATAAAAAAACGCAGAGGAAACTGGACAAGACTGGAATACGAATATGAAATTCCCTTATGTGAGGCAGCAGAAATGATGGATGAGCTATGCTGCAAACCCATTATCGAAAAGATACGCTATAAAATTTTCTACGGGATCCAAATCTGGGAAATTGATGTTTTCTCTGGAGAGAATCAGGGGCTGGTTGTTGCCGAAATTGAGTTACGCAATGAGGAGGATGTTTTTGCCAAACCTCCATGGATAGGTAAAGAAATTACCAATGATCCTCGCTATTTGAATGTTAATTTGGTCACTCATCCCTTTTGCTGCTGGAGGTAAATGAATTTCTTGCGAGAGGTACATTTATCAAATGAGCTACGCTTACCATTAAGTCACCTTTTATCGGCCGTAATTTCTTATAAACATACCTTAAGTTCACGTACATGGGATGCCATCTTCGATAATATTTATCCGCCTTTCATTACAAAGGAATTATGCGACTTCTGCAATCCACCATAGCTGAGGGAATTAATACCCTTGACATCTCATATATAGTCTAATAATGTAATAAATCAATTTGTCGTTAGAGAGGGGATACGGGATGATTGGCATACTCATCGCAACTCACGGCGATTTGGGCCGTGAACTTATCCATGCGGCCGAGCTCATCAAGGGAAAGTTAAACCATATAGCCTGCGTCCGGATTGATGAAACAAAAAGCGTGGAGCAGATCAACAAGGAAATCAGTACGGCCATCAAAAATTTGGATCAAGGTCAGGGTGTGTTGATTTTAACTGATCTTTTCGGGGGAACACCATCGAATATTTCTCTTTCCTTTCTTAAAAAAAGCAATGTGGAAGTGGTCACCGGTGTTAACTTACCCATGATGCTGAAATTATCTGCCGCCCAAAACGAGGAGATGAGTTTAACAGAGTTTGCTTCACTGATCACCGAATATGGCAAAAAAAATATTTATTCCGCGAGCGAAATTCTCAGTAAAAAAGTATCAGGTTAATATGCATGCCATTCAATATATCTCTCGTCAGAGTTGATAACAGGCTGGTTCACGGGCAGATCCTTGAGGCATGGCTTCCTTTTACAGACGCATCTTCTATTATCATTCCTAATGATTCCCTGGCCAGCGATATGTTCCGCGAAACGATTATGCGCATGGCACTCCCCAGAGATATTGAGCTACATATCTATTCTCTCGACGATTTTCAGAAACGCCATCAATCGACCAAGGGAAAAGAGCAGGATAGGAAAACTCTTATATTATTCGCTGATATTCAAGACGCTTTTGCCGCATACGAAAAGGGGTTTCATTTCACCACATTGAATATAGGCAATGTTCACAGCAATCCATTTATCATCACCTGTTCCCCCTCAGTTTTTTTAAACGAGGAAGACATTGATCTACTGGTTCAACTGTCCCAAAAAAAAGGAGTAAGGATCGATGTACGACGAATTCCCAAAGAAAAACCCGTTGATATTCGTCCGATTTTTAAAAATTATCTGGATTAAGTGTTCCATTCTCACGATCATGCTTAAAGATAATCATAATTACATTCCCACAACAAATATGGACGAGGCAGCTTTTACACCAACAGACTATGGTACAGATAACCGACAAATACAGACATTTACTCAGCGCTTCCTAAGGCATACGTTCGATTTAGAATTACCATCAAACACAGGATGGGGATAATGACGCTGATATCATCAGATGCTTCTCTGATAATGCAAATCATCATTGCTGTTCTTTGCGGAGCTTTTCTCTGCTTGGACCGCATCGCCTTTCAAACTATGGTATCACGCCCTATCATCATGGCAACAGCTGTCGCCTGGATCATGGGAAACCCTCTTGCGGGGATTCTGATTGGCGCTTTACTCGAATTATTCTGGCTGGATAAATTGCCTTTGGGAACCTACACGCCGCCCAATGATTCCCTTGTTGCGATTTTAACCGCCATCACGGCCACTGTTCTTATAAAGGAAATGGGACATCTCTCTTCCCCCCAGGCTATCATAGCCTTTTCCCTGTTAGTTTACATTCCTGTAGGATGGTTTGCCCCGAAAGCGGAGTACATCTGGAAAAACTTCAATGAACGCTTTTCGGACAAACTTCTCACCGAACTTGATTCTTCACAGGAACAATTTTCTCAAATCAGAGTTTTTCCCTCTCTGCTACGCTATTTTTTCTATTCCCTTGCCCTTATTATCACAGGTCTTGGGGTGGGGTTCCTTCTCATCCCCTTCCTTTTTTTTCTTCTACCCTCATTTGGACACACCGCCCTTACCTTGACCTACTATCTTTTTCCTCTGATCGGCATTGCCGCAACCATCACCACGACACAAAACAAAAAAGTTCTTCTCTACTTTTCCGGTATTTTCATCCTTGCCGCACTTCTTCATGAAATAAAAATTTTTATATGAAAGACGAACCATTTCATATCCGCCCCGCGACAGAGGATGACTTGACCACCATCGATGCCATAGAGGCAGAATCATTCTCCTCCCCATGGCCTATGGATATTTTTAGACAGGAAATGCAACTGCCCTTCAATCATTCCCTTGTCGCTGTAGAAAAAGGGTCTGGAAATAATATACTGATTGGTTATATTTTTTTCTGGACAATTGATAATGAAATGCAGTTACATCGCCTTGCTGTAAAAAAAACGTTGAGAAAGCAAGGTATTGGTGGCCTTCTCCTCGAAGAAATGATAAATATCTGCCGGTTAAAAGGGGTTACAGAGGGATCCTTGGAAGTCCGGGCTTCGAATCAGGACGCCATTGATCTCTACCAAAAAGCAGGTTTCACCATTGCAGGCGTAAGGAAATGTTATTATGACGATACCCGCGAAGACGCTCTCATCATGTTGTGCAAGGTAAAACGGATATGACGGACAAAATTAATGCGGATGCAAAAACAGGGCAAGTCATCGAAAATGTGGAGATAGCAAAAAGTTATTTTCTCCTGTCCATCCTGCTGCGGGTAAGTCAGTGTGGAGCCATGCCCGGTCAATTCGCCATGATCAGAAGGCAGGGTGTAAGGGATCCTCTTCTCAGCAGGCCTTTAGGTCTTTACGGTGTGTATAATACAGAGGCAGGCACAGTGATCGAATTTTTCTACCGTGTCGTCGGCAGAGGTACAACAGCTTTATCCAATCTTGTGGTCGGTGATCGGATAAACATCCTCGTCCCCCTGGGGAATCCTTTTGACCTGCAATTTGAACCGCGTTCTCATGTTGTCCTCATCGCCGGAGGCGTTGGCCTTGCTCCCCTGACCTATCTCGCCGATTATATTTCCGATACTATGCCAGCGGTGAAAAAACTTACCCTTTATATGGGAGCAACTACGGCGTCAACTTTGGTGGGCCTGAAAAAAATCGAACGTTTCTGCACGGATACCAAAATCGCAACAAACGACGGCAGTGTGGGATTCAAGGGAACCATTACTGATCTTTTTCAGCAGGATATTCCCGCCATGGATCATAAAAACACGGTTCTTTTCGCCTGTGGACCTTACGGTATGGTCCGCCATCTTGCGCAGATCATTACCCCGTACGATATTCCCTGTCATATATCCACGGAGGAACGGATGGCCTGCGGCATTGGCGCATGTCTTGGCTGCGCTATCAAAATACGCACTTCCGATAACTCCTGGCATTACTGCAGTGTGTGCAAAGATGGGCCCATATTTGATATTCGTGATATAATGTGGGATTAGAGCGCATTCTGTCTTTTGTGATACTGTCGACAATAAAAAGGATATGACATCATGCCGAACCTGTCCGTAGACATTGGTAACCTGAAAATAAAGAATCCCATTTTAACCGCATCGGGAACTTTTGGCTATGGAGAGGAATATGCCTCTTTTATCAATCTGAACGATTTAGGAGGTCTTATCGTTAAGGGCCTGTCTCTCCACCCACGGATGGGAAATCCTCCTCCGCGCATCATTGAAACGGCAAGTGGCATGCTCAATGCCGTGGGTCTGCAAAATGTAGGTGTACAGGCCTTCATCAATGAAAAACTGCCCTTTCTGGAAACTCTTGATATCCCTGTTCTTGCCAATATTTTAGGTGAAACCGTTGATGAGTATCAGGCCATTGCCGAAAAACTGAGTCAAAAGTCAGTTATTGCCGCCCTAGAGGTCAACATTTCCTGCCCAAATGTGAAGCAAGGAGGTATTGCTTTCGGCGCCAATCCAGATGAAGCCATGCATGTTGTCAGAAAAATCAAAGAGGTAACACATCTGCCTATTATTGTTAAATTAAGCCCCAATGTCACGGATATTGTCGTCATCGCGGAAGCAGTGGAAGCGGGAGGGGCCAGTGCCGTTTCCCTGATTAATACGATAATGGGTATGTCCATTAACGTTCGCAGCCGCACCCCCCATCTGAAAAACACCACCGGAGGATTATCCGGACCGGCAATCAAGCCCATTGCCTTGCGCATGGTCTGGCAGGTAGCCCGACGTGTGAACGTCCCTGTCATCGGTATTGGCGGCATTATGACCGAAATCGATGCCTTGGAGTTTCTCATTGCCGGTGCTACGGCGGTTCAAATTGGTACGGCCAATTTTATCAACCCCAAAGCAACTACGGATATCCTGAACGGCATCGTATCCTTTATGGAAGCGGAAAAAATAGACGATATCCACGATCTGATTGGAACATTGAAAACAGATTAGCCTTCTCTTGGATTTGACTGCCCGCAATTAGACACTAGTATGACACACCCGGGCACGACAAGAAACCCTGCCACTTACCAGAATACCTAGTATGGGGAAATGTTATACGTCAGTAAAACCCTATATTGGAATCGTTCCTGTTCAGAACATGTTATTGTCTTATGTTTTTTTGTGGCTTCCGGCCAGGTGGTTGCCGCTTCTTCTAAACCGGATATGTCCACCGTGCCCACACCCAACGCGCAAGAAACATGGGGCTATGTGGACACCACCACAGATAAGGTCACGATTTTCCCTGCCTCACCGTTTTGCGAAGCGGTTTTTGTTTCGGTGGTATCGCCATAATCAGCCGCGCTTATCCGAATAAGGTGTATCAGGTCACGCTGCGTGACGAAAATGGCAACACCAGTCCCACAGTGATGATTCCTGTTGGCGAGGGACTGGTCAACCGCGACAAGCACGAAATCCTGCTAATGCTCTATGATTTGAATTGAGCCAACAGCGATGGAACATGTATTCCACGCTTTTTTTTTGCTAAGAGCCGTGCGAGGAAAAACTTTTCCTTTCACGCAGTCAAAGGCTATATTGCGCCGCCGGGAAAATACGAAGATATTAGGTTCACCCCGAAAGCGGTATACTCTGCAACGATGTTTATTTTGATCTTGACAAAAAGTGCCATACTCCCCGGACTGCTTAAAAGTTTCGTATATGGAATCTAAAACAGGACTTCTTCGCTTATACGGCAGAAAAAGGGAGCTGTGCTCTTGGCATTATGCATCGGAACGGCTTGTTGCTCATCATACGCCAAGAAAGGCGATGGTGTTTTTACATAGAAAAAGGATATCGAGTCATTGCGAGATACAACACAGCGCGATAATCCAGTAGAGAGAATAATTATCCGTCTCTACAAGGGAATGCCATTATAGGTTAGTCTTTTTTAAACCCCACCGTCTTTACGATGTTTGAAAACCATTTTTCAAAAAGGGGGCTTGAAAGGTGATTGATGTCTGCCTGTTTTAATCCTCACCCTGGGCTTTAGTAAAACCGGCTTCCCCATTAATCTCCAGCAGTTTCTCCACATGCATCCAGTGGTACTTGGTGGAAATCACAGTTAATAACCCCAGGAGCTGCTCTTCCTTAAGTTCTTCCTTTATATCGTGCAGGATAAACCGGCAGCGCCAGTGATCAACACAATCGGGAGAAGTACCACCGTAGGGATAGACTTTTGTACCGCGATTAGAGATCATTTTAAGCCGAAATGGCAATCCGGTAACTATTTCCTCCAAGCCGCGCCCCAATCCATCTGCATTCAGGGAAGACTCCACGAAGATATCCACGCCCACAACCCGTCTTGACTCAGGTTTTACAAAGTCAGGAACCGTAGAAACCCGAGGCATCTTAATGGCCTGATGGTCGCGAACATGCCATTCAGAAGGTTTGCGCCCTAAATTAGCGATAACCATCTCCGTATAGACGGTTGTTGGTGTCCCTCGATCGTAGCCGACAATATCTCCTGTCTTCGCCTTACCTTCTTCGATGGTTACCATGATCGCGTTCTCAATCATGGCCGCCGCTGCAAATTCTCCCAGGTGACGCAGCATCAGCACCGCGGAAAGAATCACCGCAGTGGGGTTAATGACATTCTTTCCGGCGTACTTGGGTGCAGAACCATGGACCGCTTCAAAAATAGCCACATCACTGCCGATATTCGCGGATGGGGCAAAGCCAAGCCCACCTATCAGGGCCGAAGCTAAATCACTGATAATATCGCCATTCATATTGGTGGTAACGATTACATCAAACTGCTCCGGTTTTTTTACCAACTGATGGGCACAGTTATCGATAATAATATGGCTGGACTCCAGATCAGGATACTCTTTGGCGATATCTTCAAAAGCCCGTTTCAGCATCCCTTCGGTAAACTTCATGATATTGGATTTCGTCGCACAATGGACGCTTTTCCGGCCTTCCGCCCTAGCCACTTCAAAGGCCATCCGGACAATCTTTTCAGAACCTTTGCGGGAGATCAGCTTCAGGCATTGGGCGACGCCTGGTGTCTGCATATGCTCAATCCCGGCATAAAGATCTTCCACATTTTCTCTGACAACGACCAAGTCTATGCCGCGGCCGCTGTAGGGAGTTTCCACTCCAGGAAATTCCTGTACCGGTCTTATATTGGCATAGGTTTCAAAAAGTTTCCTCAGGGTTACATTGGCACTTTTCTCCCCATATCCCACCGGTGTTTCCAAGGGTCCTTTGAGGAGAACACGGGTTTTCTGAATAGATTCGATCGTATCGGCAGGAACGCCTGAAGCAATACCCTGCCTGAAAACATCGGCTCCCGCTTGCCGTTCCTCCCATTCAATTTTTACTCCCGCTGCATCAATAATCCGCCTAGCAGCGTCGACACACTCAGGACCAATCCCGTCCCCGGGAACAACTGTGACAACCTTCTTACTATTTTCTGCTTGTAATTTCTGAATCCCCACTTTAGAACCTTCCTCCCCGCAATTATATTTAGAAAAAGGGCATGTTACGCCCTTCTTTATACTCTTACATTCTTACCTATTGTATATCTAATTATGGTAAAGTAATTTGTAATTATTCTCAATGCCTTTTCTGTTTATTTCTGGCTTTTACAGCGAACATTTGAAAATGTATCAAAACATATCACCAAGATAGCCCAGGTTGCGAATAACCGTGCGCTACCGCGATTTGCTCCAGAGGCAGTTAAACAGTGTGCTTGTAAAAGGATATAACATGGAAAAACAGGAAAGGACGATCCGGGATGTCGCTGTGGCCGCTCTTATCCATGAGAATAAAATTCTGATTGCCCAAAGACCAAGGGGGGAATCTTCTCGCTGGACGCAGGAATTTCCCGGTGATGCCGCAGATCAAGGAGAACCCCATGAAAGCTGCCTGCAAAAGGAGCTTCGCAAGGAACTGGATCTTGATATTACGAGAGAACCATTTATGGGAGAGTACTTATCACTATTCTCATGGCCCTGTGCGTCTCCATGCTTATCTTGCCTCCTGGCAAAGTCGGACGATTAAACTGTAAAGCTCATGATTAATATCGCTAGGTTACACTTCAAGAGCTGTACAATTCGAGTTTTTCCGGCGGGCCAACCCTTTGTGGAACGCTTGCAAAAAGAGGGGATTCCTTTTCCCAGACCGGAAAGAGAGTAAATATTTCTGGAAATGAAGAGAAACTTATGGGATAAAAGAAGAAATTTATAGCTGATAGTTGGATTTCAACTATATTATATATTTAATCCGTTTTTTGAATTATGGATTCTCCACTCTCTGATATATTTTGAAATCCATATATGGCAAACCCAGTGCATAAATTCATACTCTGCCCCGACTGTGATCTTCTGCAACGGATTCCTTCCCTTATGCCCGGAGAAAAATCGTACTGTCCACGCTGCCATTGCCTTCTCATGACCCCAAACAGACAGGCAACAAAAATTTTTCCCCCTTTGGTTCTTACTGCTCTTATTTTCTTCATCCTTGCCAATGTTCTTCCCCTGTTAACTCTTTCCCGACTCGATATGGAAAAAGAAGTAACTATGTTGAGCGGGATATATGAATTATGGTCCCAAGGATACGAGCTTGCGGCAGTGGTTGTTGCCTATTGCGTCATTCTTTCTCCTGCGTTCTACATCGGATGTATGCTGATCATCACCT
>Ga0123353_10007679_pt1 | contig 14618 bp, 6 predicted proteins | sample TergutLab28metaG_3_FD_92763 | JGI IMG/M metagenome (GOLD analysis project Ga0123353, IMG submission 92763) | Labiotermes labralis P3 segment gut microbial communities from Petit-Saut dam, French Guiana - Lab288 P3 | ecosystem: Host-associated > Arthropoda: Insects > Digestive system > Gut ... | reverse complement strand
GTAAAGTGATCCCGTTACAGGCCCGGTGTGGCCCAGAGGGTGGGTAGAGGTATAGCTCTACTCTTCCATGACCGCGGCACTATAAGGGGGTGAATGGTCAGCAGCACGCCCCGGCCGCACTTTACCCCCAGGAAAGACCCGGTACCCATTGTACAGGGGACTGGGTGGACCCCAGGGCAGGTCTGGACGGGCGGAAAATCTCGTCCCCACCGGGATTCGATCCTGGACCGTCCATCCCATAGTCAGTCGCTATACCGACTGAGCTACCGGGCCACAATATAGAGTACTTACTGTTTATTGACAGGAGAAATGGTTACGCGAACGCGCCTTATTGTTACCTTTAAACGTACATTGCGCCTCTTTATTGTTACACTTCTCGATTTAAATGACAAACTCTTCAATTTCTCTTCTCATTAGGTAAATGTTTTTTTTTCAGGTGAGACATCCCCGTTGTGTTCAATGGACAGTAATATATAAATACATAAAAATATAGAGTATAACACAAATTTTTATATATTTATAGGTAGAAAACTGTCAAGTCTATATCTTTGTTAACTTACCTGTATTTTCACCCGCATAAGGAACGGACACGTACAGTGGTAGTCGCAAGGACTGGCAGATACATCAGGCTTGACTGACAGGTTTCCCAGTTCAGACGCACACTGAGGTTAACTTAATTACGGAGTTCAGTACACATTTACACACTTCACTGAAGACAGAGCAACGTCGTATAACCTATAATGCGCAGAACACAATTTCAGTATACCGTTAATTTCATGTGATATCAGACAGAGCATACTTGATGGCTTATTCTTATAATAGAAGCCAACAAGATGCACTATTTCTCATCTTTATTGTCGTAAATAACTCCACCTGTTTCGGACAGACCCACTGTCCATCATCACGAATCTTAATTCTGTATTCATAGCAACTACTATGATAAATGCCAGGTGCTATGAATGGAATATTAAGACTCCTGATGATGGACAGTAAGTCTGTCCTTAACGTGTAGAGTTTTTTTTACCAAAATAAGGTTGAGAAATAGTGAATCTTATTGGCTTCTATTATAAGAACTGATCACGATGGACGATCCTATGAATGTCAAATACTTGATGGCATCTACTGCCTCCGCTGCTGTTTCTTTCCTTACTCAAAAGACAAATTCCACGCGTTATTTCTGGCACTTGCACCGATGTTATCTGGCAGTACTTTAAAATAGCCCACAAAATTATGACTATATTTCTTATTTCATAGTGACGTCACCAACGATGTTTTAAATTTTGTCAATAAAATTAATCAATAATATTCTGAACATTCAAATGGGCCGTCATTCGCTTCCAGATTGAAACTTGGCCAGTACTAATGACAGCCACACAGAATATGAGATTTGAGGTTCTCACAGCGGTACTGTTGAAGACTCGCCTCTTCTGAGATACGAAGCTGTGACGTTAGGCGAGTGATTCCCGACGTAACGGGGGATCGTGGAAGCTCTGTCTTCAGTGTGTCTTGCAGTCAAAGAATAACTGCGAGCATTCGAAACGCCAGGACCGACTCGACCAAAGTCACAGCACTACATTTCAGACAATTTGAACTTACACCCACACACAAAGTGTTTGCTACATGGCGGAAAATCCTGAACTGCATTCTTGATTGGTTTCCCCTTCAGTGCATGCAACAGACGTTGCGTTGCTTGCATAGCTGCCATGTTTCTGACGTATTAATTTATGAGTTACAGACAGCAAACATTTGGTTGCTCTGACCTATCTGCTTTCAACACTCTTGAAAAGAATTGTACAAAAATCATAGCTTAACCCTCCCGTATTCCGAAATCCGCGACCTTTAGGATTTTACGTGGCGAAGAATGGTAGCTACCGATGTTTCGGTAAAACCTATCGGTCCTAACATCAATTGTCAAGCAGTCCAAGAAATGTTTGATTCTTAAAGATGGGACCAATAGCTTGTCCCGAAACGTCGGCCATAAACTACAATTCTACACTGCGCACAATCCCAGAAGAGCACAGATCTCATTGACAGGGCGGAGGAAGTCTGAAATCACACTCAAGTTTTCCTTTGTGCAATCGGAAATACATTCACCCTGACACATTATATTCATGACACAACTTTTGAGGAAATTTTCACAACCCGATTTTTCGGAAGTTACAGAAGGAAGAGTTGGTAACACTCTTTAGAGTCTGAACTAAACGTGGACCATTCGCATCATTCCGTAACCTGCAAAACAACTTCCCTTCCATAAAGTTAATGAAAATTGGAACCTCTCAATTCACTCCCATCTTTCTTAAAAACTTCAGGTTTAAACTGCATTTTTTCGTTCTTTCTGTATTAATGATCATTCATTACGCCGCCATTCATGCTTGTTTCCAAAGTCCTGAAAGTACAGGATTATTCGAAATGACTGTCGGAGTTTTAACAAATGCCACCTCGTTCTCCAGGTGCAACCCCGTGTGATTTCTTTCTATGGGGTTACATCACGGATCAAGTTTATGTTCCTCCTGTTCCCGCAAGTATCCCGGAACTAAAGGCACGAATCATAATCGCCACTAAAACCATCACCGCTGACATGCTACAAACAGTTTGGAACGAACTCGATTATCGGGTTGATGTTTATAGAATCACAAAGGGTGCACATATAGAGCATCTGTAAGGTATGTAACAAACACTTGGAGTGTTGTTCTATTAAACAAAAAAGCACATATACTGCTATCTCAAGTGCGTTGTGTATGACAAGTTGTTAAAACCCCGACAATCATTTCGAATAACCCTTTACAGCGCAGAAATGTCTAGCCTAATGTTAATGGAACGATTTCATAGCAATAGAAAGACCCTACAGTTTCTAAAAGCTTAAAAACAATAAGACAATCATAAAAACTACCTCTCTTACTGAAACCGACAGTCTCTAATACGCGCTTGAGCTGCACGTAGAATAATAAGCAGAATTACAGGGCAGAATTAACAAATTCGTATGGCGCACTCGTACGGACAGCCCCCCCCCCCCTATTCAGCGCACGGAATGGTGGCGCAATGAAAATTGCAAGTTGATGTTTGTAGCTGCTGGAGGTCCAGTCAGTCCCCTTATTTACACTCCAAGATCGCTTAATTACATGCCACTGGTCTTGCGTAATTTCAGTTCTACTCTCCTGTTCGTACAGAGCGGGCTGCCGGGATCACAGGCGACACCACAACCAATTTACTCGGAATGCAAACCAAAATGTTCTACCAAAGCCCTCTCGTGTATCTTTGAACTTTTAGCGAGCTAAACTCTCTGAAGTTCGTTATTTCATCATGTCTACTTGTGGGCCTCGCATCTCTCGTCATTTGCTGTACACATATTGTGATGTTGGAGGTATGGAATTTTCATACTTGATATGTGTATATTAAAAACGAACTCGCCCAGCAGAGAATGCTCTTACAAGTTCTAAATACTTGCTGAAATAATATGAAACAGTAAAGCCAAAAAGGGCGGGTTGACATTCAACACAGCAAATTCACAGCTCACGTTGCATTTACGTAAAATTATCGATATCAGACAAGGGTTCAATAGAACTTTGGTGTCTTTGGAAATTCTTTTTTTTTTTTTTTTTTTGCGTGCAGCCGGCTCAAAATATGATACGTCATTTATCGTACCCGTTACGATACGTGCGATGAGATAAATGACAGAATACCTCAACAGAATCCCCTTAGAGATAAGCAAAATCACACTTTAACAGCAACCGTTACGGACTACAGCTAGGATACATCCAGAAACTTGCACTGATAAATTTTGAAAGCAACATAAACCTGTGGCTAAAACAATAGTGTGAGTCGGGTAGCTCAGTAGGTATAGCGACTGACTATGGGCTGGACGGTCCTGGATCGAATCCCGATGGGGACGAGATTTTCCGCCCGTTCAGACCGGCCCTGGGGCCCACCATGCCTACTGTAAAATGGGTATCGGTTCTTTCCCGGGGGTAAAGTGCGGTCGGGGCGTGCTGCTGACCACTCACCCACTTCTAGTGCCGCGGTCATGGAAGAGTAGAGCTATACCTCTACCCACCCTCTGGGCCACACCGGGCCTGTAACGGGATTACTTTACCTTTTTTACTAAAATACTAGTGAATTATCGTGTGTCTTAAAATAGGTCTAAATGAATCCCACCACAAACATAAGGAAGCCCGTGACGATAAACCAAGAAGAACGTGTTGGGAGTAGGGTTAAGTATTGGGGCACAAACAGTGATTTTCTCAGATTGTTGAAAGTGCCCATTTGTTCACACATAACAAGAACTAAATCTCTCATAATTCAAAGGTACGCAGACCGATAAACTATTACAGGCCCTACCAGCCGCACGCGGTGGTCAACTCTGTGGAAGAGCCGGATCACGTCCAGTATTTGGGGTAAGTCTCTATGGAGTACACAAATGGTAAAATTTAAACCTATAGGACAATAAAAGCGGGTACACCTGTAATCCAAAATCCAACACACTCTAATCTGATCGGCAGCTGCACGACCGCCGCGAGGCCTATGTCATCTTGCAGGAATAATCCTTCGCCGCGTTGTCGCAAATTGCTCTCTGTCTCACACGGCAAAATTTGGCGCGCTTTTAAAAAATACTATATTTTCCGTATACTTATTTAAAAACTGCGTAAGTAAGATATTTCCTAAGTAGAGGGATGTCTGTATTTGACACAGCCTATTCATAGGAAAACATCCTAAAATATACTTATTGTTATCCTTATTGCTGCACCGTGTTTAATAATTAAAGTGACCCTAAAATAATTACCTTTTTTTTACTATAATACGTGCCCATCACACCATAATCCAATCATCTTCGTGGAGTAAATGATGCGCTTGTACGAGTCCGAAAATCTACAGTTTCGCTAACGTGACATTTGTAAGAATGTTCAGCATTCGTCTCTTATTTGAGCGCCGTTCTCAAGAGGATATTTGTGCTGTGCGATAGACACAAGAGTAGCAATTTATAACTTGTAAGGGAAATAAAACACTCTGCAAAAAAGAAGACACTATATTTCCAAAAGGCCACACAAAAGAAAACCCGTGATCCAGAGTTCTTGGCTCTGTTTCTGGCAACTATCCCCGATTCACAAATTGAAGGCGTATATCACGTGACTGTGAAAATGCTTTAGCTCCGAACTTCCACACTGTAAGGCACCCTGATTGAACCTTTCTCAACTTGCTTAACTCACCAGGACTAAACCACAGGTTCAGTCTAATGGTTCCCCGCTGTCAAAGAATTGGCGCTTCGCACAAACCGTTTACCATTTCTTACACTGTAAAGATACTGAATGCAAAAGGCTTTATACGTGACGTCGATATTATTCCGGCCTTACCTTGTCGAAATACAGGATCGGTTTCCCTAAATGGAAGTTATCCAGATTACCAAGCTAATTAACAAAGATAAATTATCATGGAGGTCATCCAGGCTACCACGGTAATTAACAAAGATAAATTATCACGAATGGACATTATTCAGGCTGCCACTCTAATTAACAAAGATAAATTATCCTGAATGGAGATTATCCATGCTACCACTCTTATTAACAAGGATAAATGATCACGAATGGAGATTATACAGGCTACCACGCTATTTAACAAAGATAAATTATCATGAATGGAGATTATTCAGGCTACCACACTAATTAACAAAGATCAATTATCCTGAATGGAGATTATCCATGCTACCATGCTAACTAACAAAGGTAATTAATCCTCGATGGAGGTTATCCATGCTACCATGCTAATTAACAGAGAAAAACTATTCTGAGCGGAGGTAATTCAGGCTACCTGTCTTATTAACAGAGATCAGGTGTAATGAATGGTGATTATCCAGGCACCTACGCTTTTTAACAGAAATAAATTATCCCGAATAGACGTATCCACGTTATCATGGTACTTACAGAGTGGCAGAGGAAACACTGAGACAGAATTCCACAAGCTTTACAAAGAGGACGCATCACAGAAGAGCTGCAGATTCCAGTACACTATAATCCATGAATGTCAGGACGAAAGATCAAATTATAAACCTGTACTGTTCCTACCTCACAGAGAAACCCTGTCCATTGCAAAGCCAAATCCGTTAATTCCGTTCGGAAAAATATTACTAAATCCTATTAAACATATAGCGTGGGCTAAAAAAAAGAGATCCTTAATGTTACAGCAGTTGGTACGTATGGCTACCACCGAACTTAATGTTACAGCAGTTGGTATGTATGGTTACCACCGAACTTAATGTTACAGCAGTTGGTATGTATGGTTACCACCGAACTTAATGTTACAGCAGTTGGTACGTATGGCTACCACCGAACTTAATGTTACAGCAGTTGGTATGTATGGTTACCACCAAACTTAATTTTACAGCAGTTGTTACGTACGGCTACCACCGAACTTAATGTTACAGCAGTTGTTATGTACGGCTACCACCGAACTTAATGTTACAGCAGTTGTTATGTATGGCTACCACCGAACTTAAAGTTACAGCAGTTGGTACGTATGGCTACCACCGAACTTAATTTTACAGCAGTTGTTATGTACGGCTACCACCGAACTTCAATAACCACTGATGTTCCACCATTCAAAACCTCACGTGATCACCACGTGTATCTCAAAATTTTTAGCGATTTATAAGTCAATCAATTCCAAATCTCCTCCATCAAGAGTCTCCTCCGAATTTGTCTTAATACCCAACATCGACTCCATAAATTACAGTGTAACAAAGGTAACTCTTACTGTTAGAACCACTATAGGATTCAAGATAGGTTGGTCGATATAGTGACCATACTACGAGCTGGAAGACTGAAGAATACTCGTAGGGGTTTGATTCCGGACAAGATACGATATCCCCCCCCCCCAGACCGTTTCTGGGGCCAACTTATCCTCCTGCCGAAATAGTCACCGGCGGCCCTTTAATGTGAATGTGGCGACCGGAGCGTGAAGATAAACCCTCATCATTCCAACTATGCCCAGGTTAAGAAGACTCAGAGTTTCACCTCCACTCCCCGATAAAACTTCCAGGCGTAATGCTTAATGAAGAACAGAACTAAGTTTATTTAATTTTAGTCGTCATCTTTATAAAACTCCCAAAACTGAATATTCTGCAATGAAGATCTGGTATGCTCTTGCCCAGCCTACAAGCTAGAGCTTACACGGAAAAGCAAAGTGATTGAAATGGTTATTTACTTTTAGGCCGAAACATGTGGAGATAGACGTTCGACAATAAACACCGGATTAGTTGCATCTTGTTGGTTTCTCTCTCTTCACCCTACGGTGATTTACTTGACTCAGAATTTTATTGATATTGATATATTAGTTAACTGCAACTGGGTTGACACCAGATGGTAGTAATACAGCACACATTTACACACAAACAATACATAGAACAACACAGTTAACAACACATAGAACAATGCAGTTAAGAACTAATTTGGAAGAGCGCGGCCCGTGCCCAGTCTTTGCGAGTTATACCCTGGCATTTGCCTTACAACTGAGGAAAAAGCACAGAAAAACCTCAGTCAGTCACTCAATGACCTTATGATTTTATGTTTTCATATTCTGTAATTATCTTTAAAAAGATAAAGCTACTGATTGCTAATAAGTTTTCATGTGTATGCGACCTAAATTTCTATCATATTTCATACCGCAGAGACATTATTTTAATAGACAACAATCGTGTGGCACCCCCCACAGGCTCTCATAACTTAAACTTCGACAAACACCAAATAAATTGTTTGTTACAAGCGACGTGTAGCTGCGAGCAAGACAATAATACTTCCAGCATCTTCTCCAGGCACGGTGAGTAAAAATCGAACAAAAACAACAATAAGATGGACTAAATCGCAGGAACCACAACTCGCGGCAACCTGTAACAGCGACAGGGGCTGCGTTTTCCACCGACACGGGAAAAGTAGATTGAATTAGTGATGCGAGTTGTCACACAAAATAACGTTTCTGTACAAGGTCTAACAGGATAACCGCAATCGCCGTACATTCAGACATTAAGTACACTTACTATCACTTAATACAACATTGTAGCGTAAGTAAACCATACAAGACACATTTAAAATGCAGTGAAATTGCTTGAAACCTGCATATGTAATTCATATCCCCAGTTTTATTCTAAAGCTTTTAAGGGATTCTGTTGTACTGCGATTGAAAACAACATCGGCGACGAAGGGAGAACAGCAGAACCGATTGGTCTCTAAATTTTTCTCCAGCGCAGCTATGGTTCGGACTGTCCATGTATCAAAAGCAGATACGTGAGTAACAGCAGAACTCTTACACTGTACAGATCTGCCTTACCTTGAAATTATCAACCACTCAGAAAATATTTCGAAGTCAAGCAGTGCTCGAGTAATGCCAAGGACTTACCATTTCGCGTAGAGGATGCAACATGCACGATGTATCATGCCTATTAAAAACACCCATCAGCATTCACGTACAGTATCTGCGGAAAGCTTTAAACAAAGATCGCAGTGGGATTTGATTCTTTCGATCCCCTTTAAATTATGAGTTTGATTCAAGGCAATTTTACTCTTCGGTGCAAAATGTTACAAAGGTCGAGAAAAGTCAAAATGAAATTTACTTAATTTCTGAAATTAATAAATCAGCGTTTCTCCCGAAATATTCTGAAGAAGAACTTCTTTGTAACGTTATGACACATCAAAAGCAGTTGTACAGAACTTATAAGATACCGTTACAAGTTTAGCGAGTCAGACGCAATGGACAAGAACACACAATAATTCGCAGCACCTATACGTGGGTCAAATAAAAAGCAAACTCTTAACAGGGACAGACAGGGCTCGAACTGGTTCCTGTCACTAACAAAGCACGCCATTAAAGCGACATTCTTCGCGTTCTTACGGCATCAAATGTTTGCTGTTGCGATTACAGCGAAACGGTCACAGATACCGTAATAATGTCACCACCATCATTACCATTATCACCACCACCATCACTACCATAATCATAATCATCACCATCACCACCCCCACCACCAACACAATCACCACCATCATAATTACGACCACCAGCATCACCATTACCATCACCACCACTCCCCACAACCATCATAATAATCAGCATCACCACCTATCACCATAATCACCACCATCACCATTATCATCATAATCACCACCACAAACACCAGCACGAAGTTATTTTATTTTCCGAGTCACAAAGAGCATTTATTACACACCCAAACCAATAATTAGAAATGGGACCACATGTTTCGATCGAATCAATTTTGACGAATAAAAATTACGGCAAGCTTAGCTAACATGTTCCTCACATCATCTGCAAGGGAATATAACAAACGTGTCAGCAAGTCCCTGGCATACGTATGGAGCACAACCACGCAACCAAATGACAACTGAAAGCACTGCTCTCAACTGTTTCTATACACAACACCTGCTTTTCTTTTAAATTGAAATAATCAACATTTTTCTCAATCCGCCCTGCAGGTTTTCTGTGGCACTCAGAAAAAGTTATTTCTCTAAAAAGCGTTAACTGGTGTTTGTAACTAAGATGCCGTGTTTTCTGTGAGGTAAGAACTGAAATATTCGTATTATTGTGGAAAACTTCTACTTCACACTGATTAACACATGCACATACAGCGCACAACTTCCCACAGGCTCAGTGCAAGATCAATAGGCACGGAACACAAGGCAAGGAAACCCCCACTGGATTTCTCCCGTTTTCTACAAAAAAGACGAAAGTATTTGGTTTCGTTTGAATGGATCACCTAAGAACAAAAATTATTATAAAAGATGAAACACTAGAACAAGTTAGCCAGTTTGCTTATCTAGGTTGCAGTATATCTTACCATTTTTCCAATGATGTAGAATTTAAATTAGCAAAATTTTTACAATTAATAGATACTATTAAGAGAACTATTTTTAAGAAAGTGAGAACGGAAACTGTTTTCAAAATATACAACACACTAGTTTTACCTACATTTTTATATGGGTCAGAAAATTGGACTCTAACCGCCTTACAAAGGGGAAGAATTGAAGCGGCAGAAATTAAGTTACTGATACCTCTGGTAGGCTACACCCTTCATGACCACAAAACAAATGACTACGTACGCCGCAAACTACGGATTACAGGCATACTAGACAAGATAGATGAATACAGATGAGAACTGGCTTTAACACTTGCAAAGAATGCCACAAAACCGAATCCCTTTGAAATCATACCACTACAGACCACAAAGAAGGAGAACAATTGGAAGACCGAAGAAGCGTTGGAGCGAGCAGTTGTAACTCTGGAGACGGAACGGATCAAAGGGCCCAATCCTTGATGTTTGTGATGATTATTCTTTTTTGTTCACAAGCCAAATGTGTCACTTTTCTAGTCTGGATGGGCCGTTCTCTGTTGTCACAAGAAGGGAAAGATAACGTCAGCACAGCAACAGCGATTGTGTTGTGTTCGTAGACACTGCAGAACTGGCGTCATCCATCCAAAATGGAATTCTCGAGTGGCGTGTGCCACGTATAAAACCGTGGATTTCAGCATTAGCGCTGATATTTCGTCGTAATGTGTAAGGCATATAAAATGTACAGCACCATGGGCTTAAACATCGCTGTCCTGCTCTGAAATGACTGGAGGAGATTCTAAAGTGAGAACGAAATCATCACAACAACCGTTCTAGAAGAGCTACGAAACAGGGACTGCAAAGTGAAATGACAAGAATTAATCACATTCAGAGACGGGAGTACATTTTTAATGCGATTTCCAACCTTATACCCTAGGAAGAACATTTTTTTCCGGTCCATCATCCTTACAGGATTATTATTATTATTATTATTATTATCCTTCTTATCACCTTTATGCAGGATATTTACAACAACATACCTGAAACAAACCATGTCTTTACGGTAAATAGTATTGCAGCTGTTCTGTATTTATAGTCTGTGTTACATGTAATGTTATTTCGTCCGTGAAATATGTTTTGTACTTTTGTATTAGCACTTTCCGTATTAAGTATTCAGTGCCCAATATGGCTGTCTTTTTTATTTCCTTAATTTATTGCTTTCCTGATATGTTGCCCAGGTATTTTCTGAGTGATTTTGAAATGGGTCCATTCGCCCGTCTTATTACCGGTATCACTTTTCTTCCACATCCTACATGCTTATTATTATTATTATTATTATTATTATCATTATCATTATTGAGATCTGTGGGTAAACTTTCGGACTATCTTGCCTACAAAAAAAATCTGACCCGACGTAAACTTCTTCGCCAAAGGGATAATGTCCCCCCCCAAAAAACACGTGTAGCAGCTCTGCCTTTCTTTCCCCATTCAACTCGTACTAGAATCGAAATATGGGGCAATGCGAGCCCTGTTCAGAAAACGTAACACCAATAATGGAAACTGTCACTCCAAAGGGAAGTTGGCCGTTAATTAAGAAATAAATATTCTCACTAATTATCTTTTACTAGTATCATCTAAAACTCTCTTCACATTTGAATGGTCCTAACGATACGGTATACGAGACAAAGGCCTACATGCTACCACTTCTGTTAAGCAGAAGTAGGAAGGCATAGGTGTCCTGGTTCCAAAAAGTACGTTCAGAATTTGTGTTTTTGAAAAATAGCATTACACTTTTATCTACTAATTGTAGTAAGAGGGGTCTTACCGTATTTGTATATCCCTCGATTTCTTCCACACATCACATGACTACTTACGCAGTACACACGCACACACACACGAACAAGTATAATCGCAATTTATGCTCACACTACACAAGTACAGTGACTATCACGCGACGATCGTGTACCACAGCACTGTCGGACGCACTCGCCGGACACCGGCTGATCGAACGACCGCTCACCACAGCGTCTCGAAGCCAACTGGTAGTTCGCCAACGAATGAGATACAGGCCGTCGCCACCACAGCGCTCCTGTCGCGAACGCAGAAACTACTGTCCATCAAATCAATTCAAGAAATCTGTGTTTATTCTTCTTCTTCTGCCGCTATATGTTTTCCATGTCCCTACAGGTTTCTTTTATTAAATTACAGGAGGCACATCTCTGGAGAGATATCCTTCAAACTTCTAAAACACGTATTCTTCGAACAGAAACGAGATTGAATTGTATCTAAATTTCAAAACGTGTTACAAGGAGGAAGAAGATCGGGTACAAGCAGGTATATAAAATCTAAGAATTCATATCAATATAGGTTTGTAATGAGGATTTTAAAATACCAAATACAATTACTACCTCACAAAAACCGCGATTCGTATCATTTACACACCAGTCCTTCTTGGGAAATATTAAATCTGGTTGTAGCCGATTTTATCAAGAATAATACAAACATTATTTTTGTGACCGCCAAATTCTCACACATTTCTACTCACATCATTTCCAGAAGTAAAAGAGGCACAGGAAGATCTAAACCTAGACAGACACTACAGTAACCCCGGCGTAGATCAAGAAAGTACCCAGACCAGGAGTATGGTGGGAATACTGGAATTCTGACTGAAGTTTCTTTTTACTGTTTTACCTACACATGAGAGGTAATACCTGGCAACAAATCTTGACGGTTTCCTCTTCTATAACTTTGTCTTTTCTGCTTTGTAGTATAATCCTTAAAGTGCGCCGCTGTAGACTAGGCATCATCTATGATGGAAACGGCGAACGAGCGATATTATCGTATTTGATTGAAAACTAACCTAATCCATAAGGAAATAATTCTGTAAGGACACAGCAGTCATAACACAACCATATTATGAAGTGTATATAAAAAATACCGTGATCCAATGACGCTGTTTTCCCAGCATTTAACTGGAGGGACTGAAACAGTCCACCACAAACCTTGGTCAGGATAGCCAATGAACTGGGCGAGATTCGAATTAGACACGTCCCAACACAAGTTTCGAGAGTTAGACCTACACCAGGCTGTTCGATAAATATCGTGAAATTTCCCGCAACGCGAGAGACGCAACGACGACGAGGAATCATTCCCACTGTATTCCGTGAAAATATGTTGATGGTACTTCAGTACGTTTCACTGGCTGCCAAGCAATCACAACTTGCGAGCGTCCGTAGATGAGCAAAGTTCTAGCGATTTGTCCCTCCAGTCTGTACAAGTGCAGTTGACAGGGCGAAACAAATATAAAATCTTGCAGACTTTTATATGGCGTAGCGTTTTATGGCACAAGATATTGTTCCTTACAGCAGATAAAAAAAAATATCCATTTGTTAGCACGCTACTTTAAAAACACAACAAGCGTCCCTGTTAGCGTTTTACAGAAGAGCTGCAATGGATTACACACAGGATTACTTACTTCACAGAGATTTCTCTCAAATAGAAGACCTGAAGTTCTATAAATGTAATAATGGCAAGCTGTAAGCATAATACGCTAAACATTTTACAGGATTTCTCATGGTCTCCCATAATTCAAGTTTTTTCCCTAACCACGTGCTTGAGAACGTGAAGTTTGCCTACAATTTCGCTGTTGGGAAATACTGATCTAACGTCAGAATAAGCTGCTTTTCTTGTACTTGTTAAGGAACACAAACCCATAAAAAAATCATAGGAAATGAAATAAAATTAATCTTGAGAATCTCTCCCCAAGTCGCAGCTTACTTTGTATATACCCGAGAAGTACCCTATTTAAGGACTTCGTTAGTTGTTACGGTCGTGGATAAATAATACACTAGAATAGAATAATGGTGGAATTATAAGGACGGAGGAAAACTGAAGTATTCATAGTATAGCTAGTGCCATTGCGTTCACCTTGAATGAAATAGGAAATGGGTTGTGATTAAACCCTGGGTCTACGTGGTGAGAAGTCGGCAAATAACTGCATGTATATCGTATCACGGCAAGAGCAGCTTTGTGTGCAGCCAGTTGTTAGTGACAGCACACACAGACTTGCCTTGCCTGTTTAAACCTTCTATATTGAAATTTTTCTACATAATATTCATAAATTCATTCCATTCTTCACAGAAAACACAATGCAACTTACTTACCAAGAGGCAAAAAAAAAGTTAGGTAGAGAAATAATTAATTTGTGAATTATTCAAAACTTATAAAAACATTCGGTGGCACAGTGGTTAAGGTGCTGCGCTACAAATCGGAAGGTTGCTGGTTCGATCCCAGCTGGTGTCAGTGGATTTTTTTATTGACAAAATCCTTCCGATCGCACTATGGCCCTGGGGTCGACTAAGCCTATAACAGAAATGAGCACCAGGAGCATTTCCTGGGAGTAAAGGCGGCCGGTGCCTAAGGCTGACAACCTACCACCATCCTATGCCGTTGTCACAAAATTTGGAAGCCTTAACTTCCTGGAACTCTCTGGACCACTCCAGGCCTGCAATGGGACTGCTTTACCTTTTTAACCATAAAAACATTACAACAGATAAAATGCAGAGATTCTGCTTATTAAATCAGGCACTGGTATAAATGAATAACGTGCATTATTTAGACAGTTGCTTGTTGAGAACTGTCGCACACAAAATCACAAACCGATATCTGTTCACAATCAGTTTACCTAAAGTCTGATACTCGTCCAAAAATGAGCTGGAATATGCATTGCTGTTTCGGAGTTACTGGAAATTAAAAGTAAGGTGCTTCTAGCATCAACTTCAATTTTTCCTCACGC
>Ga0123353_10007677_pt1 | contig 14619 bp, 9 predicted proteins | sample TergutLab28metaG_3_FD_92763 | JGI IMG/M metagenome (GOLD analysis project Ga0123353, IMG submission 92763) | Labiotermes labralis P3 segment gut microbial communities from Petit-Saut dam, French Guiana - Lab288 P3 | ecosystem: Host-associated > Arthropoda: Insects > Digestive system > Gut ... | reverse complement strand
TTTTCACAAAACGTTTGTAAGTACAGGAAATGGTAATACTAAGTAGGCTACCGGTTACACTAAAATTCCCCCCCCCCCCCCCCCAAATGTCCGTAATTTTGTTATGTTGTTTACTGTGATCGTTACGTGTTTGAAGGCAATATATCGGTATTTGTATATGCATTTGCGAAACACCAGCAAAGACCTCAGTAGAGCTGGTATCTGAGCTCTAAATCGAAACAATTACATCCAGAGTACAGGTCTGAAACTTTGGCAGCACGATGGCGACTTAGTTACAATAAAAAAAGCAACACGACGAAACATAGAATATCGTTTCTAATTATAATCTGTTTAGACGCCACTCTGTTGACACTTCCAGAAGTTGTTTAGTATAGAATTTGGCTAGAAGAAAGTACTGCAGAATTAAACAACACAGTTGATTTCCTCTATAAATGTAATGGTCATCCGAGCAAATTCAAGAGAAGAAGAAAGCTGCGCTCTTCTGGGCTATTACGCAGCGTCTACTGGTCTTTCCTTACCGACATTTCGGAAAAAACTGTCGGTCGCATCTTCAAGGGTCATGGATTCTTGGATTCCGGACCTTTGCAGATAGGATCGATAGGTTACCCGAAACGTCTGTAAGGAATTAACCACTACTCGCCGCGTTATACCCCAGAAGAGCACAGTTTTCGTCAACTTCGCGGCGGAAGCGTGAAATCTCGCAAAGGAAATTCAGTTTTTGTGTCATGCAATAAACGTGATAAGCGGCGTAATGTGAAGGATGTAACAGTATGCCGTACGGAGCAGCATGCCTGCGCCACGCTGTGTCGTGTGTAGTGGCTTGCTTCGTCACCAAATTTGGGAAATAATTCTCTGGGAATCATAGTTTGTGAACAGAGTAATAGTGAGCGTAACATGTGATATAATAGGTTAGTGGCAAACACACAGTTTAATGGTTTGTAATATTGCGAGATATTCTGGAGGTGGATTTGTACAAGAACTGTTAAGGTAAAGTTCGTTGTATAATTGGTAGCACTTCGTAGAAGGGTTTAGGCAGGGAAGGTTAGTCGATCAGTTTTCGGCGGACAGGCGGCAATAGAGCTACAAGAAGTGATCCTTCGAGAAAAACACGCGATCCATGTGAATGCAGTGCGTGATTTAAAATGTTAACTGCTACAGACATACAGTGTCAAACTGCTGACAGAAGGTCATGAATTGTATTAAACAAACATTGTTCGGTGTTTATCAACATGTTTAGGCCCGTCTGTTTTATAAAGTTCTTTCTCATCTCACTGCTATGTGTCCTTGCAAGGCTTGACATTTATTGTAAATATTTTGTAAATCCTTATGTAAATAAACAGATTTTTTGGCATGGATTTAGGACAAGTCCGAAAATCACGTGACGCGAAACTGTTTGTCCCAGTGCCCGATCTGTGTGTTTGGAATGTCGCTATAGGACAACTGCCAAGGTCGGAGGGTGTACAGCCGTGACACTGTGACATTGCGACCTTTGTTAGTCCCATATCCTTGGCCCGAATGTTAGGAGAATGATTGTGGAGCACTGTTGGAATGATAGTTGATTGGGAAAGACGAAGTACGGGAGAAAGACCTGCCCTACTGGCACTTTATTCACCATAAATCGCACGTAGACTGTACTGGAATTGTGCGCAGTTTTTTTTCGCGTTGAGAAGCCTTAAGATAGTCGCCCGTCTGTGGCCCTACCGTGTACTTAAGTCTTCTAGTTTGCGTGTATTGACTTGGTGGGTAAGAGAACACGTCACACCAGCTGCCAGGTTCGGTGGATGTAAGGTCAGGCCAGTAACGCTTGCTGCTCTGAAGGACGCTGGAGTTGGACCGTGAGTGAATAAAATTCCTGGATGAATGATCGTAGTATGGCAGGCGGACTATCTCAGTGACATGCAAATAGTAGTCACTCAGTTGATCAAGCAATTCCCTCTTCTGTGTAGAAAACACTTCCAGAACTCTTGAGAACTGAGCCCTTCTGGGCTGTTACGCAGTGAGTAATGGTAATTCCTTACCGACGTTTCGGTACAACATGTCGGTCCATTCTGCAAGGCCCAAGAATCCAAAGACCGATAGGTTGTCCCGAAACTTAGGTAATAAATTTCCACTACTCGCTGCGTAAGAGCCCAGAAGAGCGCAGTTCTCATCTGCTTCGCGGTGGAATCTTGAAATCACACTTCCAGAACACCTGTTCACAAGAGCCAGCCATGGATTCGTATCCTGAGCACCTGAATGCACACTGAACAGTCAGGCTTTTTTATCTGAGATTAGTCTGGATGTTGACTAATTTATTTAAGATTAATCTTCATAGTAACTGGCCATCTGCTTCTAGTTCTGCCGAATTGCCTCGGGTACTCAGAAATTTCCGTTGTGTTTCACTCCTCTTCGATGGATGTTGCGTGCCTTGTCGATACCATCCACCTTGATTTCAGAACCCTAATAATGTTTTGTAAAGAGGACAGTTTGTGAATGTTCTCATCATGCAATTTCTCCTTCACTCTGTTTCGTCCAGTTATTCATCTTGCCACCTGTTTTTAAACGCTCTCATTATATGTGTCATTCAGAACAGTTCGCCCAAGTCAGAGGGTCTGCATACAATTTCGCAACACTTTAGTTTTGTGTTCTGAGGGGCTGGGAGGATATTCCCTGTGAAACATAGAAACAGACGGATATATGCCTAGTGGAAGTGCTTGAATATGTATGTCCCTGGCTTTGTTCATGGACATGCTATCTCATCATGTAAACAGAGGGATATTTTATGGCGTCAGACAGCTCTAAGATCGTATGTAAAACGCGAACCATATAGTTAGTGGCTATATCATGTGTGGGTGTACATTAATTAACTCGTGCTGCAATACTTTAGCTCGTCCGGTTTTCTTACTTGGGGGGCAGCTTTTGAACAAAACCACATTTCATCCTCCTTTATGTCCGCGAATCAAAATAATGTTCCAAAATTAAAAACTGTCACGATAAACATGTTATAATGCGTGGTATTAGGTCGAGGCTATTTTATCGTCTCGTATTTTATCTGAAAACCTAGAATTATGATTTTAGTGTTGTGTTAAAGTGGACTAACGTCTTATCTGTCATTGTGAGAATTCTGTGCTTGGAAGTAAGGCGCTGAGAAGAACATTGCGGTTGGAAGGAGGAGGAAGTGGCAGGGAACTGTGGGTGGTTGTATATTGTTCGAGGAACCTCACAATGTGTACTAGCTTCCTGGGTTTGTTACGGTGATTGAAGAAGTATAGCATGAATAGGTATAAGTACATATAAGTATGAATTGTTGGAAAGTCTCAAAAAAGAGCACACTGTGACTATCTGGACATAGATGAGCGAATAATACTGAAACATATTTTGGAGAAATAAATAACGAAAATATTAACCGGATTGCATCGGCCCAGGAAAACCGCCAGTGATGCCGGTGGTAAGCGTTCGGGTTATATAAAACGTACAATTGTGACATTTTATGTTACGTCGAATGATTCTGCCGGTACGGTAGGAAAGTTAGTCATAGCTACCGCTGTGGCACAGCTGAAATGCGTGTGTGCGCTTGCGTGGGGGTTTACGTACTTGCGTCTGAGTCAGGAGCGTCAATTGACGTCTTCCTCGACCACTGGTAACTGTCGTCATTCAGTGGCACTGACCGATTCTGTCAGCGTAATGACACCTGGTAGTGGTTAATAATGAAGTCGTGTAGACGAGTGGAGATCAAAGTACGTGGTAACGAGACGGGGAACTTCCCCTTACGTAAATTTGCCGTCTTGTTGATATCGTCTTATGATATGCTTGTCCTAGAAGACCGGGAGAAAAGAGGCGGAAGGTGTGATGACAGATGAAGGCGCAGCTACGGATCTTCCCACCGTGTTCGTGGACTGGCCGAAATGTGGCTTTGTCCAGTGAGATATCTTTAGTGCAAATATCGACTTCCAGTTTGCTGCCTACACCAGGTAGTCCGTAATTCCCTCGGTTACACGGTTTGCAAGGCCGACTGCACTCGCGTAAGTCACGAATGCTTCTTTGTCTTAACGTTGTTAACTCCGTTTTTTTAAAAAAAAGAGACAGCATTTATGAGAAATACGCCTTCCTGCAGACTGTGGAAGTTACTTTTGGGATTCATTTCAATATATTAAGGAGATCTAAAGACTCTTACTAGTTGATGCAATACATTCAACCCATAAGTGGGTATGTGGTAAAAAAAAAAACTATATATGTCTAATTATATGTTATATTCTTAGATTAAAAAACTACGTGTTTCGGCCGATAGTGGCCATCATCAGGTTTCTTCATTCGAATAAATTAAGATTATTCTATACAATTGGCGTGATGGCGTGTTGATGAGGAGATCTCAACATCAAAACCCTTTATGGAGCGTAGTATCTCTATATTGGGTGAACCACGCAATAATACTTAAAAGTATAACCCTGTATTATCAGAAACAAAACCATGAGGGTTCCGTCCTGTGGAAGTCGCTTGATCTAAGAATATAACATCTAATTAGACATATATTGTTGTGTTTATGACCACATACCCACTTATTAGTTTATATACACACAACGGGGATGGCAAACTTCAAAATTCAACCCATTCTGTAGGGATGTGTGAGCCATATGGCTTCGTGATCAGGCGACCTGGTACTAAATCGCTGCGTAATGGACTGTTCATCATGAAATTGTGTTGGAAATGTGAGTGAGCTATTGGTAACTAATGGAGACGTTACGGCGGCTGGTAGACAAGACAGGCTACGTACCCTTTCTGACATGTTTTTGTATCAACAGTCACTTGTGAAGCCTTCGGAAGCTATGAAATGCAAATTGGGAAGTCATCTTGACACAGGCAAGTTAATGTGCCTATGCGACAGCAGCGCCAGGGAGCTAAACAGGCTATGACAGAGAATCGATATGCGAGCAAAGCGCCTCCAGGTGTGGGTTTGTTTTCCGTGCTTTCGGGAGGGAACACTGTGTTATAGCCTTATTTCACATGATTAATGTTCCAAATCGTTTCACTTTTGGTAGGGCGTATAGTATGTTCTTTTCGTACTCATTTTCATGGTCGCGTAAATGTATGAAGGGCATGGCAAGATTTCCGTTTGCCTTTTAGAAGTGGTCAAGTCGTTAGCGTGACATTTATATATGGGTGCAACTGGCCACGTCGTTAGCATGACATTTACATGGGTGCAACTTGCTTGAAGTTTGGCTGGTTTACCGTCTCGTCTGAGTTCTGTGTCGCTTTCCTTCAGCGACAGGCGAATGGCTAAAAACTTCCTTTAAATCGGCCACGATTGGAGTTAATCCGTACTAGTTCGTTGTACGTATTTATAATTTCAAATAATCGGGCACTAAATAGTCACGCCTAATTGATATGATGTCTTCAAGTTATCTTTTGACATAGGAGGGAGAAAGTAACGGGGTTGGAAAATATTTAATGATGAGTAACTTCCAAATGATTACTAAATTTAGCCAGGTATTAGCATAAACAGGTCAAGGATGATCGGAGGGGCGAGGAATGTAGCCCGCATGCGGGAGATGCGAAACGCGTATACGGTTTTTGTTTGAGCACATGGGAGGAATGAGTTACGCATGTGTGAGAATGATATTCAAACAGGCCTAAGCAAATATGGTGTTGCTATGTGGAATGGATTTAACTGGCCCAGTATCATAACCAGCGGCAGGCTGTTAGGAATACCATGATGAAAGACCCACGGCTGGGCGTTGTGTCGCAGCTCGGCCGAGATTGGAAGAGGGTAGACTGTGTTCCGATGACAGGTCTAGTTTCGTGGAACTGGACCGCGGGGTATATCGCGGGTTTCTCACCCCTCGTTTGATTGTTTTATTTACACGTGAGCCATTTAACATCGCTTTTCCAACTGTAGACTGTCGGTATGGCGATTAGGCTGCGGGCTGGACAGGACAAGAAATTTTGTCTTCTCGAGAGGATCCAGACCGGCTCTTTCAGCTTAATCCACCCTACTATTCAGTGGATAATGGGGTCAAAGCGACCGGGGCTTGAAGCTGACCACTTATCTCCATTTAGTTCCAAGGTTGAGAATGAGCGGAATTACACTTTCATTCCCTTGTGTTCGTTCGTAGCCTATGCATTGGCAACTTTAACTTCACCCTTCCAACTACAGAGGTTGAATCTATTATTCGCGCGCGAATTTCGTGCAGTCTTTTATGTTCGCAATTGTCTTCTGTGTCGGCCTTGAATCTTTCTGCCCTTTAACTTGGTTTAAACCCTGAAGGGAGGAGACCTCTTGGACAACCCAATGGATAGGAGGATAACATTAGGATGGATCTTCAGCAAATAGAACGTGGAGATTTGGACCGACATGTGGCTTAGAATATGTTTTAGTGGAGGGCTGTTGTGAACATGGCAGTGAATTTGGGATCTTGACAAGACAGACAGTGTATGTATAAACATAACACTGAGGCGCGATCGCGTGCACATTGTTGCCTTGGAACAGCAGTAAGTATAACATATTCTGAGTACGTGTCTGTTGCCTTATTTACCCAGCATGCAATGCCATGCGCCCTATTATATTTTCATCTGTACCCTGTCTGGCTGTACCAAATTTTTCCACATTATCTCAAACGGCTTGATTTAAAAAAAAAGTTATTGAAGAGGATATGCGTGTTTTGATTTTCTGTAAAACTTGTGCCTGACATTCCGAGAAGAACTGAGCGAGATATTATCATACAGGTACATACGTAGGCCTTCGTGTAAATTACCTGTTATTCTTGTCAGATTTTATTGAAACTTGAATTTTCTTGACGGATTTTTTAAATATCCTCAAATAAGAAATATCATGAAAATCTGTGCAGTGGGAGCCGAGTTGTTTCAAGCTGACATGAGCAGACGGTCGGACAAACGTAACGAAGCGAATAGTCACTTTTCACAATTTTGCGAACGTGCCTAAAAAACTGACTGTCTGAAGGAATATTGGCTTTTGGGGAAGATAAATGAAGGCCAGAGTTAAAACATATGCTGGGCGTTAACTGAAAAACTGGGTACTAACACTTTCTCGTGAGGAGAATGGGTGGAGTGTGGAGTAGGGTCAGCAGTAGTCGTTGATTTAGGACAGACACGCCATATGCTCCTGCTTCAGCCTGTACTTTCCCCCTTCTGTTACTTTGAGGTCTCATTAGTCGTCTTTTGCGAAAATGCTCCTTGCGAATTATGGTATCTGGTGGTTCTTGCGGTATGACAGCAATGTAATACTCGTACACGAGTGTCGGTGGACGGGGTTCCGGAAAATCGTGCAAGACGTTTGCGGTAGACGAGAAGTTTCCTGGACTGTACCGAGTGAATAATCCAGCGGTAGATGATTTGCTTCAGTCTGGCTCGCGGTTTGGAACGACAGACAAGAAACCGGCGTGAAACGGCATTGCAGAGATTTTTGAAGTTCCCGTTGGTCTAATTGTACTTCAGTTCTTAGTAGCGTTGTACCATAGTAATTTCTATTGATTCTTTTTCTATGATTACTGGAATCTTATTTGTACTGCTTTTACTAGCTTAGAGGTGATTACGGAAGGGGGTGTGAAGAATGACGTGGTCTTTAGGTGGCGTTAATGTTGTGTTTTGAGTTACCACACTTATTCCTTAATTGAATGACTTGGTGTTTCGTGCACTTTACCGAGTGCTGCTTGAATGGGGAAATTGCGATTTGACGATGTGTTGGGTCGAACGATGGGGAGAGTAGAAATGCAGATATATTCTAGTGGAATCTTAGAAAGTGGAAGCGTAGGAGACTGGGAAGGAGATGGGTGGATTATAAAACAGTTTTTGGTGATTAGGGACGGAGCATAGTGGATCAGAATTGTGTCCAGTGGTGGGCTTTAATATTCACAGTATTTAGCCTTTGCTTGAATGTACTAGAGAGTGAGTGAGTTAGGTAATTGGTTAGCATATCGTGGTTGAACTGTTTGTAGACAGGGAATGACTGTAAGTATATTCAAAAATGAATTTCTTACCTCGCAGTGGACAACGTCTCGGTTATAAAAACCAGTCATTGCTGTATAGGGATAACATCGCTGTTCTAAAATCCATGTGCGTCACATAAATACACTTTATAGGCAGAATTTTGGAATGTTAAACCTTGTGGTAGCGTACAAAACGTAAACAAAGGGACGTAAGGGGTTAAGAGATTTGCTGTGACTAGTAGCCTAACAAACCAATCAGTAAAGTGTTGGCTAGTGACTGGACGGCAGGGTTCGGGTCTTCGCAAACACTTCGGTGTTCCCTTCATCATTAGGCCTCCGTCGAGAATGTCCGCGATGTTTACCTCTGCAAGCCTCGTTGCGGCTCTTAGTAGTGGGTGCTGGCTGAAACGTTCGGAGAATGAAGCCGACCAGTTGTGGTATGCAAGAACAATAGTAAGACAAACTGTCAAGGTTCAACTGTACACTGCGGTTGAAACTTTTATTGTCACACTTTGGAACATAAGTGTGTGGTTTTGGTTTGGTGATTGTCGTACACTCGGTTATTTAGCACAAGGACAACCCGGATGTGCGGCCTGCCTGAGTCTGGGGCAATCACTACAACGGAAAGAAACGAGTCTTGCGCGCTTGTTGAAAGCGAGAGCCACAGGGAGACGCCACAACATAGTGATATTCCTGTTCCTGGGGACCAGAATATTTGCCTGGCTTGGATATTGTCAAAAGAGCGCAGGACCACGTGAGATTTCCCTATTTTGATTTTGTCTTTTTTTGTGATTGTGAAGTTTTCTTTGTGCTCTTACAGACAAAGTCTCGACACAGGGCTGCGTTATGAACAGTGAACATGACCGAGAAATTTGCTGAATTTTTTTTCTGGAGCCACTTGCTTTTCACGTTGTTTCTCATGCTTCTTAAAATGAAGGCACTTTGCTCCCATGGAGCTTCTACTGCCGGGGCTTTCATATTTACGGAGTTGAGCCTCTGTGTTCGTTTCTGTTTCAAAATAGAAACCAACAAGTTCTGCGGGGAATATATTCCGGCCCACCCTCGAACCCCAGGTTGGGAGGACGGAGGACAAAACACTTCGCTTCCAGAGAATACTCATACGAAGTGCCTCAACCATTACCACAGATTTATTTTCCATTACTTAACCAGGCCGAGTGGTAAGGGCTTCAGTGACCCATTAATTGTAACCACTTTGATTGCTTGAATGCTTCGCCTCCAGAATTTATTCTCCCGCATTTCTCTGTCACGAACACTCCAAGCAATTGAAATCGGGCAGTTCATTGATGTTATATCAAACCCTCTTGCACATGCACTGTCTTGGGACGAATGCCCTGGAGTAAAGTAGTGAGGCCAATTATCGAGTGGACAGAGTAATACCATCAGAATGGTCAGTATTTCAGTCCGACGTCACGGTTCTTCTGTAATTCCCTCCGACCTGCGTGAGTAGCCAGTATGTAGTCCGATCTGCAAGGCTGGCCAGTAAATCAGTCTGATCCTCGCGGGTTTCCAGTAATTCAATCCGACCTGCATTCGTGATGTACACTTCTGTCCAATCGAACAGTTCATTCTCATCGCCAAAAGGACTGACTATTTGATTATTGGTTTGATTGATGAATTGGTGGTTGGAGTTACTAATTTATTCAAGGGTAGATGGCTTGAAGTGTGGATGGAATGATAGCTCGGCGAATCGTTGGATAGATGGACGGTTATTATTAAGCCTATTCGTACATACACGAATGTCGTAGTATCAGTATAGCGTCCTTGTGTGAAAGGTCGTGTATAGGTAAATATTAGCCTTTAGAGTTGGTCACTCTGGTGTCTGATGTTAGTGCAGACATGTCGCCATTTTTCAGTGCGGACTGATTTAATTTCTGGAGACACTAAACTCATCATGTTACAGATTCCTTTCGCTGTCGACGTGACTGCGTTACACTTCGAATGTAACCGCATAACTTTCCGGAATGTGACACATAATTATGGCTGGAATGTCTGTACTAGGAAACCGCGTGACTGAGCGTTATTGGTGTGTCTGATACGTCAGTGGCCGCTGGCAAGCGTTCCAAGTGTGAGGTCGAGAATTAACTGGCTCTTTTTTATGCTGACATTGTTACTGGTGTATGAATGTTAATGACGTCACGACTACTGGGTGTAGGCCTGTGTTTTGTCTACGCAGTTAACGGAACTCATGAGAAGCATTGGATGAATGGGGGGATCTTCAGTGTGCCAAGCCAATGTTCCAACCGCTTGTCCTAATTTGCAATTGAAATAAAGTTATTTGGGAAGTTAAACTAAAGCCTCGAACCGACTACGGATTACGAGATAAAGGGGATCGGTCCGTATTCGGTAGCCACATAGAGTAAAATTGATTTCAGCGTCTTCAGATGAACGACGAAATGATTCTTTTGCGATTTCACGTACTCCAGGGTCGTTGGTATTCAGGTGTTGCACGGTATCGGCACACTTAAAGTATTCTACTTACACGTCTACAATGTTAGGTCACATGTTTCAGTCGCGTGTAATCTGTGTGTGTGGAGTAGGCATGCTATTTACTTCTTGGTCAGTATATTCTGTCAGTATATAATTACGTAGTACGTAACTGATACGCGAATATTATGTGCTGTGCACATGAACTTTAACCCTTTAAACGCCGAGTTAAATCCCATCTGCCATCTGCGATCATTTACAAATTTTTTTTACACGATAAACCAATTCTGAGAAAGCTGATGAGTCTCAGTTCCATGTTTATACAAAGTACGCTGTATGTATGACAGATAAGGACTGTAATTACAATGGCTAAACAAATTTTTCGTGCTATCGCCGAGTGCTGGGTGTCGTCTAAATCCCGTCAGTAGTTTTGAGGATGAAATAGGTGGATGTACATGGCTCCCTGTTGTGCGCTGATTGTATTTAGCTTGTGCATGGAACGCATATAATTGATGTGCCGAGTTCTCGAATGGTCTGCAGAGTTGATTGATGTAGCGCTTGTTGCTGCATGAACACTTACGAATAGCTGGTGTTCCGCTTCAGTTTCGATATATTTTTGATACTGCTGCGAATTTATTTTGCGGTGAAATGATTTAGTTTGCATGCAAGTTTACTTATTGTCAGATTATTATTGAAGTTAATGAAAACAGTGCTGCCAACATATTGCGGTGCCTTGGAAGTTTGTGAGCTGGAATTTGTTTTATCTGGGGTGTAAAATTCCTCCCACTAACAATGAAATTCATTTATGATTTGTACGATTGGCTGTTTCGGAAGTGAGAATAAATTCAGCGTTTCTGCCATGTTTAGAACGCTGGCATCCAGCTTGGGAACAATTCCTACCAAACTGGGCTATTGCAATCAAAATATTAGACGCCGTTGTAATGAAGTACGGAATGAAGTGTGAAAAAATTGAAGAAATATTTATGTTTGAAATGCATAATTCAAAGTGGCTTGTGCAAGGTCGTGAACTAACGCCCACAGAAGTTTAAGAGGAAACCTTTTTGTTTGGTTTACGTGGCTTGACAATTGCCCTGTGCCTTGTAAAAGAAGAATTACCCTTTGAGTTCTCACCTCTGTGGCGAGTTGCGCTATTCATGTAGCACGCATGGTTCAGTGACTGCAAGGAGCCCTTTTTTTGTAATAACGAAAATGGGGGTAGTAGAACTAGAAGATGCAGCATCGCCAGTCCCAAGTAAATCGTTGGACACGATTCCTAGCCGTTTAATTACCCTTCGTGACCCAAATCTGTCCCCCATAGTAAAGATAAAGTAGTTTCTATGCTTAATTGTGCACAATGTAGTGAAAATTTTAATGAAAACGCATTATTAAGCTCGGCGCTAATGGAGGTGAGTGGCCAGCGTCACGTCCCGGCCGCTTTACCCCTGGGGACGGAGACTGCGGTATTCCTGGAGTAGGAGGCTAGATGGGTCCCGGAGCCGGTCTGAACTCTTCGGAGGAGAGAAAAATGTATTTCCGCTGACTGCGGGAATCGAACCGCGATTCGTGGGTTGTCCAGCCCGTACGTACTATACCGACTGTGCTCTCCGGTGCCTCCATATCTGCTTGTTACTATCCCATCTCCTCAGTTGTAGAAGTGGTCATTTTAACGGAGATTTTAAACAAACATAATTCGGAATTAATTCCTCTCATACTTAAAATCTCAGCGCAATATACTTACTGGTTTCACTACCCTGACAATGAGAGGTGAGCTTGATGAAAACCGTTGTTATTTATGTATGTATATGTATACACCAAATTTCTAACATTTTTCGCCCTTCTTACGCCCAGTTTTTATTCTGAGCTCATGATTTTGAAACACTTAAGTATAATTTAGTGGACCGGGTTAGCGGAGTCTGTGTAGCGACTCGCTAGGGCTGGACGGTCCAGGGACCGAATACCGGTGGGGACGAGATTTTCCGTTTCCGTTCAGCGCGGCCCTGGAGCCCACTTTGACTCTCGTTCAACGGGCACCGGCTGTCTTTTCCGGCGGTAAAGCGACCGGGGCGTGACATTGGCCGAGTTTAAAGAAAGAGTAAGATAATACCTCTACTTCCCCTCCGGGCCTTCATGACCTGTTTTAGGGTGAACTGTACCTTTACTTTTGCCATTAAGTACAAATTACGCCGTGCAAAACGAGTAGAAAAATGGCAGCTGTCTGCATTTTTTATTTATGCTGGTCCGCAAATTGCAATTAGCATTGTGTGTGTGTGTATAACAACTGGAAGTACTGCTTGTTTAGAACCAGGTTATCTTCTTTCCGTTTCATTCTCTCATGCATACTAACAACTGCGAATGCTGCTACGTGGTGGTCATAGCGTCCGTTCCCTTTGAATTCCATATAAAGGCGTTCATATTTAGGCGCGTTTTCTAATCTTTGCGCCTATTAAAACCTCATCTTTCGTCCGTCTGTTTGGCTGTCAGAACACACGAAACAACTCGAGAACTGCTGAACGGATTTGTTACTGGGACTTTTACTGTAATGGTACATGCCATATCAGTTTTCTTGTACACTGGAAAATGTTAATGGCCACTTTGTATGGAGACCTACTTGCCGTTCTGTGTGCATTTCGAGCGAAATTCGCTGAATATTTATCAGGAAGCACGCTGCAGAGGAGAATAAAACACACACTTTTACCGGGATGTTGATAAGTCCTTAGCCCGACCAGGAAGGAAACAAGCTCGGAATCATATCAGGGACGCGCGCGATTTCAACAAAATCGAGACGCGAGCTGTCATCAAGTTGTTTTTCCTGCAAGGCAAGGTGCCGAAGGAAATTCACGCCATTCTGACAGAAACATTAACTTGTTTCCTTCTTGGTCGGGCTAAGGACTTACCAGCACTTCTGTAAATCCAGTATATATTCCTGAAGGTTTATGGTTTTCGGTATACGGAAAGGGGATAAGCGTTAATATCCGGCAGTGGCCTTTCGAGTATACACGAATATTACCGAAGTCTGTTTTTGTTTATTGTAATTAAACAAAACTTTTTCCCTGCCTGAAATTATAGGCATGCATGCATAAAAATGTAGTTCAATTACAAAGTAATCGAACATACTTTGTTAAAATTTAAACCTTTGCCTGTTTGGAGACAATTACGTAAAACGGACTGATGGCCCCAGAAATGTTAACTGTCTTGTTGTGGTGTATAGAAACAGTTTCAGACTTACTAGTAATAGTTATATTAGCAGATTATTAGGCCTGTTTTTACTGTACAGTATCAGGCTTCTGTGATGACGATGTTAAGAAGCCACACTGCTGTGTCGCCGGACAGTGAATCAACGAATGTTGAACAGCGTTGCCCTACAGTGTTGTAAAGCGACTGGCTGCCGGAGACAGCAGTATTTCGATTTCTTGCAACAGCAGCAGAGCAGCAGCAGCAGCAGCAGAAGCAGAAGCAGAAGTTTTTGCTGTAGCTACCATACCCAGGCAAGCTTCGGGGTGCACGGTACGGCCTGTCGTTTGCACAGAACGTTTTGCTTCTGCACCGTTGTGTGCGTTGATGCTGTGACGCATATGTACGGTGTCCGTCTCATTACTTGTCTAGTGTTTGCGCTCGAAGTATGTTGTTTGGCTTGACGCCTTTGGTAGCCTAGGTTGCATCTGACGATCATTTGGCGGTTTGTGTAAGAAAGAAGTTTGATTATTTGGCTCAGAATGCAAGTAGCAATATTAAAAGAGCCAAGAGTCCGTAGATTCCATTCTGTAAGGCAGAGGGGTGTGACTGGAGAGCTAGCGCAGAGGTGCTCTGCGTGTGTTTGGTACTCGAACACTCGCATTCCGTTCAGCGTAACGCGATATTCCTGCCCGAGCCATATCGCGCTCACTCTGGAAGAGGCTGCAGTGGATGCTGATCTACGTTATCGCGCACAAATACATTCTGAGTTATTCGACTGAAATAAAAGTTTTGCCCTTTTTTTCCTTTTTGTCGTAGATGAGATTCCGTCTCTTTTTATGGCATCATGTCTCCCTCTTGACATGCTCTGTGCTGCTGTATCCAACTGCCCTTGCGGGTCTAAGTTGGTCTCCACTTCCTGTGTAAGTTTTCTGGATTCCATCGATCCGACGCCGTGCGGCAATTCTTTCGCTCCCAACATATGGCTAGTGCAACTACTACTACTATTACCACTACCACCACCACCACCACCACCACCACCTCCACTACTACCACCACCACCACCACCACTACTACTACTACT
>Ga0123353_10007676_pt1 | contig 14620 bp, 11 predicted proteins | sample TergutLab28metaG_3_FD_92763 | JGI IMG/M metagenome (GOLD analysis project Ga0123353, IMG submission 92763) | Labiotermes labralis P3 segment gut microbial communities from Petit-Saut dam, French Guiana - Lab288 P3 | ecosystem: Host-associated > Arthropoda: Insects > Digestive system > Gut ... | reverse complement strand
TTCAGTGTCCGGGCTGTCTTCTTCACGATCATCCAGCGGGACATCGTCAGATGAATCCTTCTCCCGTTCCCGATCCGCTCCGTAACGCATGCCGCTTCCCGCCCCTGTTTGCGCGGGAGGCTGTCTTCTCCTGGATATAGGAGTAGTAATCAACGATTTATTCAACTCAGACGCCACAGGACTTTTCCGAATAGTTGTCATATCCGGAGAAGGTTGTGATTCACGTGACTCTGGCTTTTGGCGTGGCCCCACAACATCGTCCCCAACGTCAAATCGAGGAGACAGACCGCGCCGTGGCATCTGACTGTCCTTGCCTTTCGGATCGCCGTCACTTGCCGGTTGAGTCACCGGAGAAGCCGATTTGCCCGGTTCCATCTCCGCGGAATCAGGACTGTCGGAAGAAGGCGCGGGTTTCGCTATGTCACCTTCAATAATGCTCCTTATCTCATTTAATTCGTCGTCAACACTGGGCAATAAGTTCACATCCTCCTGGGAAGGCAAATCACTAACATATACTACGGCTGCCAGCCGGTGTATGAGTTTATGTCTGAGAAATCCAATCAATTATGTAAGTGTAGATTTCCTGATGAATCTCGTTTGCGTCCCGATCCTTCCCATCCGCGAAACAATTTACTTTCTTCCATTGATGGAGATCCGCGGCTTGCTTGCCACATAAAACGCATTGTTGCAAGTATTCCATGTCTTTTTCGTGTATATCTCCGTCCGTGCCTGTGTCGGTCTGGCGTCGCTTAAGTCTTTGCGCTGCCTGCGTGGCTTCGATATCCATGTATATCACCAGGCCGGGTCTTGGCAGGCCAAGTAGAACGAACTCATACTCGTACAGCCACTTAAAGAAGTGGTTTCGATTCCCGGCGGGTAACTTGGCGCCCTGATGCAGAGCATTGCTGGTCGTGTACCGGTCCATAAGTACAAGGCCGCCACTCTCGTAATAACCACGCCAATCCTGCAGATAGGACGCGTATCTGTCGACCGCAAAAAAAGAAGAAGCGGCATATGCGTTGACCGTGTCAGGGTCGTTGCCGAACTCGCCGTCAAGGTACATTTTCAGCAGCGTTGACGAAGGTTTGTCATATCGCGGAAACCTGACTTTCAAGTAATCCCTGCGCTCAACGGTAAAGCGGTCACACATCAATTCATATTGTGTGGATTTCCCGCTTCCGTCAATACCCTCAAAAACTATAAGTCTGCCCAATGTCACTTACACCTTATTCTTGCCCAAATCACCGCAAGGATAAATACGGGAAGCTTGATCATCCTCTTGATGCGGCGTGGTTCGCATATGAGTCTGTAAAACCATTCCAGACCGAATCTTTGAAAAAACACCGGCGCGCGGTTGACTCTGCCGGCAAACACATCGAGCGAACCGCCCAGCCCGGCAAACAGGCGTGTGTTGAGACGGTCGATATTGCCAGCCATCCATAACTCTTGTTTTGGCGACCCCAGACAGACTAACAGCAAGTCCGGGTCTGCGGCATTTATCAGCTCGACGACAGGCTCATCGTTGTCGAAATATCCATCCGCTGTGCCTGAGATGACCAGCCCCGGATAACTCCCGGCGAGTCTGATGCCCGCTTCTTCCGCCACGCCGGGTTTAGAACCGAGCAGGAATACACTTTTTCCTGAAATCGCCATTTCGGCGAATAATGCGGTGATAAAGTCGATGCCTGGAACTCTACCACAGCGCAGCGGCCTCCCGAGGATGCGCGCGGCTATTATGATACCGATACCATCGGGCAATACGAGTCCTGCGGCGTTTATCGTCGCGCGCAGCGTTTCGTTACGGCGGCATATCCAAACGATTTCAGGATTGGGTGTCACCACATAGGTCTTCTCATCACCGCGCATGATTTCCAACGCACGTGAAACAACCTCGTCTAACGTCTTGTCGTCAAATCCGACTCCAAGTACTTCCGTCCGCATTATGATGAGCCTTCCATTACTTGGAACCCGGGTTTATCCGCCGTCGGGTCGGACTCGGGTTCATCCGCCGCTAAGACAAACCCGGGTTTGTCTGCCGTCGGGTCGGGCTCGGGTTTATCCGCCGTTAAGATGAACTCGGGTTTGTCGCCCGTCAGGCCATCTTGCTGCATCAAATTCTCAAGGACCGTTATATCCGCCGCGATATCTATAGCATCCGCTGAAAAGAGCTGATCGAGTTGCTGCTCAAACCCAACAGAAAGCGTATCGAGTATCCGGCTGATGTTGTCCTTGGCCGACGTGATGTTTTCGCCCCTGATACCTTGTTTCTCCAGCGTTTCGTAAGAATGAAGCAGCTTTAGCGTCGTGGGCAGGTAATAGTTCATAAAGCGTCGGATCTGCGGTTGTTTTTCCGGATGCTCCTCTACTATCCGGAAAATCTTCGCTGTTGTCTCCTCGATACGGACGATCTTATCGGAGATAGGTATATCCATTATGCTGGCATTGAGCTGTCGAAGCTCGACGATTATTGCCATATATGGATTAACTTGCATACTATCCGAAGACGATGCCGCTTCCTGAGCGGAGTCCGCGTCTCTTACGGCTTGCTTTGCATCCCTCGCGGCATCAGGGTGGAGTACAAGGCTGTTGAGTTCTCTGTCATAGTAGGCGGCAGGTCCAAAATAACCATCGCTTATCATCGTTTGAATGTCCCGGGTAACTGTCCTGACCGATACGCCGGCAGCCCGCGAAATGTCTGGTATCGATACTATATCGCGCCCGGCAACGTAGGCATAATAGTTCTTATATCGGGTGAAGCGCCGTACGCCGATATTGCGCGAGAAAAAAGCTATGAACGCTCCGATAAAGTAAAAACTGCCCATCCATAGCTCGCGCCAGCTATTAAGACTATTGACCCAGATATCCTGCGCGGCGTTGAAGATCGTAGTCGCGCCGATAAAGAACAGTGTTATGGAGATAAGCAGCAGGACCACGGAAACAAATTTCCCCGATTTTCTCTCGAGCGCAGTGCGGTCTTTCCTTTTCTTTTTCTTTTTTATATTGTTGTAGTCCTGATTCTTAAACGGCGTATTCATCTGAGCCGGCTGGTGATTATTATACACATAGCCTGTATACCCGGGCGTTTCGCTCCGCGTTACAGGACTTGCCTGGCGCGCGGCCGTTCCCGCCTCATAACCGGGGTGACGTACCGCGTTCCCGGATCCCCATGCGGGTTGTGATTCATTGCGTGTCGCGGCGCTGGTTTCCTTCGTGATAGACCCGGTTTCATTCGCGACTTCCTTAGCCGCAATCTCTGCCTCGCGTACAGCCTCATTCGCGGCAATCTCCGCATCATGCGCCGCCTGGCGCGCGGCATGCCCCGCCTGCGGGGCAGTAGCATTCCTTGCCTGCCAGTTGGCGGAGGTAGTCCCTGTCTGCCAGTTGGAGGCGGCATATGACGATGCGGTATTGCGCTTTATGTATCCTGTCTGATTTATGGTGTTTGCAGCTTGATAACCTGTTTTTTTTGCTGTGTTCCCGGCTGGTTTGGCATATCCGGACAGTTTCCGGATCAGCAAAAACAGCCCGACAGGCCAAAACGCGAACATCATAATGAAAACAACTACCCACGATAAAACCCCACCTACTTTATCGGTGTCGGGCGTGTTCCCCCGGTTGTTATAATCCATAACACTTACCCCGCCGGAAAATATACGGTATTCCACTGTACATGGCTTTCAATACAGTAGTATATCAGACCCGCGGCTAATTGTGAAGTATAATATTGACCATATTATCCTTGACACATCGGCTAAATGTGCTATAATTTTCTCACACGCGGGCGTAGCTCATCCGGCAGAGCGCCACCTTGCCAAGGTGGAGGTAGCGAGTTCGAGCCTCGTCGCCCGCTCCAGATATCGGCGTTTTACTTGTCTTATTGAATGGTGAATAGTGAATAGTATATAATGAATAACAGGTAACGGCGTTAGTCCTGTGTGCCGATATTTGTATTTGCTATTCAGTATTCACCGTTCGTTATTCATCAAGGAGATTGTAACTATCATGAGGATCGAAGAACTCAGAAGAGGTTTGATCGTATCCTGTCAGGCTGCACAGGATGAGCCGCTGCACGGATCTGCGTTTATGGCGCGCATGGCGCTGGCGGCGGAAATAGGTGGCGCGATAGCCGTCCGTATCAACTCGGCAGCCGATATAATAGCGGTCAAGGAAACCGTGAAGATTCCAGTGATCGGTATCATTAAGCGGGATTACCCGGGTACGCCGGTACGCATAACACCCACTATGAAAGAAATCAGGGAGGTGTGCGAAACCGGAGCGGATATCGTCGCGGTCGACTGCACGTTCCGTGAAAGGCCTGATGGCATTGACCCGGGAGAGCTGATTAAGGCGGCTAAAAGCGAATACCCCGGCATCCTGTTTATGGCCGATATCATGAATCTCGAGGAGGGCATAAGCGCCTGGGAAAACGGCGCGGACATTGTAGCATCAACGTTGGCGGGATACCCTGGAGACTTTAGTAAAAGCAAGGTTCCAATCGAGTTTCTGCCTCCTTCGCTAGAGCTTGTGAGCGAGCTTGCGGCTACTGTCAGTGTGCCGGTCATTGCCGAAGGGCGTATTTGGTCGGCGGAAAACGCGGTCAAAGCGCTCAGGCTTGGCGCTCATGCAGCCGTGATTGGCGCCAGTATCACCAGACCCCAGATCATTACACTCAGGATGGTAACAGAAATCAATGAATACCTTTCCGGTATCTGATATGGTTTCTTTGCTTCCGGCGGCCAGGCGGCTATGAGAAACGTGATGTGAATCGGGAGAAATGCCATGTTTGTTGTCGCAATTGATACAGGGTGTACTAAAATCGCAAGCGCGGTCGTTGATGAGGCTGGCAAAATCCACCGTCAGGACAGGTACACGCGCGATGTGTTCGATAAGGATTCCACTATGCGTGTCTACGCTGATATCGTGGAAGGTTACAGGCAGTCGTATCCTGTCAGCGCGATTGGTCTCGGGACTGGCGGGCGCATTGACGTTAAGACAGGGAAGTATAATTTCGGAACAACCGCGATAAGCGGTTGGGAAGACACGAATATAATCGCGGAGCTGCAATCTTTATGCCATTTACCGGTCGCGGTTGAGAACGACTGTAAAGCCGCAATGATAGGGGAGGGTTGGAAAGGCGCGGTAAAAGGTTATGATACCGTGCTGGGCGTTTTGATTGGCACCGGATTGGGCGGAGGATATCTTTATCACGGCGAAATGGTGTACGGGAACCGTTACGGAGCCTGCGAGATGGGTCATAGCATCCTCTATCCCAACGGTAAAAAATGTTTATGCGGTCAGTACGGCTGCGGAGAAATGTATTGTTCCGGTACCGCCATTTGGCAGGCGTATAATGATCGCAACCCGGCAACTCCCATCGGTTCGGGATATGAGTTTTTTGACCTGTACAGATCCGGCGACAGTGTCGCGGCATACTGCCTGGATCGCTTCTGCTTAGACCTTGCCGTTTTACTTGTATCGTTCGCGAATCTCTTTGATCCGCAAGTCATACTTATCGGCGGGGGTATAGCGGATGCCGGGGAATACTGGTGGAGTGATATGATGAAGTATTATAATCTGCAAGGGGCGACTTTCGTACAGGAAATCCCGGTCGTGGCGTCTGTGTTGGGTAATACCGCGCCGCTTATGGGCGCGGCGAAAATAGCAATCGACTTACTTACCTGAGAGGGGTTGATATTTATGTCCAGAGGATTGGTTATAGGGGCTTCGCTGGGGAACTGCGTGCATGTCGCCGGCGCGGCTCATTTCCTCAGCCTTGCCGAAGACGAGGGGTATGACACACTGTTTCTCGGTCCGGCGGTGAGTGTCGATACCGTGATCGACAGCATCGAGACTAATAAACCGGTGATGATAACGCTTGGATATCGCCTTACACCGGAAAACGGCGTGACTATCGTGCGTGAGCTTATCGAGAAGAGCGCGCGCCTGTCGCACAAGCCGATATGGATATTCGGCGCGACCGCTCCGGTCGCGGAAAGGATACGCGAACTGAATTTCTTCGACGTTATCTTCGATGGAACCGATGATATTGACGACAGCATAACGTTTCTCAGGACCGGCCATCTGCCTGAAAAGGGAGGCGCTGAGCTTTTCGCCGCCGATCTGACAGGGCGGCTGGCTCAAAAATACCCGTACCCGCTTCTGCGGCATCATTTCGGTCTGCCGTCTTATGATGATACACTTGAGGGTGTTTCGGAAATAGCACGATCGCGTGTGCTTGACGTCATCTCGCTTGGTATCGACCAGAATACTCAACAGTATTTCTTTCATCCCGGCGACCGCAAGCCTGAGATGGATGGGGCGGGCGGCGTCCCCGTTTACGACGCCGGGGGATTTGAGCGGCTCAAAGAAGCGTCGCAATGCGGCAACTTCCCTTTGATGCGCTGTTACAGCGGGACTGCGGATGTGCTCGAGCTGGCGGATGTCCTCAATAAAACGATAGCCAATGCCTGGTGCGCGGTTCCGCTGTGTTGGTATAATGAACTTGACGGCAGGGGAGACAGGCCTCTGAACACATCGATGGAAGAGGCTCAGGCGTTGATCGCGTACCACGGCAAGCTCGGCATTCCCGTAGAGCTCAACGAGCCTCATCACTGGGGCTTGCGCGACGCGCATGACACAGTCTCGGTCGCGGCGTCGTATATCAGCGCGTATAACGCGAAACAGTTCGGTGTGCACGACTACATCGCGCAGTATATGTTCAATGTCCCCAATTCGCTTAGTTTCTCAATGGACCTCGCTAAAGTCCTGGCGCAAATTGAGATGACAGAATCGCTTGCGGATGATGACTTCCATATCTACAGGCAAACACGAGCGGGGCTTCCATTCCTGAGCGGTGACGAGGCGGTGGCTAAGGGTCAACTTGCGGCGTCAACGATGCTGCAGATGAACGTGCGCCCGCATATCATCCATGTCGTCGGCTTCAGCGAGGCGCTCCATGCCGCGACTCCTGCGGTTATTATTGAAAGCTGTAAAGTAGTCAGGGGCGTTGTGCGCTCAACGCTGCACGGCAACGCGGAAGCGATAAACGATCCGCACGTCAGGGAGCGGCGCGAAGAGCTCCTGAGTGAAGCGAAATACCTGCTCGATTTCATCAGGGACGAATACTCTGCCGTTAGTGCCGATCCGCTTGCGGATCCGACGGCATTGTCGGATTGCATTAAGCGAGGTATACTCGACGCGCCGCATATTGTAAAGAAAGGCGAGTTTCGCGGTACACTTAATACACGCGTCAGAGACGGCAAGTGTCTTGCGTGGGACAACAAAGCCGGGCGTGTTATCGACGAGAGGACAAGACTGGAGATGCTAACGGGGAGAAGCAGGCGCGTAGTTGTATAACACTCGAGTTATATTCTGTAACTCATGATCAATCATTTATTGTTGAGGGAGCGTAGTCAATTGAAGAAGAAAATTGCGGTTATCAGTTCGGGAAACGGCGGGCAGTCCATGGCCGCGTATTTCTCATATCTGGGGTATGAAGTTGCCTTGTACGCGAGGGAAGCGGAGCGTGTCGACATGTTTCCGGACAACCATTTCACAATCCGCGGCGCGGTCGAGGCGGAAACCGAGGTCAGTCTCATCAGTTCCGATATGTGCGAAGTAATACGTGATGCGCACCTTATCATGGTAACGACGCCGGCGCAGTACCATCCTATTGTCGCCAGGGCTATGGCGCCGCATCTTGTGGACGGGCAGGCGCTCGTTTTAAACCCCGGGCGCACATTCGGAACGCTTGCCTTTTCGAAAGTACTGGCGGAATGCGGTTGCAGGGCGGACATAATGCTTGGTGAAACAGATACATTCACCTTTACGTGCCGGTGTCCCGAGCTGCGTAAACCACAGATATACAAGATAAAGGACAGCGTACGGCTGGCGGCGCACGATAAAACATACGCCGAACGGTTGCTGGAGATCCTGCGCGAGATATTTGACATGTACAGCCTCGCGGAGAGCGTCCTATACACGGGGTTTTCGAATATCGGCATGATCTTCCATCCAATGCCCATATTGATGAATATTACACGCGTGGAGGCGAAAGAAGACTACAGGTTTTATATTGACGGGATCTCACCCCTGGTGGCGGGTATATTGGAAAAGATGGATCTGGAACGCGTCACTGTCGCAAACGCTTTTGGCGTCGCGGTACCGACCGCCAGGCAGTGGCTTGCTGAGGCTTATGGATCGCGCGGTAATTCCCTCTATGAGCAAATACAGAATACTGACGCGTACAAAACAATCCTCGCGCCGACTGACATCGACACGAGGTATATTTTCGAGGATATATTGACCGGATGCGTTCCGACAAGCTGCGCCGGGCAGACCGTGGGCGTCAAGACAGAGGTCCTTGATACGCTTATCAAGTGGGCGTCTATCATTTACGGGCGCGACTTCCATTCCGAAGGCAGAAACGAGACCCTGATAGATTTCAGCAGTTTCCTGTGATCCTGTTACAGTGATTCTTTCGAGTTAATAGTATATCAGTCCGTAGGCGGCTCGTGCGTAAAGAAGGGATGCTCTATGCGTACAGTATGGCGATCGGTGTTGGGAACTACATAGTCGTCGAGCATAAAAAACAACAATAAAAAAGTGACGACCAGGGCGAGAGCCGCGAATATTACAGCCGCGAGGATTATCCGGAGCACGCGGCGGTTACGGTATGTTTTTGCGACGAATCTCTTGCTCATCTCACTATCTCCAATGATCGTCCAGCTCATCGAGCATTTCGACGCGGCGTCCGTGCCTGCCCGAGGATTCAAAGCCGGTATTGAGGAACACGTCGACGATTTTGCACGCGTGGCCGGCGCCGGTGACCCGCCCCCCGAGGACAAGGATATTGGCGTTGTTGTGCCGCCGTGTCATCTCCGACATAAAGCAATCGGTGCAAAGCGCCGCGCGGATGCCGGGGATCTTGTTTGCCGCGATTGACATACCGATACCGGTTCCGCAGATAAGTATGCCTCTGTCACACTCTCCGCTCAATACAGCGTTTGCGGCAAGGACCGCCAGTTCGGGATAATCGCAGCTCTGTGCGGAAAATGTCCCGAAATCCTTATACTCAAATCCGCCGGCATCCAGAAACACCTTAACGTCACGCATAAGCTCAAACCCGCCATGATCACATGCCAAAGCTATCATTATAAACCTCCGTAAATATCAGAATTACAACATTTTAGAACGGCCACATGTCCGGGATCCATCGGATCAGATTCGTGAAATACCATTGTGGGACGTATATACCGGATAATCCGGGATAGAATAAGGCAAAAACCGCACCGCTTGTAGCCGTAAAGCCGATGACTGCTTGCTTGTATAAGCCCTGCGCCCTATCAAGGATAATGTCGAAAATATACGCCAGCGCGAGCACCAGGAACAGCGTACTTGGAAAATAGTGATAAATGAACACTACGCGTGTTATCGCTACCCAGGGTAGAATCTGTGACAGATAGCCTATTACTATGAACAGGGCTTTAGCGTCGCGGCGCTTTATCATCCGGACCGCAATAGCAATCACAGCGAGGAAACCTCCCCACCATATGACAGGATTCCCAAATGCCGCGAAGGACGAACGCAGGTTGTTATTGTAGCTGTTGGTGTACAGTATCGGGCGGGCGTCCAGTATCCACTGCCACCACCACGACGAGTACGGATGCTCCGCGACAAGTTTGCCGTGGTAGGAAAACATCGAAACCTGGTTTTTCCAGATTATTTCGTAGTAGTCCCGGTTCCAGAGCATCCCGCCGCCGAGCGTCATATCCTTGGCAAGCCCGTATGGTATGTAACTCAGACAATATATAATGACCGGGATAGCGACGAAAAACAATATCGAGAAGAGCAGCGTCTTCAACAGGTAGACGCCGAACCCTGGCATATCTTCATCCCTGTAGTGTTTAGCGAGCAGGATAAGACGGATTATGTAAATCGAAGCGAGGCCAAGCCCGGCGTAAACGACGATCCATTTCGACGCGCAGCCTACCCCGAAAGCGATCCCCGACAGCGCAAGCGGCGCGAGGCTTTTTCGAAACGACGCCCCGGCCTCGGTCGTTATATGCCTGTACATGAAGAAATATGCCAGGAGAATGAAGAACACCCCGTATGTATCTATAGTAGCTATGCGCGTTTGCACGAAACGCATAAAGTCAAACCCGAGCAGCAGCGTGCCGCAAACGGCGACAGTCGTTTTCCCGAACAGGTTTTTGATGAAAATATACAAAACGAGCAGCATTATAACGCCGAACACAGCCCCGATAAACCGCCAGCCGAATGGGGTCATACCAAACGCGAGGATGGAAGCGGCTATTATCTCCTTGCCCAGCGGCGGATGCGTGGTTTCATAGGGGTAGATGCCGTTTATGTGTTCATATGCGGTCCTGCCGTGGTATATCTCATCAAAGTACATACTGTTCATGTACATTGGCTTATCTGGTATCAATTCTTGTTCATCGAACAACTCCCGCGCGCCGGGATCTATGATGCGAGAAAAAGGAATGACCGCGCCACTGGCGTCATATAGCGCCAACTCGCCCAGTTCAATAGGCGGACGGGTGGCAATCGTGATCCTGATATACCTTATGGCTGGATTATCGGCACTCAATGTTGCGTAACGCCATTTGAACAGATGCGAATGGGGTTGGTTCATCGCGGGATCCGGCTTCTTATCCGCGTCTTGCGTTTCCTCTGGCTTCTGTTCGATCCAACTCGTACCGTCCGGAGAAAACTCGAGCTTGTAACTCCCTGTCCACAAGCCTGTGTAAAACATCAAAGCGTTTATATCTTCGGGTTCCAGCAGCTCTATCGTGATCGATTCTTCTTCCCCGGTAAAACGGAAGAAACTCTGAGGCGCTGTCATATCGCCCAGCTTAAAAAGCGCGAGGAAGGAAAATACCGCCAATATTATCAGCAGCGGCGCGATATCTTTCTTCTCCATCGGATGCCTGGTCGTCATAAAGGTGAACCGGTTTTTGGCTATCCGCCTGTCGATCCATTCAAGGCTCCCCTCGAGCGGGCGCGCGATTTTGATATAGTAGAGGAAAAAAAGCACAAGTAAAAACAATGTGATGACAGGAAAAATCATCGCGGGCGTTGCTTTGCTTAAGAACACCTCATAGTATCCCTGTAATGCATCTATAATCCCCTGCAAACAGACCACCTCACCGCCTAATAATATCAGTTTTGCAAATAAAAGTCCACAACGTTTTTTTATGTAATCCCACTTGACAAATACTGTATAATGACTAATGAATATTTGAAATACGTTAAAAGAGGTGACTTGGATGGCAAAGGACAGGAAAGTCGAGCAAATAACCGATATGGACGTGGATTTTGGCCAGTGGTTCACCGATGTGGTGATACGGGCGGAACTCATCGCATATTCCGGCGCGAAGGGTTTTTTCATCATGCGTCCATATGGATATGCTATATGGGAGAACATACAAACGGAGCTTGACAAGCGTTTTAAGGAACTCGGGCATGAAAACGTTGCAATGCCGCTGCTCATCCCGGAATCGCTGCTTCAAATGGAAAAGGACCACGTCGAGGGTTTCGCGCCGGAATGCGCATGGGTGACATTCGGCGGCAGCGAGGAATTGGATGAGCGCTTATGCATCCGCCCGACATCGGAAACGTTGTTTTGCGATCATTGGGCGCAAGTCGTCCAGTCGTGGCGTGATTTACCGATGTTGTATAACCAATGGAACAGTGTGCTCCGCTGGGAGAAATCGACGCGCCCGTTCCTGCGCCATCGCGAATTCCTGTGGCAGGAAGGGCATACGCTGCACGCGACATCGGAAGAGGCGCTCGCGGAGACGGAGCGTATGCTGGAGGTATATGCCGAGGTGTATGAGGACATACTCGCCATGCCGGTCGTCAAGGGCGCAAAAACAGACAAAGAAAAATTTGCCGGTGCCGAACGCACATATACGGTAGAGTGCATGATGCACGATAAAAAAGCGCTTCAAAACGGCACGTCGCACTATTTCGGAGATGGTTTCGCAAGGGCGTTCAACATCAAGTTCACAGATAAGGATAACCGTTTGACGTATCCTTTCGAGACTTCCTGGGGGTTCTCGACGCGGTCGATAGGCGGGATCGTCATGACTCACGGGGACAATAACGGTCTGAGCCTGCCGCCGCGCATAGCTCCGACGCAAGCGATCGTGATACCGATAGCATCGCACAAGCCGGGCGTACTCGAAAAAGCCGCCAGTCTCGTTTCGCGGCTCAAAGCTGCCGGCTTGCGCGTAAAAATGGATTCGTCCGACCAGAGCCCCGGGTGGAAATTTGCCGAGTATGAGATGAAAGGCATTCCGTTGCGTATCGAGATAGGGCCTAAGGATATCGAAAACGATCAATGCGTCGCGGCGCGGCGCGACACCGGGGAGAGACTGCCCGTCCCGCTTTCGCAACTGGAAGCGCGGATACCGGAAATCCTCGATGATATACAGAGCAGCCTTTACGCGAGGGCAAAAGACAATCTCACCCGCAACACGCGCGATGCCAAAACGCTTGATGAGGTCAAGTCCATCCTGGAGGAGCATGGCGGGTTTATAAGAACGATGTGGTGCGGCAGTCAGGAATGCGAGCTTCAGATGAAAGAGGAAGCCGGCGTGACTTCGCGGTGCATCCCGTTTGAGCAAGAACGCGTAGGAGACGTCTGCCCCATCTGCGGTAAAGCATCCGACACCATGATCGTCTGGGGAGTGGCTTATTGATCATAAGTGTGGAACCTCGCCGGATGGGGCAATACCCGCAATATGGAGCCCAGGAGTCTTGGACTTTTGTCCAAGGCTCCTTAGCCGAATAGCAGCTCGTTTACCAGCTCTGTGAACTCCGCAGGGTCCTCGATGGGGACGCCCGCTGTAAGCAGCGCCTGGCCGTATAGCAGCTTTGAGTATTTAGCCGCCTTTTCCTTATCGTTCACGAATGCTTCTTTCAATGCGGTAAATGACGGATGGCCGGCGTTGAGTTCCAGGACGCGCTGTGCGCGCATATCGCCGAGCATACCCTCCTGCCTGCCCTGCATAGCCTTGAAGTACTTCTCCATCTCAAGGCTGATTTCTCCCTGCGCCGCGAGGCACACAGGATGGCTCTTTAACTTCTGGGAAAACCGCACCGCCGCGACTTTTCCGTCAAGCGCTTCCTTTACAAACTCCAGAACGTCCTTATTCTCCGTCTCCTGACGTTCAGCTTCCTTCTTATCCTCGTCGCTGTCAAATCCGAGGTCTTCATCGTTCACGGAACGGAATTCCTTCTCCTCGAAGTTCCTTAGCATTCGGATCACGAACTCATCGACGTCATCGGTAAGGTAGAGTATCTCATAGCCCTTATCGCGAACCTGCTCGGCCTGTGGCAGCTTCTCGAGCAGCGCGTTGCTTTCGCCGCCGGCGTAGTAGATGTATTTTTGCTCCTCCGGCATGTTATTCACATACTGTGAAAGCGTGATCAGCTTTTCCTCCTTGGATGAGTAGAAAAGCAGCAGATCAGCCAGCATATCGCGGTTCGCGCCGTACCCGTTCACTATGCCGTATTTGAGTTGAATGCCAAAGCTATTATAGAAGGTTTCGTATTTTTCGAAATCTTCTTCCAGCAGTTTCTTCAGTTCAGCCTTCACCTTTTTCTCGACATTAGTCGCGATGACCTTCAACTGACGGTCGTGTTGAAGCATTTCACGCGAGATGTTGAGCGACAGGTCTTGTGAATCTACGACGCCGCGCACGAAGCGGAAATGTTCCGGCAGCAGGTCTGCGCAGTGTTCCATTATCATGATGCCCGATGAGTAGAGTTGCAAACCCGCCTTATACTCGCGCGTGAAGTAATCGTATGGGGCGGCTGATGGAATGAACAGCATCGCTTTATAGCTCACGATGCCCTCCGCGGAGACGCGGATAACGGCGACCGGGTCTGCCTGGTCAAAGAACTTCTCTTTATAGAATCCGGCGCAATCTTCGTCCGGGACTTCACTTTTCGCGCGCTGCCAGATGGGGATGCGGCTGTTTATGACTTCAGCCTCGGTATAATCCTCCCACTTACTCTTCTTTTTGCCATCTTCGTCTGTTTCGTCTGTCTCTACTTGCCGGCTTTTTGTGACATCCATGATGATTGGCCAGCGGACATAGTCGGAATACTTCTTTATCAGGCTGCGTAGAGTGTATTCCTCCATATACTTATCGTATTTTTCATCGTCTGTATCAGGCTTTACTTCGATGATGATATCCGTGCCGGGCGCGTCCCTGTCGCAGGTCGCTATCGTGTATCCGTCGGAGCCTTCCGAGACCCATTTGCTAGCGCCATCCTCGCCGTAAGCGCGCGAAACAACGGTTACACGTGTGGCTACCATGAATGCCGAGTAAAACCCGACGCCGAACTGCCCGATGATATCAAGGTCTTGTGCTCCCTCGTCCATTTCTTTTTTAAACTGGAGCGAGCCGCTTCTCGCTATGACGCCGAGATTTGACTCCAGTTCGCTCGCTGTCATTCCGACGCCGTTATCGCTGACGGTGAGCGTTCTGCTCTCCTTGTCGGCTGTGACGTCAATCTTAAAGTCGTCGCGGGTCAGACCGACCTTATCGTCGGTCAATGAGATATAGCATAGCTTGTCGATCGCATC
>Ga0123353_10007675_pt1 | contig 14620 bp, 13 predicted proteins | sample TergutLab28metaG_3_FD_92763 | JGI IMG/M metagenome (GOLD analysis project Ga0123353, IMG submission 92763) | Labiotermes labralis P3 segment gut microbial communities from Petit-Saut dam, French Guiana - Lab288 P3 | ecosystem: Host-associated > Arthropoda: Insects > Digestive system > Gut ... | reverse complement strand
TTTTTAGGCGCGTTCGCAAAATTGCGAAAAGCGACTATTAGTTTCGTCATGTCTGTCCGTCGGTCCGAATGGAAGAACTCGGTTCCCACTAGATGGATTTTCATTAAATTCGATATTTGCCTACTTTTCTAAAACCTGTCTAGAAAATTTAAGTTTCATTAAAATCGGACAAGAATAAATGGTACGTTACATTACGACCAATATACACTTTCGATCATATCTCGCACAGTGATTCTTGCAATGAAAAATATTTCAGACAAATTTTAAAAAAAAACCCCGAAACACACATTTAGTTCAATATCGTTGTTTCTAAAGTCGTGCCGTTTATGAGATAATGTGGAAAAATATTGTAGAGCGGGGTAGGCCACACATGGCAACATGGCACATGCGCATTGCAGGTTACAAAAACACACACTCCGGTTGTATAATACTCATTGCTTTTCCACTTCAACAATTGTTGCAAGAACGCGCCTCAGTGTTACGTCATACTTACACTGCCTGTCTTGTTGAAGTATATTTAGGGTCCAGCGGCATTGGCGCTCGTAGTACAGTATCCCTTTTGTTGTGTCCCTGAGCGCAACAGCTTTATTGTGTAGAACGCCTGAATACGGTGTAATAACCTTGTACTGCTTTCATACTCAAGGACATCACAAAAGAAATATTTTGCATTTACGCCTGCAGGAACTTCCTGGAAGGCACACTTCATTTGTTGTCTTACTACAGTGAAATCTCGTCAGAATACTGTGGGCAGCCTTGGAACTAGGATGAAACGAACGATGAATGCACTGTGAATTTCGATGGGAATTATTGTGGAAAGCCGTAGATTGTATGATCGTGAGGGATATAGGAGCATGTGTCTAATACAGGTATAGGTTGTGAGGTGAGAACTGGATAGAATTAACTTAAAATCCTCTTTGATGGAGGGTTATTTTATAGCGGGGGCTTTCTTCGAATTCTCCTAAGAACGCTACTTCGAGCTGTTTCATACATCAATGACTACTGCTTTTTATAAAGCATTCGCCTGCCTCTGAACAAGGGCCATTCGCAGTGTCTTGTGAAAATGGTAATGAACATTCGTGATCCAAAAAAAACGCAATCATATAGAGAATGTAATTACTTTAATGATTTGTGAATTCCATCGTTTTTAGCCGCATATCGCATTGTTTGTCTGGAGGGAGTAAGGAAGCCTATGAAAAACAGCCACGAAAAAGAGCCTCCTTGGCAGAACTCGAATACTAAGTATAATCCTAGCTATTAAATTGCGACCTTTTGTTGGATTCTGATGAAGTTAGCATTAAATTCAGGAGAATGTAACGGAATCATAGAGTAAGAAAGCCGATATTTTGCATAAATTAAGCCTTTCCCTCCTTATTAATTGTTTACTGCAGTTTTCATCGCTCTTCTTTGCCGTAACCTAACATTAAAGACTTATGAAAAAAATTCGAGATAAGTAGAAAGTAACATTTTATTACAAGTCGTTACACGTCTGCAGTACCTGCCTGTTTTTAGAAGTAGACTGTAGTTTTACAATCTGCATGCGTCCTAGAAATGTGAGAGAAATTTTATGCATGTACATGTACATGTATCCTACAGTATATTGTGCTGATCTGGTTCAAAATCCTGTTTAGCATCAATATTGTAAGAGTAAGAGAGGAAGATCGATTTGGAGAAGCCTCAACCCCTTCTTCCTTAATGTCTGTCGTAAGCCTCAGTCCTCAAACCAGTCGTTTCAGCGGAGTTGCTTTACGTCAGGGTAGTTATAATGACACGATCGGGAATGGCGATACTGGCTTCCGAGAAGGAAAAGAGAAGGAATACGTGCTTTATTAAGAGACGAAAGAAATGAAAGAGGAAACTAAAAGAGGGAAGGAAGGAGAAAGGCGAACATTAGGAGGACAGAGAAATGGGACAGAATGTGCCGAAGAAAACAAAGATTATGTGAGGAAATAACGAAAATTTTCTAATATAAGAGAAATGTAGATATAATTTTAGCAATTAAACAAGCTTGTAAAATTCGAAACAGGCTGCGGACCAAATCCGAAATGGAATTTGACATCTTGGGGCGCAAGATATTAAGTCACATTTCCTTGCCTTTCTTAAACTATAACTTTTCCAATGCAGAAAGAAGATAGGATGTAAAATTCCTTTTGGGTATGATTTGCGTGATTTCTTAGGTGCATTTTGCGACAAAATAATAAGAAAGACTTTAAACTTTATGAGCATCATAACTTGAGCGAGCCACATCATAGAGCTTTGCGGGCCGCGTCTTTGACAGGCCTGGATTAGAGGAAGGAAGACATATACAACGAATGTGTAAAGCAGAAACGTAACAGAAATAATTATGAAAATAATAATAACCGCAAATTGGCGCCGATATGCAGAGGATTTATATATTTACCTGTGGTCAATGTAGCAACACTGTCAGAAACTCAGACTACATTGCGTTGAACGGTATAATAGTAATAGTAATAATAATAATAATAATAATAATAATATGAATTTTCAACGATGTGTATGGATTAGTCTGTCATATTTTGAGTTATGTGTGAGATATTGAGAACACCACGAAAATATCAGGGTGATTGGCATCCAGTCCGAGATCAGAACTGGACAATTTTCGAATGCAAGTACAAGCGTCACCGCTTGAACCAAATAGCCTGATATATAAGATTAAATAGAGAATGGATGGGGAAAGTGAAAATGTTATGTGATTGCAGCAATTTATTGCTATGTATTGCTAAGAGTCGCGGTTAGTGACAGGTAACTGCATCCATCATGCAAGAGGAAGAGCAGCAGAAATACATGGCGAATTGTTGTAGTAAAAGCGCAGAAGAATTATGGTGTACAGAGGAAATGCAGTGATAGAGAATTGAAGATGAGAAAAGTGACTGAAAGTATAAACAGAAAGGAGTAAATAAGCTGCCAATCCCAGTGACCGCACGTTCTACGGCGTGGGTCTGCGGTCGCTCGTTTGTTGGGATTGTGGGTTCAAATCCCGCTGCGCGCATGGAAGTCTGCCTCTTGTGAGTGTCGTTTCTTGTCAGGTAGAGGTCTTTGTGATTGGCTGGACACTCATCCAGAGGAATCCTACCGAGAGTGATGTGTCCAGTGAGTGTGGTTGCGAAGCTCCATACGGTGAGGCCCTGAGCCGGAATCGGGTCGAATCGCCACAGGGAAAGAAAATGAACTTAGAGTGATACGTTAAGTCCTGGGAAAATGTATGTGGGAGACAGACGAAAATGGAAGCTTAAAAAAAGGACGGAGTAAAAAACTGTGATGTATCTACCGCAACACATTAGAGAGTAATCAACATGATCATGGAATTGGGGTCTAATTCTTGCATATAGTACGGTAAGATTTCGAGAAGGTAAGTGTGAAGACGTAGGCAGATTGAACTGGCTCAGGTTATATCCTGATAGCGAGCTGTTGTAAAGGCGGCGATGAACCTGTAATTTCCTTAAAATGAAGGAATTTCTGTACCTTGTGGGTTAGTCGATTCGTTCTTGAGTTACGGATCAGGGTATTCTGTTACAATTATTAATAACGTAACGAGCTTCTACGAGGACTTTTCTTGTGTATCTGCGAATTGTGTTCACCTATTGGCTGCAATTGATAAAACACTAACAATTCTGTAATGCACAATTTTCCTGCAGACGATTTCCCGCCAGTAGCATCTTCGTAATAATCTCGTCTGACCTTAGATTGTAAAATCCACCACAATAATAGATAATATTGCAGGCAAAATTAGCGTACCAAAGCAAAGTACGTGAAAATAAGAGGATACGTGAAATTAGGGCACGCAAAACGTTTTAAGTAAATACTAGTTGCATATACATGTATCTGCATACTCCTCTTCGTAAGGTTTCAATAAATGACACTGTTCATGTGCTAGAACTGCTGATACCACCTAGTTTAACGTTGTAATATCCACTTTTGTCCACATAGTGTGTCTTATGGCGCATGTGATTCATGCAACCAATACTAATATTTTTCTCTCAAGAGTATTAACCGTTTGCTCCCTGCGAGGATGACAGTGAAGCTGTATGCTGCATAAGTTTGATTATTGTCCTGTCACGACACCCTAAACATTGAGCCCATCCCAGTTATCATCCACCAACGTACAGCCAAATGATTTGCTCACTGCCCCTCCCACCCAATCGCCTGATCCAACAAGTCGGGAATGTAGCTCTAGCCAACATGATTACTGTGTACAAGAAATGTAAAAGTAAACGACCGAACCATAGTCTGCTGTTGTTAACTCACCGATAGTAAGATTTTTCTCTTTAGAATTTTCTACTGTGTTATTTGCATTGACTTTTATTTTACTTTTGCAATTGTACAAATTTTTATTCAAATTTGTTTGGGGGAACAATTTTAACTTGTCCTCGAACATGTTGTACATACTCTGCAATAAATCTTTAAAAAAGTGTTACTTTTCGAAGGTATAAATACAATTATAAATATTAATATTGTCTTATAGATATTCATTTGTCAACTGTATTTAGACACTTTTATCTTTTCCATGACGACTAGACTATCTTTGGGGCGCACCCAACCTCCTATTCAATGGGTGCTGGTGTTGTCAACCTAAAGCAGCCGGGTTGTAAGGTCAATCACTCTTCTTCTCCATGTGCCGAGGTTCAAATGAGTGGAGCCATACTTCTACTCCCCCTTTATCCCTTCGTGGTGTAGACATGGAAAAATAAATGTGACCCAGAACAAATTCTTAAATTTTGTCATTGCAGTCACGTTGATAATATTGCCTTCTGATGAGGTCGCGCTGTATAATGAGACTGATTTAAATGGAGGCTGTGAAATAGATTATCGATTTCCTCCACCTTTCCCTTGCTGTATAAGAAATTTAGGACGTTGTGAAGCTATTGGGAGTCTTGAAGAATGGCCGTGGGAGACATGCGAATGTAACCGTGTGCTGAAACCAAATGGCACGGTTTTTTGTGAAGTTTTTTTCACTTCACCTTAATAGACGTGTGGAAATATCAAACGTTCCTTCAACAGTCGGGATGCTGAGGCAGATTGCTTCATATTACTTTAACCTCAACCTCACTCGCGTGGTACATCGTGTACGACAAACGACATCCTGACAACCGAATTAGAGCGGAATAACCATTACATCTTGTGTACAGGAAATTACACTAGTAGTTTAGAGATAGTAGTAGTTGATACTGCGTCGTTTAATTTCCTTAATACCTACAGAGTATCTACTTACTACAAAACGCCTCAATTCATATTGTTGAGCGAACTATCCAGTAAAATGGAGCTCAATTTTTTCATTCCGCTAGCGTTGATAGGAAACTCTTTTCGAATTCAGCAATTTTGATTATCTTTCGACCCATTTCGATCAGTGAACTGCCTTCAAAATAAATTCAAACCACATGGTTTGTATTATCATGCTACTTTCATTGTTGACTGTGAACTAAAGTGCCCTGGCTCAGGAAATTGGAGACGTTTCACTTGCAATTCCCAACCATATGACACACGACCGTAGTTCAGTGACATGTAGATGAACGCGTGACCTAAGGGAGTCCACATCCTTAAACTAATTAAGATCGTATACCTTTGATATTTTAAAGCACGCATTGAACAATAAGTTATTACAATTCTATAGTGTGTTGCTTGTTAGCTTTACAGTGGAGTTTTCTCCGTAACCTGAAAGGAAAATTTACACGTGACGCTGAACAAATAGATATTGTAAGATATTTCAAAATTATTACATACATTTAATTTAAATATTTCAAAATAGATCCATCAGAATTATCACAAAGTCGGAATGAGTTTAACTGCACCTATATCGAACAAGTCAACTGTTCGTCCAGTAACATCTAGCAGCTTTCAAATTAGTTGCGTAGTTAAAGTAACCGGTAAGGAATTACACCAAACACACATTGAAGTATAGGTCTTAGGTTACGTAAGTGTGTATTATAGAGGAATTAGCTATTTGTTCATTGTTAATAGAAATATTCGCATGACTGACACAAACTAAGAATTTTTTTCTAGAAATACTGACATTTGTTACCTAGCGAGTCAAGAATTTAAATATTTGTTACGTATTAATTATACAAATGATTAAACTGAGACGACGGGGAAGAAACTTAATGAAAGTCGTTCTGCGGTTGTAATAACGGCGAGTCTGTATTGATGGTGGTAACAGTTGGTAGATTTTCAAATATACGATTAACATTAAAAAAACTACGAGAGAGTGTTTCGACGTTTGCCTGCCCGTGTGTAACGTGATATAATTGTATTACTCAGTGATTATACTTATATCATTTAGTAACCCCACTGCTCTGCACACTTTTTCTTGCAATCGGACTTCAGCTACTTCAAATTTTCCAGTTTCATTTTGCGTTATATTCAGCAAAGATATATTTTCATACATATTTCACAAACCTAGCTGCAGTGGCTCATTAATTACGGCATCAAAGCGAAAGAGATTTTGCCTTCACCATGATTGGCTTTTAAATTAAAGAGAAAGCAGCAAATTTCATAGTTTTCGAAGTTATTGTATTGAATAACATATCCTGGAAATTTTTATTTAGAATAAGAGTCACCACAATGGAACCGTACAGAGTGACAGAAGACGTTCTAGACAGTAAGGGGCAGCAGTCCGTTTCCTTCATGCTGGAAGGATGTGAGTTCAAACACACATTCCTGGTATGCTCATTCCGTACCGATACAGCAGGTCCGGTAGGCACTGATTTCATGGCCAGCATGGATGCCGTGAACGATTTAGAGTGTGGTATGATGGTACTAACTAATAAGCGCGAAGTGCCGCGAGGGTATAGCGTTCCACCCACAGGACATATGGTACTCACATTATTCTCCGAGGGTAAAGAGGGCCGCAGCCCTCAACGTAGGAAACGGGAGAATCGGCGCAAACACGAGCAGATTCCGGACAGTCCCCGCCCTGAGATAGCAAAGCAGGAGAATGTCTTGGCACGTTAGGGCTACCGAGAAAGTCACGGTAGCACCCTGGTGATGGCAAGTAGTATTATTGGAGTCTGAGAAGGATCGGAAGCTCCCGCCATGGTGTTGTGTGGAGCCCGCTCAGATACCCATTGACTGAACGTCCGCCTTCGGACTTTAACGAGTCAAGTCGAGGGCACCCAAACCTTCCCGAGTGACGTCGTAGGACGATCACTCCGTAACTAGAGCGCGGAACAACTTTGCCCATGTGATGTCGCAAACTTCAGGGGTGAGGAATTGACCATCCCCGAGGCCACAGTTCTTGGTGTCGCTGATGAGATTTTAGAACCTTTAGTGGGTAGGATTAATGCAGGAAATGGGTCAGAATCCGGTTTGACGACCATTCAGCAAAGTACAAGGAAGAAACACAGCCCTGTATCAGAAGTTGTTAAAAGGAAACTAGACCACTTATGAGGAAAGAGAGCTATTTGAGCCCGTACAGTTGGAATACGCCCATGTTTCTCATGATGAGGAAACCAACGACTTTAAGGGCACGGATGTAATAGAACACCAGATAATGGTGGGCGACGCGCAGCTCATAAGGAGGACTCAGTATAGTCCTCTACTCACTGAGGGACGAGATGAAGGCTCAAATTAAGAAACTGTTGAATAAGGGTGTTATTAGAGAAAGCAGTTCTCTGGTCTGCCCCCGCTATCTTAGTGCCTAAACAGAACCTCGATAGGAGACCAAAGTGTAGGAATTGTGTCGATTTTCGAGCCCTTTAATCTGTGATTAAGTTCGACACTTACCCTGCGACAGTATTTGAGGAGACAAATTCCTCCCTCTATGGCTCCAAATATTTTACAGTCCTTGACTGTTACAGTGGATTTTGGCAGATTAGCGTAAAAGAAGAACACAAGGAACGAAATGGCTTGTCGGTTCCATTTGGGCATTTTGGGTTTAAAAACGACCTTTCGGGATGTCTAATATCCCATCGAGCTTTCAATGGCTCATGGACGTGGTCTTGAAGAACCTAGTAGGCACGGAGTGCTGGGTCTGCATAGATGATGTGATCATATTTTCCAGGTCGGCGAAGGAGCATGCTCAGCGACTGGAAAATGTGTTGCAGAGGTTTGACAAGACCATTCTGCAACTGAACACCGGAAAATGCATGTTTTCACAATCCCGGGTAAACATTTGGGATTTGTGCTGTCTGAATGCGGTATTTCAGTTTTTAATTAATTATGTTATTCAAATAAATCATGGCCCAGATTATATTGCTCGTCCAGAGATGAAAAGGACATTCGATTTAGTTTCACTTAGCTACTGGTTGCCCGGTATGCGAGAGTGCGTAGCAGATTATATCAGGAGGTGTGACGCATGTCAGAGGCGAAAGGAAGACAGAGAATTTTTGACCCCACTAGGAGAAATGGAGAAGCCAACAGCTCCTTTCCAGGTCACATCCATGGATGTAACATGCTCATATCTGATGATCCCCCGTAGGAATAAATATCTACTAGCCTTTATAGGCCACTTTACTAAATATTTCGAGGCCTTTCCCATCCCTGACCAGACTGCGGAAACATTTGCCAGAGTGTATACAACCCAAATCATCACTCGACATGGCACGGGGTCCACATTAATAACGGATCAAGGCCGGCCGTTTATTTCGTCATTCTTCAAGGAGTCGAGACTTAATAATTTTAAACAGGTTTTGCCGAAGTTAGATCGCCGTCGAGACCTAGTCGATTTTGGTGGTACTGATTTGAAAACTTCGCTTTGTACGGCCATCTTTTCTGGCGCACATGAGTTGCATGAAGTATTTAATGAATTACAACGGAGTCAAACAGACGTTATTCATTCTATTTCGAAACAGGTAACGCATATGACACAATAGGATGCAATGACAGGTGTCAGTTCTGGCGCGATAGCGAATTTGTCTAGCATTATCAGGGACGTAATTCATTCTCATGACAAATTTAAGGAAGTTACTAGTGATACACTACGGCTGAATGTTACCATTTATAATCAAATTGAGTTGTGCGTGGTAATTCAGCAGTTAGTTTGCTCTATTGCAGTTGATTCAGCAACTAAGTGAACAGGTGAATGCAATATACTTTTAGCGAAAATAACTGTAAACATTCTCAACCCAGCTACTTTGCACAACTTTTTACGGAATGTATCATTCCACTTACCTGAAGGTTATGAATTGCTTGCTTGAACTAGATCTGAGAATGTTCACTTGTATTATGACTAGTGAAGGAAGCGGTTATAGGCGACGCACATGGTGTCAAACTGATTTTGAATGTGCCATTAAAGACAGCCAGTCGTTATTTTATATTACATAAAATAATTGCCCTACCAACGCGGATTTCTGATGATATAAATGTTCAGTATTTACTCGACTTCACATATTTTGGCATAGATAACGTTCAGCGCAACTATATCTTGTTTACAGAACCAGATTTAAGTCACTGCAGTAAAGGCAGTATTACTGGGTGTTCTGTTGATAAAGCGATATATTGTACACAGATCAGTAATGTGCGAATCGAGCCTGTTTTTTTCAGACGTCAGACCACTAAAATTCGCGTCAGAGAAAATTACTCCTACACTACAAATCTCCGACCCTACAGCCACACGGTTCGTGTGGGTGTATCACTTTCCGGAACAGCAGCACGTCACTCTCCGATGCTGGAAGAATGGCACTTGGACATCTAGCACCGAGGAATCCTCAAGGCCCTTCGAGATGTTGCGTCGCCGCCAGTGAATCCCAGACAGTACCGGATTGAATTGGGAAGCACACAGGTGAGTGCTGATGCACCACAACTATATGTACCTGACAAGATAGATGTCATTGCGGGTCACGAATTGCGAGCGCTGGAGGAAATGTTGCCACCTGAAGTCACAAAGCTTGTTAAATTTACATCAGAGGTTACAGCTTCTCGCCAAATAACTGATGTAAACACATTGCTCCACGTAAATCGGGCTTCATTACGGCGAAAACAACGAGCATTCTGGCACATTATTTTCCCTACAGTTCCCCGCGCCTTTACTGTCCTAGGATTCTTATATTTTCCCTTACGGTTCCGCCTGTGTAGAATTATTTCGACTTGCCAGAGCACAAGCAACACTCCACCACAGAACTAAGCAGCAAAATCTACCATTACTAATCCCAGTTCCAGTCCAGATAAGGATGAACCAAATGATGAAGACTCGAAAGGGCACATTACGTTTACTGCTTATCCGCTACTACAAGCTGACTAGCGTGACTCAGGAAGCAGTACTGTATCCGCAAGCCCAACGAGCAGCCGGAAAAAACACTCAGAAGCGGGGACTTCATTGCCTTAGCACCTTCTTTCCTCATGCAATAGGACTTCGTCTTCTACACTACACAGAAATACTCGACTGACTGCCTGAAGATGCTTCACTCACTGCTAAGAATCTTCGAGATAAATGCAGCCACTGAAGTTCTCACGTACCACAGCGACTTTTGTAATAGTACACGCGCGACCAAGCAGACGCACGTGTGAAGTACAGTCTGCTTTGTGTAAAAGAGGACTTGAGTCTAGTGTAAAGATTTACACCTTTTTGATTTGTATACATGGAAAATTTTAGGATTGTTTACATGGTTCTAATCTTTCAAGTTTTGTTTATTTTTTGGTATTCAGTATTTGTGAATGTTGTTTAAAAATTTGCACACTAATTTTGTTTTATGTGTTGCTGATATTTGGGTGTATTTTTGTTTTTTTTTGTATTGCTTATATTTGTTTACTTTGAGTCTATTGCCACATTCATTACAATGTTCAGTTTAGTACACCTTGAAAACTTTCGGTTCGAAACCCTTGAATACATCGAAGCTTTCGCCCCTAATCTTTTTTCGACGAGCGGCAGATGTAATGAATGTCAAATTCTGGAAAATTTTAGTTAGACTTTAGATCATTGACACACTAGGTCACGTAGCTACTGCACGTTGGGAGGCGAGGTGGCTTTGTGCTCAGTGGTTCGGTACACCGTATAGAATGTTTGAGCAGGCATTTTTGCATACCTCGATTTTTCTATATAACCCAACGCTACAAGCTAATTGGTCTCACTCTCATTATTTAAGTTTGCCATAAACGTGGAGAAAGGTTCCGGGCTCATTACGAAGAAGAAGAGAAGCAAAACACCATTATGTGTTTAAGATTTATTTGGCTTCAGCCTGCACAAGGTAAGCCGTATTGAATGTGATTAGAATTTTACACTTCATTTGGCAATCTCCGAGTCGAGTTGAGTACTTTTAGCTAAAGTTTTCCCGTTAATTTTGTAACTTCTAAATTCTAAAACTTTGGCGCTGCATCGGGTCATAGCGAGAGTCAAAGCAAGGCAATTATTTTAATTTGACTGGAATAATTTTGGTGTTTATGTAAATTTTGTAAAATTGTGGAGTTAATTGTAAATTGCGTATTTATGTGAATAGCTTAAACCTTGTGCTGATACTCCTTTAGTAAATTAAACTATACAATTTTGCTGTATAGTTAGATTTCTCAGTAAGCAGTAAGACCATTACATCCGCATTGCAAAGTCCTTGAGTCCCAGGCTATATATGCGACTTAAGAAGGTTTTTACGCAGAACAAGTCTGCCTACAGGCATTTTCCATTGGAGGTATTAATGATATGTAGCAAGAAACAGCTGTCAATGATCTTCTAAGGAAAAACAAAACTGAATTGTGGCACCACTATCGACAATGTGAATGCTAAGACGACGTTAGCACGAGGCTGCGAAGTCACACTAACCCTAGAACCTCTTTGGGTAGGGTCTAGTTTAAGTCGGAACACTCACCCCGGGAGTCATTGCAATATTAAGTGACGCTAATCTCATCGCTGCCCAGAAGGTCACACAATACCTGTATTAGTTTCATTCGTGGTAGTAAATTGCAAGTACAGGAGCGAGGTGGCGTTATTTTTATGCCAGAATTCATGTAAGTTCATTCTGTTCAGGGCGGTTTTCTTCGTTGTGTATTTTAGGACCTATCAGTAACCCAGGTTATATAGCTTCGATAGTAGATAGATCAATTATTAGTCCCTAAGAATTGACATGGAAGCTGCTGTGGTCTCTTTAAAATACTATACCGCCATATTTATAGAGGGACTGAGAAAAATCACGCGAACTTTCTCTTATTAGCCGGTGCCCTGACCGAGTTTCAGACAGGCACCTTAGGAAACCATGGCGTTACCACCAAGAGTTGTAAGCGGGCACAAACACATTGGCGTGAGTACAGCATTCTGCCACATAATATCTCATTCTTAAGTGAGAAAGGTACGTAAGAATACGGAAATAAGCCGGACCTGTTCTGCGTATATCATTTAGAGATTTTTTAAGTTACACTCCGCAAATGTAATATTTATTCTAATGTGTGCGTTACATTTTGAGAGGGAACCAAGCAATGCGTGTATTCATCCTTTCACTATATTCGCGTATTAGGTAACTTAAATGCTACAGTACCTTTCAAGCGATTTCACTGCCTTCCTCTGCCTCTCCGGACTGTAGGTTTGTAAGTCTACTTTGTCCTTGTTGATTCTCGTCACCTGCTGTATTATACACTATTATATTTTTTCCTATATGCAGTAAAATCTATGCCGACTGGTAGTGAAATACCAACGGACAATCCGAAAGTGCGGTGGACCGTTCGAGTGCGCTCCAATTCATCTGTAGTAATCTGCAAATTTTTTAGGTCTTGTGATCAAACTTGTGTACAGTTGTGAAGATTATTTTGCACATGCTTTAAAACTCTCTGAGCCTCAGGCCGTCCCATGGCTGAGGCGGTTACTTGCCATCGACTTCATGTGGAATTTGGTTTGGACAAATTGGCAATGGGACAGCAATTTCGCCTGGTACAACGGAATCATTCCACCAGTGCGACGTACCCTTACGTAATTCATCTAGTACTGTCGGTCTACAATCTTAGCAATTGTAAGTGCTACCGAACATTTTCCCCTCTCTCGGAGGGGATGCAAAGAATTACGACGCTGTTGTCAAAACTACAGAAGCGGTAGCATGTACGTCACACGTTACCAATTGAACACTTATGTTCCGGTCGGCCGTTAGGCTGTAAATTGCCTGCCGCAGCGATACGACACTACTGACAGCACGAAACGAAACCTCCCCGCTTCCGTATTTCTTTCTTACTCTTTCATTGACAGGTACATTTTGAGGTGACGCGGAAGAGACCTGCCAGGACAGTTATAGTGTTTCTGAGTCGGCCGAACCTCGCCGAATTCGAAGACATCTATAGAAGGGTGCTGGCTACCAAGTTGAATACCTGCTTATAGGCCGATTGCTCGTAAGGTAAAGGACATCAACCGAGGCGAAAGGGACAAATAGTTACTGCTTAAAGGCTTTGAGTTACATTTGAGAGGGGAAACACAGCTAAGAACTGTACTGGCCAAACTCGTTAACGTCTCACAAATTTCTGTACTTTCCGTGCTGCAATATGTATATAATCTGAGAGAGAGTGTTTACAAACAGCTTCCTACAGGGAATCCTAAATTCCTGATGGGCCTGTAACATGAAGTGACTTACATTGATAACTTCGTATTTTACCCATGCCTTCAGTGTTACTGACGTAAAAGAAGGGGGAAACCAGTGACGGTAGATAACTGCTTCCGAAATTTTTAAGAGCATTCGCCCTGAGAATGACACAGTTTGCCTAGTGCATTCTTAGCTCTTTACAGCACGCTGCAAACAGGTTACCAGAGAGGCAACTGGTCTGTGAATAACGCCATGAGGAGCGGTATGCCTAACATTCTCCGGGAGAGCTGGGAACTAATTTTTTATGTGAGCACAGAACAGACATAATTAATTACTACCAGGCTTAAAAATTATACGTAAGCAAATGCATATTCTGTACACCTATTTATTATAGAATCAAATGTTTTATTGTACTGGCTGTACGACTTAAAGCGGAAACTTCTCACAGAGTCAACTTGTATTCGAAAATTAACATTTTGTAATATATAACTTACCACCCGTTAAATCAAACGTTAGAAATCACCTCATACAACTCTCAGATTTGTTTGACACTCGGCAAATGCATTATAAAAATTATTTGAAATCTTTGTCTAAAAACTGTCGGTATTGCGAGCCAGATAATTTATGTAAATTCGTACTGTGGGTTTATTACTTTTATACATGTTTTCTTTGAAACATCCACAGAGAAAAGAGTCACTTCGCGTCAGATCGAGTAAACGAGTAGGTGACAATGGACGACCTAAGCTACTACGTCAGGCGGCCAGTGAGTCAGTGGCTGTATGGGTGATCGCACCGTCTTACTAAAAAACGACATGTCTTCTTTCCCGAACATTTCCAAAATTAGTCCCAGAACGTACTCCGTACGTCTTTCTTGTTTTATTTTTGTCTGAAAAGAAGGCGAATCCAATTACTCTTGTCGCACAGACAGCACACCATATTTTAACTTTTATATTATGTAACGGCACTTCGTATATTAGTCTCAGATTATATGCGCACCAGTATCTGTTACTGCATGACAATTTAAGTAATGTCATCCTTAAGAATGGCTACCAGTGGATCGTCTTCACCACTGCACACTGCACACTGCATCACAAAGCCGCTTACGAACTCCTACTTTCACAACAGCGAGGTTCGTGGACATGCTTCTAAATGCGTTGCAGTGGCATATCATATTTCTGCAGAACATA
>Ga0123353_10007674_pt1 | contig 14620 bp, 14 predicted proteins | sample TergutLab28metaG_3_FD_92763 | JGI IMG/M metagenome (GOLD analysis project Ga0123353, IMG submission 92763) | Labiotermes labralis P3 segment gut microbial communities from Petit-Saut dam, French Guiana - Lab288 P3 | ecosystem: Host-associated > Arthropoda: Insects > Digestive system > Gut ... | reverse complement strand
GAATGCAAGGGGAAATTTGTTTGGGGGATTAAGTGGAGCGCGGGCGGTTTTTCCTTGACAATGCGCAGCGAGTAAGCTACAATAGAATGAGATAATGGGAGAAAGGGGGCCTTTTCATGCGCGCGAACACCCAGGCCTGCATCGACGCATTCTTCGCGGCCAACCCGGCGCTCGCCTGCGTATACGAGAGCACCGCGGCGGCTGTTGAGGCCGTCATCGACTGCTACAAAAACAATGACAAGGTGCTCGCGGCGGGCTGCGGCGGCAGTATGGCCGACGCCGAGCACATCACCGGCGAGCTGCTCAAGAGCTTTCGATTGAAGCGCCCCTTGAGCCGGGAGTTTATCTCAAGCTATATGGCGCTCTGGAACGAGGCCCCGCCGCCCCTGGAGGCCAGCCTGCCCGCCGTATGCCTGACGGGCAACGCCGCCATCATGACCGCCGTGATGAACGACATCGGCGGCGACTACGCCTTCGCCCAGACCGCCCTGGGGCTGGCCGAGCCGGGAGACGTGCTTATCGCCATCAGCACCTCGGGGAACTCCAGGCTGCTGATTCCGGCCGTCAAGGTCGCCCGGGCGAAGGGGGCGCTGTGCGTAGGGCTGCTGGGCAAAGGCGGCGGCAGGATGAAAGACCTGGCGGATGTCGCCATCGTCGCGCCCGCCGACGAGACGTATCTGGTGCAGGAACTGCATGTGAAGATATATCATTTGATATGCGCGGCGGTGGAGGAGGAGTTTTATGGTTGAAGCAGACGATGTACCACGTCAAAGTGGTCAGTCGCTCCGCGATACTCCCTCAGTCATCCGAGATGACAGCTCCCTCACGGAGGGAGCCTGGGGCTTGCATCCGAACGTTCATGCGTATCGAAGGAGAAACCGTATGACCTACGCCGGCCTCGACCTCGGCGGCACCAAATGCGCGGCGGTGCTCGCGCACGTTGATGGGGGCAATATCACTTTTCTGGCCCGCAAAGAGGTCCCCACGCAGGGGCCCTGGCGGGAGGTTATAGCCCCCCTGCTGGATTTCCTCAAAGAGCATAGCCCGGTCGCCTGCGGCATCAGCTGCGGCGGACCCCTCGATAGCCGCGCGGGGGTCATCCTCAACCCGCCGAACCTGATGTCCTTCGAGAATGTGCCCATCGTACAGGTCGTTCAGGAAACCCTGGGCTGCCCCGCGCGGCTGCAAAACGACGCCGACGCCTGCGCCCTGGCCGAGTGGCGCTTCGGCGCGGGGCGCGGCACGCAAAACATGATTTTCCTCACGTTTGGGACGGGCCTGGGCGCGGGGTTGATCCTAAACGGGCAATTGTACGTGGGCGCGTCAAACCTGGCCGGGGAGGTGGGGCACATCCGCCTGGCCCCCGACGGCCCCGAGGGCTACCGCAAGCGGGGCTCCTTCGAGGGCTTCTGCTCCGGCGGCGGCATCGCGCAGCTGATGAGGATGCGCAGCGTCGGCTCCTCCGACGCCGGGGAGGCATACTCAGCGAAAGAGCTCGCACACCGCGCAGACACTGGCGATCTTAAAGCACTGGCGGTCTGGGAGGAGATCGGCACGCAGTTCGGGCGGGGCCTGGCCGTGCTGGTGGATATCCTCAACCCGGAGGCGATTGTCGCGGGCAGCATATTTACACGCGCAGAAAAATTCCTGCGTGAACCCGCCATGCGCGCGCTGCGTGAGGAGGCCCTGCCGGAGAGCCTTGTTGGCTTCCGATTGCTGCCCGCAGAACTGGGGGAGCAAATCGGGGATTACGCGAGCATAGCGATAGGGGTTTCGATGTAGATGAAGGAGGTGTCCCATGTTCACCAGGCTATGGGCCGGCCTGCTCAGTTTCTTCACATTCTTCCAGTTTTCGAATGGGCCGCAGCAGCCCAACAAGATTCCGGAGACCCGCACGGCTCCCCGCCATATCGCGGAATACAATGTGGACTTCGCCGCCAGGAAAAAGCCGTTCTGGCTTTCGCCGTGGCTATTGGAAAAATTCTTTCAACTGAACGTGGAAGACGGCACACAGACCGACAGCCTGCTGGTGCTCCACAAGGGCAAGCTGGTATATGAGAAATACGCGGACGGCTGGGACGAAAGTAAGCCCCACTATACGGCTTCTGTAACCAAGACGGTCGTCTCTGCCCTGGCGGGCATCGCGGCAGCTGAAAAGTATATCCGGCTGGACAGCAAAGTGGCGGACTACTTCCCCGGCACTATCGTTCCCGGGCAGGAGAGCAAGAATAATCTGACCGTCGAGCACCTGCTCACTATGACCTCCGGCATTCCGGGTGACGCCCAGAACGACGCCTGGTGGGATAATCTGTGGAACAGTACAGATCCCGGCGCGTTAATCTTCGCACTGCCTCAGACGCACCCCCCCGGCACAAACTGGGCCTATGACAGCGCGGCAGTGCACCTGCTCGCCTTCTTGCTCGCTAAAGCAGTGGATGAGAATCTGGCCAACTACGCGCAGGATAAGCTCTTCGACCCGTTGGGCATGGAGCCCGTCATCTGGGAAAGCACGGACGCCGGATGGGCCTTGGGCGGTTGGGGTATCTCCATGACGCCACGCGATATGGCCCGCTTCGGGCAGCTTTACGCAAACTACGGGCGCTGGGAGGGCAAGCAGATTATTCCGGCCGATTGGGTCGCCCAAACCCCGTCCAGGTCCATGAACGCGGGCGCATACGGCCGCCTGGTCTGGAATTTCAAATTCGCACCCTTCTTCGGCTTTTTTGAGGCCTACGGCGCCGGGGGCCAGTGCATCGACATACTGCCGGGGCTGAAGCTGGTGCTCGTGCGCACAGGCTCGCCGATTTCAGCATAGAGAAAGGAACCGCCATGTCTTTAGTTGTTAGCAACCTCACCAAGCGCTTCGGCCCCAAAACCGCCGTGGACCGCCTTAGCTTTCAAATAGCCGAACCCGGGGTCTACGGGCTCATCGGCACCAACGGCGCGGGCAAAACCACCACCATCCGCATGATTTTGGGGATGCTCCCCGCCGACGGGGGCAGCGCCAGCTGGAACGGCAAACCTGTGGCCAAGGGCGTTAAGTACGGCTATATGCCCGAGGAGCGCGGCATCTACATGAAGACCAAGGTCATAGAGCAGCTGGCGTATTTCGGCATGCTGCGCGGCATGTCCAAGACCGAGGCCCTGGAGGCCAGCCGCCGCTGGCTGAAGCGCCTGAAGGTCACGGAATACGAGGACATGCTGGCCGAGAAGCTCAGCAAGGGCAACCAGCAGAAGATCCAGCTGATCTCCACGCTGATCCACGACCCCCAGCTGCTCTTCCTGGACGAGCCCTTCAGCGGCCTGGACCCCCTGAACACCCAGCAGTTCCACGAGCTGATCCAGGAGATGGCGCAGGCGGGCAAATACATCATCATGAGCTCGCACCAGATGTCCACGGTGGAGGAGTACTGCCGGGAGATCACCATGCTGCACAGGGGAAGCGCCCTGCTGCAGGGCAACCTGAAGAAGATCAAGGCGGGCTACGGCCACACCAAGCTGGTGCTGGGCGCGCCGGAGGGGGCCTATGCCATGGCCCGGGCGGCGGGGCTCCACCAGACGGAAACCCGGCCCGGGGAAAACGTCTTCGCCCTGCCGGAGACCGACCCCGACGCCATATGCGAGAAGCTTTTGCGCGACATGCTGGCGCAGGGGCTGATGCCCGAGAAGTTCCAGCTGAGCGAGCCGACGTTGCATGAGATTTTCATCAGGATTGTGGGCGAAGAGGAAGGAAGGAAGGCTGCATGAATCAATTGAAACAGATTTTCACCGTGGCGGGCTTCACCTTCCGCGACGCCGTGCGCAAAAAGTCCTTCCTGATCACGAACATCATCTATGTCGTGATCATCCTGGGCGCGTGCATCCTCCTGCCCAGGCTCGGCGGCGGCGGGGGCATGGAGGTTTTCGGGATGACCGAGGGCATGGAAATCAACGGCGCGGCAACTGTGTACGAAACCCAGTGCCTGATCATCAACGAAAGCGCAATGCTCCCCGGAGCCGACGCGGCGCTCAAGGCGGTGTTCCCCTTCTCGCTGAGCTACACCCCTGGCGACCGCGAGACCTGCCTGGACATGGTGAGGGAGAACGGCAACCTGTGCCTGGTGGAGATCAGCGCGGACGACCCGCCTGGCGTGAGGATCACCACGAAGGACCTGATGAGCATGGTGCCCACCGAGGCCATATGGCAGCTGCTGAGCAACGAATACCGGGCGGTGCGGTTCGGCCAGCTGGGCTATGACAGCGCGCAGGCCGCGGGCGTGCTGCAAAGCGCCCTGCCCCTGGTGACCGAGATGGCCGACCCCCAGGGCATGTCCAACTACATCGCGGGCCTGGCGCTGATGCTGCTGATGTTCATGACGATCTACGTCTACGGCTACGGCGTGGCCATGAGCGTGGCCACCGAGAAATCCACCCGGGTGATGGAGACCCTCATCGTGAGCGCGAAGCCCCAGCGCATCCTGCTGGGCAAGTGCATCGGCATGGGGGCGGTGGGCCTGGCACAGATGCTGGGCGTGCTCCTGCTGGCGGCGGGCGCCACGAAGGTCTTCATTCCGGAGGGCACCTTCGCCGGGGGGATCAGCCTGCCGGGCCTGACCCTGGGCAAGGCCGCGCTGCTGGTTGCGTATTTCCTCATGGGTTATGCCCTGTTCAGCATGATCAACTCCATGTGCGGGGCCATGGTAAGCAAGATGGAGGACCTACAGTCCGCCATGATGCCCGCCGCGCTCATCAGCATGTTTTCGTTCTACGGCGGCTATGTCACCGTGGGGATCACCCCCGCCACGGGGGGCAGCGCCGCGGCGAGCAGCCTGACGATGCTCATACCCTTCACCGCGCCCTACGCCGCGCCCAGCGCGCTGCTGTCCGGCACGGTCTCCTCGGGCACCCTCATCGCCTCCCTCGCGATCCTGCTGGTCACCATCGTGCTGGTGAGCTTCATCTCCGGGCGGGTGTATTCGGCCTCGGTGCTGCATTACGGGAGCAGGTTAAGATTCGCGGACGTGAAACGGATGGTGCGGGGGAAGTAAAACAAAAAACGAGAAGTAACCGCCTAAGCCGGCCAGCTCAGGGGCGGTTACTTCTTCACTTTACTACCCCCTCTGTCGCGTCCTCGCCCCTTGGGGCCGCGACATCTCCCCCAAGGGGGCGACTTTATAGTGCTCCGGCCAAAAGCTGCGGGGGCACACCACCCAAGTCGCCCCCTTTGGGGGAGATGGCCGCAGGCCAGAGGGGGTAAAAAAACAAATTTTTCTCAATTTTTATTTGCATTTTCTGCCTACACTTGTTATAATAAGAGGTGTATTTCTCCGCGGAGGTCCGATCGCTTGCATATCCGGCTGAAACGTATCATAGCCCTGCTGCTGGCACTGGCGCTGGCGGCGGGCATTTACGCGTGTGGTTCCGATACGCCGGACGACACCGAAACCACCGCCCCGCCCACAACGCAGGCGCCGCCCCGGGACACCCTCACCCTGCCCTTCGCCCGGCAGGACGTGCTGAACCCCTACGCGCTGACAGCGGCGCTCAACCGGGACCTGGGCACGCTGCTCTACGAGGGCCTGTTCCTCACCGACGAAACCTGGAAGGCCCAGCCCGTGCTGGCCGAAAAAATCGAGCAGACCGCCCCGCTGACCTGGCTTGTCACCCTGCGGGCCGGGCGGGCGTTCCACAACGGCGCGGCTGTCACGGCGGCCGACGTCGTCTATTCCTTCCACAAGGCCCGGGACGCCCGGGATTTCCAGGCCAGGCTGGCGGATATCTCGAGATGCGCGGACGTTGACGGCGCCGTGGAGTTCACGCTGCGCGCGGCGAACCAGTACATCGCCGCCAACCTGGATTTCCCCATCGTGCCCGCGAACAGCGCGGAGACCGGCCTGCTGCCCGAGGCCCAGGGGGGGTACCTCTTCAACAAATCTAGCACCCCCGCAGGCACGGGCAGGTATCAGCTGGCCAAGCGTGAAAACGCGTTCGTGCTGGAACACGACCCGCGCCACCCCGGCCCCGCGCCCACGATCGCCACCATCGAGCTGTACGGCACGCACAATTCCGGCGCGCTGCTCTACGGCCTGGAGATGGGCAACTACCAGTTCGCCTACGACAACCTGAATGACGGCGAGATCGCGCGCGTCAACGCCACCACCATGCGCGTGCCCACCACGAACCTGATTTATCTCGGCTACAACGCGAACCGCGGCGCGTTGCAGGACGCCGGCGTGCGCGCGGCCTTGGGCGCGTGCCTCAACAAGGCCGCGCTGCTGGGCGAGGCCTTCTACAGCTACGCCCGGGCGACGGACACCCCCTTCCCACCCGGCTGGCACGGCGTGACGCAGGGGGATTTCGACAAGCCCTACAACGCCGCGGGGGCGAGGAAGGCCCTGGAGGACCTGGGCTACACGGAGCTGAACAACGGCGTGCGCGGCTCGCGGTACAGGCAGCTGAAATTCACCCTGCTGGTGAACAGCGACAGCCCCGCCAAGATGGCCGCCGCCCGCGCCGTGAGGGTCCAGCTGGGGACCTACCAGATCGCGGTGGACGTGCAGGCGCTGCCCCGGGAGCAATACATGGCCATGGTGCGCGGCGGCTGGTTCGACATGTACATCGGCGAAGTGCGCCTGACGCCCGACTGCTCCCTCGCGCCGCTGCTGCTGTCCGGGGGATCGGCATCGGCGGGCGTCAGTGTCTGGGGGGCGGCCTCCAGCGCCTACGGCCAGCTGCTGCAGGGGCTGGTCACCCCCGCGAAGTTCGTGAGCGTCTTCCAGGAGGAGATGCCCTTCCTGCCCCTGGGCTACCGGGACGGCATGGCCGCCGCCGTGCGGGGCCTGCGCGTGCCGTTGGGGCTACGGCGGGGCGACCTGTTCTGCGGTATCGCGGATTGGGAATTTTTAAATTGAAACAAAAAGATAGGATTGAAGCAAGGAATTTTTATGTTTCCCGACGACTAAGTGCAAAGAGGGTTTGCCATACTGTATGAAGCATCGTTGAAAGGGAGGGGGAAGCGCGTATGATCCGTTTGGAGAGCCAGTTGGGGCTCATTGAGGTATCGCAGGGCTATTTTGACGAGATGGTCGGCAACGCGGTGAAAGGTTGTTTCGGCGTGGCGGACATGGCAAACGGGCGGCGCGGCGCCGGCCGGCGGCGGCTCCAGGGCGTGCGCATCTACCGGGACGGCGGCGGCCTTTCGGTGGACCTTCGCATACTGGTCACCTACGGGCTGAACATTGCCGCCATTGTGCGCGGCATCCACAGCCGGGTCACCTACACCGTGGAGGGCGCCACGGGCCTGGAGGTGCGCAAGGTGAATGTGTTTGTGGACGGGATGCTGCACGGGAGCTGAGATGTATAATTGATTTTTGCCAATCCCCCGCGACGCCTGCGACGTCGCTGCCCCCCTACAGGGGGGCCCTGACGGTGACCGAAAGCGCTCAGCCGCTCCGCGGAAACCCCCTCTGTCGCTGCGGCGACATCTCCCCCAAGGGGGCGATCCTGACGGTTACCGAAGGTTGTTACATAATGAAGGGAAACTGCATATGAAGCACGCAAAAAAACTGCTCGCGCTGTTGTTGACCATTGCCCTGGCGCTTTCGCTGGCTTTGCCCGCTTTCGCCGAGGAGGAACCCAACCCCGCCATGCCTGTTATCACCGTGCAGCCGCAGGGCGGCAGCCAAAAGGCATTTCGCGCATCATTTACTGTAAGCGTTCAGGCGCATATCCCCAATGACGATAATATCGGCTATGAGTGGTACCGCAACGGCGTCCTCACAAGACAGACCGGCGCGAGCATGAACGATGGGCTGAGTTCGCCCGGAACGCTCGAAATTTATGTTGTGGTTTATAACCGGGACAACCCGGAATACAGGGTAACCAGCCAAACCGTGCAATGCGTACTCGAGGAACTCTCATTTTTGGAAAAAGTGCACCTCGAAGTGAACGGGCTTTTTAAGCCGACGGGTTTTTTGGCCGAGATATTTTGGACGATAATTTCGATACCTTTGGCGCTCCTCACGCTTCCCCTTTCCCTGATAGGGGCTCCTTTGCTCATAACGTCGCCCATCTGGATGGGCTTGCTTGCGCCGATCATGATCCCGATTGAGTGGATTGTCAGTCTGTTTCGCTGAAGGAAGAGGTTACCATGAAGCTGACAAAGAAACTGCTTACGCTGTTGCTGACACTTGCCCTGGCGCTTTCGCTCACCCTGCCTGCGATGGCGGCGGTGAACTGGGATGAGTTCCGCATCACCAGGCAACCGCAGGATTTGACCATCATATACGGAGAAAGCTTCACGCTCAGCGTAGAGGTAAGCTTGCCGGCAGGTATTGTTGATGTTGAGTACCAGTGGTTCAGAAGGGGAAACTGGATTATCAGCATCCAAGGCGCCACAGAACCTGAACTGCGCCTCAGCCACGGCGATTTGCAATATGCATCTTTCAAAAGCAATGATGTATACTATTGCGAAATCACCGCATACGAAAAAGACGGGGACGGCAATGAGCTTTCTTCGAAAACGCTGACAAGCCATAGGGTTCGCGTGTATGCGGAAAACAAAGCGCCGACACTTTGGGAAAGTATTTTAGGCATTATTTTAAGCCCTTTCGTGGAGTTCGCCATGCTTTTCGCTATCGTTGTGCTGCCGCTCCTGTCTGCTCCATACCTGTGGATCAAAGGCCTGTTTTAGGCACGCCACTATAATAATCCCCGCCCCGCCCGCATAGGCATAGAAAAAACGCTGGGTGGGGCGATGGTATGAGCAAAACAACCCTGGTTCTGGCGGCCAACGCGGGCGCCTACTGCTACCCCTGGGCAAACAGCGAGAATACATTCGTCATGATGCCGGAGCACGGCATGCAATGGGTCCCCTGGTGCGACAGGGTCATCCTCATCAACGGCGTGGCAGAGCGCTGGCTCTACGACCCGGCCCTGCTGGGAAAGGACAGCTACTACTTCCTGTGGGACCCCGCGCGCTGCCCCCACTACGCCCCCAGCCGCGCCGCGCTGCTGCGCCTCAAGGCGCACCACAAGGTGTATTCCTTCCAGCGCGAGGACTGCGAAGATCTGCAACTGCGCTTCAACTCCACGATGTACGCCCCCCCGCCCCCCGGCCTTCTGCCCCCCACCCAGGGGATCCTCTACGACGTGCTCTTCCTGGGCGTGCCGAAGGACCGCCTGGCCCTGCTGCGCAGCCTGCACGCGCATATGGCGGCAATGGGCTTCCGGGTGAATTTCCGCATCGGCCTGCTGGGCAGCGAGGGCGTCTCCCCCGAGGAGGGCGCAGGCTGGCGCGTCACCCGGGAGTGGGTGGGCTACCCCGAATACCTGTGCTGGGTGCAGCAGTCCCGCGCCATCCTGGACGTCTACCAGGCCATACAGACCGGCTTTTCCCTGCGGGTGATGGAGCACATCTTCTTCGGCAAAAAGCTTATCACGGACAACGCGGTGATCAAGCAAGCGGAGTTCTATCACCCGAACAATATTTTTCTTTTGCACGAGGACGACATAGGCGCCCTGAAAGGCTGGCTTGACCTGCCCTTCGTGCCGATTAAAGACGAGATCAAGAATTATTACAGATTTGAGAATTGGGTGGAGAGATTTATTTGATTCTATTGCACCCCCCGCCCTGCGGCCCCCCCCCTCGCAAGCGAAGGGGGCTATTATGAATTTACAGACCAGCGTCCAGTATCTCAAAGGCGTGGGAGAGAAACGCGCGGCCACGCTGCGCAAGCTGGGCATTCGCACCCTGGGGGACCTGCTTGGCCACGTGCCCCGCGCCTACGAGGACTGGCAAAACATCGTGCCCATCGCGCAGGCTCCGACCGGGGAGCCTGTCTGTTTGCGCGCGCAGGTTGACCATGCCCCCGCCGAGCACCGCACCCGCTCGGGGCTGGCCCTCTATAAAACCCGGGTGAGCGACGAAACAGGGTCGCTCCCCTTGACAATTTTTAACAGCGTCTATCAGGCGGCGAAACTGAAAGAAGGCGAGGAGTATTTATTCTACGGTAAGATAAGTGAAAATTTCCTCGCCCGGGAGATGAGTTCCCCCCAGTTCGCCCCGGCGGAGGAGGCCCGCCTGCGGCCCGTGTATCCCCTCACGGCGGGCGTCACCAGCAGGCAGATGGAGACCCTGGTCGAGCGCGCCATGGGGCAGGCGGGGGCGCAGGTGAAGGAATTCCTGCCGGACGAGCTCCTGGACGAATATGGCCTCATGGGCCGGGCCGAGGCCCTGCGGGCCATCCACCGCCCCGCCGATTGGGCCGACGCTTACCGGGCGCGTAAACGTTTGGCCTTCAACGAGCTGCTCACCCTGCAACTGGGGCTGCGCCTGCTGCGCGAGGGCCTTGCGGGGACCGAAGCCCCTCCCCTGCCCCCGGAACCCGCCGTGGAATACCTGTCGCGCCTGCCCTTCACGCCCACGAAGGCCCAGGCCAGGGCCGTGGAGGAGGCCGCCCAGGGCATGGCGGCCCCGCGCCCCATGCGCCGCCTGCTGCAGGGGGACGTGGGCTCGGGCAAGACGGCGGTGGCCGCGGCGCTGCTCCACCAGGCGGCGCGGGCGGGCGCCCAGGGCGCCATGCTGGCCCCCACGGAGCTCCTCGCCCGCCAGCACCATGATACCCTCACCAAGCTGGGCCTTGAACCGGCGCTGCTCATCGGCTCCACCCCGGCGGCGCGGAAGAAGGCGCTCAAGGCCGCCCTGGCCGAGGGCAGCCTGCCCCTGGTGGTGGGCACCCACGCGCTGCTGGAAAAAGACGTCCGCTTCGCCAACCTGGCCCTGGTCATCGTGGACGAACAGCATCGCTTCGGCGTGGAGCAGAGGGATCAATTAACAGTTAACAATGAACAATGTACAATGCAGCCCCACGTTCTGGTCATGTCCGCCACGCCAATACCAAGGTCATTGGCCATGATCATCTACGGCGACCTGGACATCTCTATTCTCGACGAGCTGCCCCCGGGCCGCACGCCCGTGGAAACCTACCAGGTGCCCTCGGGCTTTCACGCGCGCGTGTACAACTACGTAAAGAAGCACCTGGACCAGGGGCAGCAGGGCTATCTTATCTGCCCGCGTGTTGAGGAGGACGAATCCAGCGAGCTGGCCGCGGCGACAAAATTCTATGAGGAGCTCTCCCAGGGGGCGTTCGCGGGCTACCGCCTGGGGCTGCTGCACGGCAAGCTGGGGGCCAAACAGAAGGAGGAGGTCATGCAGGCCTTCGCCGGGGGGGAGATTCAGCTGCTGGTGGCCACCACCGTTGTGGAGGTGGGCGTGGACGTCCCCAACGCCGTGATCATGGTGGTGGAAAACGCGGAGCGCTTCGGGCTCTCGCAGCTGCACCAATTGCGGGGGCGGATCGGCCGGGGGACGGCCAAGAGCACCTGTATATTGATCTCCGACGCGGAGAACGAAGAGGCGAAGTCCAGGTTTGCCATCATGAAGGGGACGAACGACGGCTTCGAGATCGCCAGGAAGGACCTGGAGCTGCGCGGGCCGGGCGAATTTTTCGGCGCGCGCCAGCACGGATTGCCGGAGCTGCGCCTGGCGGACCTGGCCACGGACACCGAATTGCTGACCCAGACCCGGGCGGCGGCGGCGGCCATCGCCGAAAAAGACCCCGCCCTGGCTCTTCCGGAACACCAAGGCCTGAAAAATGCCTGCGAGAAGCATTTTTATCATTATATTGATTGACAAAGCCGGGAATTTCTATTAGAATAGATGCGTAAGAGCGGCTTCTTGCCGCCCACAGACAAATATATTACATTAAGGGGAGAATTCCATGAAACGTGTCCTGACCCTCGTTCTCGCACTGGCGCTGGCGCTGGGCGCCGTAGCAGTTTTCGCTTCCTGCGACAAGACCCCCGACCTGGAAATTACCGAGCCCCTGGTCACCACCGAAGCGCCGCCCATCGAGACCGACCCGCCAATCGATTTACCCGGGACTGACGATGAGACCGAAACCACCACCGAGGAGGAGATCGCCGAAGCCACCCCGCTTGACCCCACCGCGTTGAACAAGGAAGAGCTTATCGATTATTACAACGCCGCCGTCAACTTCGTGAGGGAAGCCAAGCCGTCCTACACCAGGGAAGAGAGGCTCAAGGTCAACGATTTCAAGACCAGCATCGCCCGCGGCGCAGCGGATGGCCTCATCAGGCCCATCGTGAAGAACATGATGCCGGGCGACCCGGAATACACCTCCAGGAAAAAGGGCGAGGACAACGTTGACCATTTCTTCATTGAGCAGCCGGTCTCCGCCGTGAGGGCAAGCGACGTGAAGTCAATCACCGCAAAGAAAGATGGCGCCAATTACGTCATCACCATCACCATGGGCAGCGAAGTCAATCCCGAACGGAAAGGCAACAGCAGGTACTCCCGCGTGTTCCAAATCCAGACGCGCCAGGATGTGCTGGACAAATTGGCGGACGGCGGCCTGACCGGCGACGCCAAAAACTGCACCCTGACCTACCGCGACGGCAAGGCGGTAGTCACCATCAACGAGAAAGGCCAGATCATCAGGGCCAGCACCGGGTTCTATGTGGACGCGGACGCGAAGAACATGCGCATCGCCATCTTCAACCCGGACATCGTCGCCTACCAGCAGTCCAACTGGGAATACACCAACTTCTCGTACTGAGTGATAGCGGCATATATAATGGCTGGGGCATGCTGGGAGCGTGCCCCGGCTTTTTGCCAGACCTGCGTCCCGATGTTCCCAACATCTGTTATTTTCTGTTTCGGCTCGAAATCTTGAGCAAATAAACTTTCAAGTTGCTTGACACCTGTGTGCTTATGCATTAAAGTAGGACTGTAACCCCTTGAGAAGGGTGTACAGGAAGTAGAAGAAAAAGGATGTACATACAGCATGGATGATGTAAAAGAACTGCGGCAAATGCCCGAAATCCAGAATATCGCCGAGTACCTGCGCGGCATGACCTTCCGAAAGAAGACCTTCGGCGGCTACGATATCGAAAGCGTGTACGAGCATTTTTCCGCGGTTACGCAGATGTACGAGGCCATTATTTCCGCCTACGTGGAGCAGGTGGACCGCTACGCGCGTGAGTTGGCCGTGTTCCAGGTCCGGCCGGAGGGGCAACCCCCCGCTGCCCCGCAGCAAATGCAGCAGGCTATGCCCATGCAACAGCAAGCGCCGCAGCAGCCCGTGCAACAGCCCGTACAACCCGTGCAGCAGCCGTACATAGCCCAGAACCCGTGGGCGCCCGCCTGGCCCGCCTCCCCCTGGGCACAGCAGCCCGCCCCCCAGCAGGCGTATTACGATTACACGCCGCATCCGCAGCCTCCCCCGCAGCAGGCCTATTCCTGGCAGAACGAGCCGGAAGGCCAGCGGGAACCGATGTATATGTACGCGTGAGAGGTTGACGGGAGGCTAAGCGATGAGCATGCAGCAGCTCACCCCGTCACAGGTGCTGCAGGAGAGAGGGAGGGCCCTGGCCCGCGCAAACAGCTGGAAACGGCTGGGGGCCAGCCTGCTGGGCACATTGACGTGCACCCTGATCCTGTTCGGCCTGCTGTTCGGGGTCGCCGTGGTCCATGGGGGCTCCATGCACCCGGCGTTCCGGGAAAATGACCTGGTCCTGTTTTCCCGCCTGGGGCGATACAGCGCCGGCGGCCGTGCACGCTACGGCGCGGGCGACGTGATCATACTCAAGCGGGAGGCCGAGGGGCTCCCCGCGGAAAGCAGGGGTACCCAGGGAGTACCCCCGGAAACCCGGGGGTTGCGCAAGTATGTCAAGCGCGTGATCGGCGTACCCGGCGATACGGTGGACATCACCCCCGCGGGCGACGTGCTCGTCAACGGCGCGCCGCTGGAGGACCTCTTTGCCCAGGGCGCCACCCTGTGCAAGGAAGGCGCGCAATTCCCCCTCCAGTTGGCAGCCGGCCAGTACTTCGTCCTGGGCGACAACCGCGAAAACTCCAGCGATTCCCGCAGCTTCGGCGCGGTCGCGTCCGGCAGCATCCAGGGCCGGGTGCTTGCGGTGCTGCGGACGAAAAAACCGTAAAAAATGCATACATTCTCGTCAGTCCCGCCAAATTTACGGCGGGGCTTTGTTAATATACGTTCATTTCTCTGAAAAATGAATTTTACACTTTTTTCACTTGCAAAATCACAGGCAGTGTGATATACTGGCAACAACACGAAATGGAGGTTATACCATGATTGATTCTATCAAACACCCGGCCCTGTTCGCATGGGTCAAGGAGATCGCCGCGCTGTGCAAGCCGGACAGCGTCTACCTCTGCGACGGCTCACAGGAGGAATACGACAGGATGATCCAGCTCACGGTGGACGCGGGCCTGGCCACCCCCCTCAACCCGGAGAAGAAGCCCGGCTGCTACCTCTACAGGAGCCACCCCTCGGACGTGGCCCGGGCGGAAAAGCGCACCTTCATCGCCTGCAAAAACAAGGAGGACGCCGGCCCCACCAATAACTGGGTGGACCCGGACGAGCTGAAGGCCACCATGACCGCCCTCTACGACGGCTGCATGAAGGGCCGCACCATGTACGTCATCCCCTTCTCCATGGGCCCCGTGGGCTCGTATATCTCGAAAATCGGCGTGGAGATCAGCGACAGCGAGTACGTGGTGATCAACATGCGCATCATGACCAGGATAGGCACG
>Ga0123353_10007673_pt1 | contig 14621 bp, 12 predicted proteins | sample TergutLab28metaG_3_FD_92763 | JGI IMG/M metagenome (GOLD analysis project Ga0123353, IMG submission 92763) | Labiotermes labralis P3 segment gut microbial communities from Petit-Saut dam, French Guiana - Lab288 P3 | ecosystem: Host-associated > Arthropoda: Insects > Digestive system > Gut ... | reverse complement strand
TCTATAAATACGGCCTGTTACTGGAAAGATGGAGTAAGAACAGATCTTCTTACTCCGGAAGGAACGAGAGGTGGCGCTTATGGAATTGCTGTATCAGGAGGTTCAGTCTATATCGCAGGCGGGTATTGGTGGGGCAGCGGTCCTGCTACAGCCTGTTACTGGAAAGACGGGGAAAGAACAGACCTTCAAGTACCGGATGGAGCAGTGGGAGCTAGCGCTTATACAATTGCTGTATCAGGAGGTTCAGTCTATGTCGCAGGTAATTATTGGGGCAGCGGTCCTGCTACAGCCTGTTACTGGAAAGACGGGGAAAGAACAGACCTTCAAGTACCGGTAGGAATGAGAGGTTATGTCCAAGGGGGGATTGCGGTATTGGGCGGTTCAGTCTATGTCGCGGGTTTTTATAGTTTAATAGAAGGCGGTCATATTCCTACAGCTTCTTACTGGAAAGACGGGGAAAGAACAAACCTTCAAGTACCGGAAGGAACAATACTTTCTGCTGCCACTGGTATCACATTATCGGGAGGTTCAATTTATATCGCGGGAGTTCATTATGACGGTACTAACTTTACAGCCTGTTACTGGAGAAACGATATAAGAACAAACCTTTTTACATTTGATGCAGAAGTAGAGGATCTTGGGACTCTCATGATCGCGGTATCGGGAAGTTCAGTCCATATCGCAGGTACCTATGGTATTACTGATTATTATGATGGAGGCTATGAGAAAGTGACAGCTTTTTACTGGAAAGACGGAGTAAAAACAAATCTTCAAGTACCGGCAGGAACTATGGAATCCTTCGCCTTTGGCATTGCCGTTGTAGCGAATTAAGGTTTGCATTAATTTACCACGAACAGTGTTCCAAATTTTCACCACGAACCAAACGAACGACTCGAACTTATGATTCAATATCTTCCCTTGAACCCTAGAAATTTTTGATAGTATTTGAAGATTTCTAGGGATTTAAGTTAAGATAGCATAGTACGGGTTCGTGATGGTTAGTGTGGTTCGTGGTAAAATTCTTATTCCTTGTTCGTGGTAAATTTCTTAATTCTGTGTCGTGGTACTGAGAATCTTAAACCTTCTGTCAAGATTTAGATATTAATTACTATCGGACGCTTCATCATTTTTTATTTTTTCATCAATCGCTTTCAAAACGAATTCCCGTACAATTTTCGCATATCTAATGGCAATCTTCATATCATCATCGGATATTCCCAATTCGTTTGGATAACGAGGAAGCACACTATAAGCATTTAATACGATTAATTGCGGTAATAATATATTAAAATTACTGTTTAGTTGTTCGCACATTGCCATGAGTTCTTTTAAATTATGAGTTTTTGGCGGTTCTATATCATGCAGAACCAAAAAACCTTTCAAATATTTTTCTGATGATTGCTGACAGAGAAAACATATTAATTCGTCAGGCGTGGGGTGGTGCATTGTAGATAAGTATTCAGCAGACCTTAAATCATCATTACCTTTATCAAGCCACTGTTGTAATAATTCATTATCAGGCTCTGTAAGGAAATTATTAGCTGTTCGCTCATGCGAACTGTCTAGATCAGCCATATAATTTAATGCCTTCCCTTGCAATTTTTCTTTCTATTGTCGCGTAATTTTTTTTATGAAGGAATCTATCTTTTTTTAATCCTATAAAATCAATAGGTTTTGTTTTCATGGAAGCCATTGCAAAACTAATTGAGTGAATTGCATCAATGATACGCATAGACATCTCATCCTTAAATACAATGTATAAGTCCAAATCAGAATCCTTATGCGGTGTTCCGTACGCATAAGAACCAAATAGATATATTTCTTCTACTGGCACAGTATTCGAGATTGCCTTGGTTATTTCGTCAAGTTCGTGTTTAATGCCGGAAATATCATTCATACTTCTATTTTACATCTAAACTGCTGACTTTGGAATATCTCAAAGGCAAGAAAAACAACTTTTTTACCACAAACCACGAATTTCCTTGCCTTATACATGTAAAAATCCCTATATTTTATATAGTAATAGTTTACAGGAATTCCATTAACATTTTATAGATTTCTCATAGGGCTATAGTCGTAATATCTGGCTTTACGGAAAGGAAACTTAAGGAGGAATGCTATGAATTATTGCAAATCTGAATTTATTGTATGGGCCAACACATTCTCCTGCGGGGTTAAACCAATAGATGATCAGCACAAAGAACTGATTAGTTTGGTTAATGAAATGTTTAATCATGTTACCGGGGATGAAAAACAGGAACGTGAGTATTTTAACAAAGTTTTTCTGAAAGTAGTTAATTATATAAGAGTACATTTCGCTACAGAAGAAAAAATTATGCTTGTTACCAGATTCTCAGGTTACAACGAACATAAAATGGCTCACGATAATTTTATTTCTACTGTTAAAAATTACATATATAATTTCACATCCGGAAAGCGGTTTTCTCTTTATACTTTTACCAAATTTCTTAAAAATTGGGTTTTGTCCCATATTGCGATAATGGATAAACAGTATTTTGAATACTTTAGGAAAACTGCCATCCGCAACAGAGCCAGCGGAAATTTGAATATTTCTTCTGCTGGTATTCGGCCTGTTGAAAAACTCAATTTGGCGCAATAGGATAAGGAGATTTTTATGGAAAACAAAAATATTTTTATGGAAAACAAAAAACATGAGGATTTTTGCTGGGAAAATTTGGGCGATATTAAAACAGGACGGGGAGATTTGGGCGAAGAAATGCCAGTTATTGTTTACCGCTTGATGCAGTACACAATGTTGGATGTACTCAACAGAGCTCACGGCCTTGAACAGTCCAATGAATATTTCCGCCAGGCCGGATTTTTGGCAGGGACTGAACTTGCGAAAAACATACTGAATTTGAAAGCGGAATTTAATGAGTTTATTGCCGGCCTGCAAAAAACATTGCTGGATCTAAAAATAGGCGTTCTGCGTATGGAAGCTTTTGATCCTGACACCGGTGATATTATACTCACGGTGGGGCAGGATTTAGATTGCAGCGGACTGCCTATTACAAATGAAAATGTGTGCAGTTATGACGAAGGGTTTATTTCCGGTATTCTGGAAGCATATACAGGAAAGAAATACAATGTCCGCGAGGTAGATTGCTGGGCAAACGGCGACAGAGTGTGCCGTTTCAGCGGAATTATCTCAAAAACATGACAAAACTTCGCCTATCAGCTTGCTGATTGAACTGTCGATATATGTTTCGAATGTCAGGTGATTACTGCAGGAGCCCGTCATGAAAATTTTATTTAATTACTTACGTGATGTAATGTATGATCCGGCAAATGCTGTTTTGGATATCGAAAAACTGCCTGATGACCTTCGGGATTTTGGCAGCGGACTCCTTTACTTTACCGAATGCGTCAGAGAAACGGAAGCGCTGGCTCAAGCCCTGTCGAGAGGGGACTTGGCAGGTAAACTGCCGTCCCGCGAAAACGAAATAGCCGCACCATTAAAATCGTTACACGCATCACTTAAGCACCTAACATGGCAAACGCAGCAAATCGCAAAAGGCGATTATACGCAGTGTGTAGCATTTATGGGAGATTTTTCTGATGCTTTTAATACGATGGTTGAACAATTGGCGGAACGGCAAAAAAAACTGGAGAGAAAAATTAAACAAATACAAAAAAAATCAAAATCTTTGAAACAGAGCAACCTTCTTCTTTCCACATTAATGCAATATGTTCCGCAGCAAATCATTGTCAGAAACGGACATACCAAGCAGGTACTGCTCATGAATGATATAGCCAAAAAGGAAGTAAATAATGATACTGATTATCTGAATAATATCTTAAAGACCATATCCGGACACAAAGCAGAAGATAACGGGCATGAATTTGAAGTTATATATATACAGGGCGGATCTGTACGTTATTTTATGATCAAGACATATTTCATGGAATGGAATAATACAAATGCAGAAGTAGTTGTTATAAGCGACATAAGCGCTACAAAAAATAAAATTGAAGAACTTGAAAACCATGCCTACAAAGACAGTGTTACGCAATTATACAACAGGGCTTTCGGTATGCTCACAATAGACAGCTGGCTGCATGAAAGAAGAAATTTTTCGCTCGTTTTCGCAGATTTGGACGGCTTGAAATATATAAATGACGAGTATGGGCATAACGAAGGTGATAATTATATCAGAAACGCCGCTAAATACTTAAAAACTTTTCCCCAAGTTTCCTGCGATATCTTTCCGGAAAAGCGCAGTTCCCATCTGGAAACTGTAGTTTGCCGTATTGGCGGGGATGAATTTATGGTGCTTGCTTCAGATATAAGTTATGATGAGGCGTTTGCGGTAATGAATGAAATTCATCAAAATTTTATCGAAGATGAATATCTGAAAGACAAAAACTACATCTACAGTATAAGTTTCGGTATTGCCGCTGTTAATGCAGATAATAAAATGGCAGCGAGCGATATTCTAAGTTTAGCTGATGAAAGAATGTACGAAAACAAACGAATGAGAAAGAAAGCCCGTCAAAATTAAATCAAACAACTTCAATCAACCCGCGATTCATCATTAAACGCTACGCGAAAACCGATACTCATATTTTGGTGGGATGGATAGGCATGATCACGGAAAGCCGAACGTAAACGCATGGTTGTGGTAAGCCAGCTTCCGCCGCGAAAGACACGGCGTACCTGTGAAAATACGCCTGCGCGGTCTATATCAGCCACACTGCCATATTCACTATACAAATCCCAGCACCATTCAGCTACATTTCCATGCATATCATACAGGCCCCAGCTGTTTGGAGGTAAACTCCCTACCTCTACTGTTCCCCTGCCAAAAAAATTGGCCCTGCTCCTTGTTATATTGTTTCCGGTATTAAATGGCGTTGTTGTACCTGCACGGCAGGCGTATTCCCATTCAGCCTCTGTCGGCAGGCGGTAACCATTCGCGCTTCTGTCCCAGATTACAACCCGGTAGTTTCCCGTACCGGTAATCGTATATGCGGGCGTAAGGCCTTCGCGTCTGCTCAATCTGTTGCAGTACTCTACAGCATCAAACCAGCTGACATTTTCTACAGGCAAATCAGGCCCTCTGAAATAACTGGGATTTACTCCCATAATTTCCTCGTATTCCCTCTGTGTTACTTCGGTTCTGGATATATAAAAAGAACTTATCGTTACCCAATGCTGAGTTTCGTCATCAGAACGGTCTGTCTCTTCCGAAGGGCTGCCCATAATATAACTTCCCCTGGTTATAAGCGCCATATTGCCGGGTATAACCCGCGGGGGAGGGGGTGGCGGAGGAGGGATGATTTCCGCCAGCCCTCCCTGTATATTTGCTGCCTGCTGCAATTCATTATTTACATGTCCCGGCTCATTTTCATTTCCTTGACTGCCCATCATAACAATGCTGCCGTCTAACCCCGCGAGGTTTTCGGTTACCGGGGATTCCAGCTGAGGTTGTCCTGTTATTGAAACTGGAGATTCCGCCTGGGCAGAGGGTTGGCCCGGTATTGAGGAAGGATTTTCAGACTGTGTGACGGTCTGCCCCCCTGCGGTAGCCGAAGGATTTCCCTGTTGTGCGGCAGCCTGCCCTCCTGCGGCAGCCGAAGGATTTCCCTGCTGTGCGGCAGTCTGCCCTCCTGCGGTAGGCGAAGGATTTCCCTGCTGTGTGGCAGCTTGCCCTCCCGCGGTAGGCGAAAGAGTTCCCTGTTGTGTGGCAGCTTGCCCTCCCGCAGTGGCCGAAAGAGTCCCCTGCTGTGCGATAAGCTGTTCTTCCATAGAACCAGAGTCTTCCTCATGGGCGGGAAGCTGATTTTCAGCTAAATCGGGGTACTCTTCATCAGATGAAAGCTGATATTCCGTTGAATCGAGATATTGTGAGCGGGAGCCAGCCCTTTCCTCCTCAGAAATGGCGGATCCCGCAGCTTCTATGCTGGAATCAGTATGTTTTGTTTGAGATACATTAAATACAAAGTATATAATCAGGATTGCTACAAAAGTAATTGCAAAAGTAATTAAGATAAATACTAGCTTTCGATTCCTGAAAACAACGGGTTTTCCCATCTTATTACCTCCGGCTGTAATAATTACATTTGTACCGCTTATATTTTACAACAAATATTAACTTCTTTGAAGTGATCCATATTATATAATCGGCTAACTGGCGCCTTGACACAAATATAAAAAAAAACTAAATTGAGTTTGCTCCAAAATGCAAACCTTGGTTCGAAAGTTTTGGAACATCTTCAATTGGCAAAATATTGCCTGGCCGCCTTGAGCAAGATGGAGAATACACAATGATATTACCCTGGAAGGGCGGAAGGATCAGTTTGATCGCCGCCGCTGCGGAAGGCCGTAAATTAAGCCTTTTTATTTGCTGTGCTGCAACTTTAGGTACTGTAGCCTTTTCACTTGTAAATCCTCAAATAATCCGTTACACAATCGATTCGGTAATTGGAGCCGCCCCGCTGGAAGCTCCGGTATTTGTATCACGCCTGATCGACAGCATCGGCGGGCTCGAAGCGCTGCGGCAAAACATATGGATATGCGCCATTGTTATCATAGCGCTGGCGCTTATTGCCGAAGCCTGCAACCTCGTTCGTACTTACAAAGGGCTTGAAATTGGCGAAACTATAGCATGGAAATTGTGGAATAAGCTTTACGCTCATATTCAAAAACTGCCGTGGGACTGGCATGTGAAATGTCAGACAGGAGACATTATCCAGCGCTGCACTACCGATGTAGACAACATTCGAGGGTTTGTTCAAAACCATTTGAGCGAACTGCTGCGTACTGTTTGTGTCTTTGCGATTGCTGTAGCGATGATGTTTTCAATGGATGTATATATGTCCCTGATCTCGCTTGTTCTGGTTCCGGTGATCCTTATTTTTTCCATATTCTATTTCCGCCGTGTCAGCCGCAACTTTGCGCGCGCCGATGTTGCCGAAGGCATTATGCAGGCTGCGGCCCAGGAAAACTATACCGGCGTACGGGTAGTCAGGGCATTTGGAAGAGAAGCATGGGAAGTAGAAAAATTTTCTTCAAAAACATTGAGTTACGCAAAAATATGGAACGAAATCGGCAGAATGCTCGGTCTTTTTTGGGGAGCGGGAGACCTTTTAAGCGGCCTTCAGCTTACAATTATTCTGGCTGCAGGCGTCTGGCGATGTGTCCAGGGCGACCTTACCCCGGGAACATTTCTTGCTTTTTATGCCTACTGCAACTGGATGATTTGGCCAATCCGCCAGCTTGGACGGATACTTTCAGACCTTTCCAAAACAAAGGTGGCAACAGATCGTGTCCGCGAGATTCTGGCAGCAGAACCCGAAACAGATCCGCCAGACGCGCTGTACCCTGAAATTAAGGGAGAGATTTGTTTTGACAAAGTGAAATTTTCATACGGTGAAGGGGAGCCTGTGTTACACGACATTTCTTTCACCTTAAAGCCCGGGGAAACTATGGCTATACTTGGAGCCACAGGATCTGGAAAATCATCACTCGTTCACCTGCTTAGCCGTCTTTATGATTTACCGGAAGGCAGTGGGGTCATAAAAATAGACGGTATAGACATCCGCAAGATTGCGCGGTTACATCTTCGCCGGAACATCGGGCTTTGCCTTCAGGAGCCGTTCCTGTTTTCAAAAACCATTCGCGAAAATATCAACGCAACTCTCGAACCAAAGCTTGATGAAAGTTTTGAAATGACAGAACTGGAGAATGCCGCTAAAACAGCGATGGTGCATGAAACCATTATAGGCTTTGCAGACGGATACAATACGATTATCGGAGAGCGGGGCGTTACGCTTTCGGGAGGACAAAAACAGAGAGTGGCTATCGCCCGTATGCTTGCAGGAAAAGCGCCTGTGATGATTTTTGACGACAGCCTTTCTGCGGTTGACACAGAGACTGATGCCCGCATACGGGCAGCGCTGCGTCATCGTATCAAAGATTCATCGTTACGTGCAACGGCGGTAATTATCATTTCACACCGTATTTCAAGCCTCATGCAGGCGGATAAAATACTGGTGCTTAAAGGCGGAACGGTTGAAGATATTGGCTCCCACAGGGAATTAATGGAAAAAGACGGCACATACCGGCGCATTTTTGAACTGCAAGCCGCCGGTGTTGATGAAATAATGCCCGCAGATACAACCAGTGTGTCAACGAACGAGGAAAACAATGGCTGATTACGAAGATTTTGATTATAACAAACCCATGTCTTTCAGTATATGGAAAAAGATGTTTCCGTTTATTCTGACTGAACGAAAGAATCTTATTTACTGTATGCTCCTTATGCTGAGTGTCGCTATTATAGATGTTGCTTTTCCCCTGATCCTTGGTTATGCCATCAGGAATAATATTCAAACCCAAAGCCTTGACGGAATTTGGGTTCTCATTTCCATTACTGCTTTTCTTATAACGATTCAGGCTTTTAATGTATACGGCTTTGTCTCTTTGGGTATCAAGTCGGAAACTGGGATGTGCCGGCGTTTAAGAAATGCTGTTTTTCTCAATCTGCAAAAGCTTAGTCTTTCATATTACAATAAAACTCCTGTTGGCTATTTGATGACCAGAACCAATTCGGATACAGGGCGTATCGGAGACCTTGTAGCATGGGGGCTTATCGACTTTACATGGTCTGCATTTTACTGCATTGGAGCCATAATCGCCATGTTTCTTGTTCACTGGAAGCTGGCTCTTATAGTCTGCGGTACGATTCCGCTTCTTGCCCTTTTAACATGGTTTTTCCAAAGCCGGATTCTTTCCGTAAACCGTGTTATGCGCAAACTCAATTCAAAAATGACAGGGGCAATGAACGAGGGAATCACAGGAGCAAGAACGGTAAAAGTGCTTACCTCCGAAGAACAAAGTTTTAGGGAATATTCAAGTATTACTTCTGAATACCGAAGGCATGCGACAAAAATGGCGCGTCTTCAATCTGTCTTTATCCCAATGTCACTTTTTATCGGCAGTCTGGGAGGGGCGGCTGTCCTTGGTTACGGAGGCTGGGAGATAATAGTTTTAGGCGCAGATTTGGCGGTTCTTGCAATATTTCTTCAATATGCCGGAGGTTTTTTCTGGCCAATCCAAAACATCGCGCGTATTTTTACGGATTTTGTTTCAACCCAGGCCAATGTAGAGCGAGTTACCGACCTTCTGGAAAAGACACCCGGAATTATAGACAGCCCTGAAATAATTGAAAAGTACGGAGATACCTTTTCTCCAAAAAAAGAAAACTGGGAGCCCATTATAGGAGATGTGGAATTTCGTGATGTGACATTCCGCTACCCCGATGGGCATAGAAATGTTCTGGAACACTTTAATCTTCATGTTCCGACAGGAACTTATGTGGCAATTGTAGGTGAAACCGGAGCAGGTAAATCAACATTGGTAAATTTGGTCTGCCGTTTCTTTGAACCTGTATCGGGGGAAATACTGGTAGACGGAAAAGATTACCGAGAACGAAGCCAGCTTTGGCTTCACAGCGCTTTTGGTTATGTATTGCAAAACCCTCATCTTTTTTCCGGCACTATACGGGAAAATATCCGTTATGGAAGACTCGACGCAACTGACGAAGAAGTGGAAAACGCAGCGAAGGTTGTTCATGCGGACAAGATCATCGCCAAGCTGGAAAAAGGTTTCGATACTGAGGCCGGAGAAGGCGGCGACAGGCTTTCCACGGGAGAGAAGCAGATGATTTCCTTTGCGCGGGCTGTCCTCGCAAACCCAAGAATTTTTATTCTTGATGAAGCTACAAGTTCAATAGATACGGAAATGGAAATGCTTTTGCAGGAAGCAATACAAACGCTTCTTGAAGGACGTACAAGTTTTGTTATTGCCCATAGGCTTTCTACAATCCGCAACGCAGATGTTATTCTTGTAGTAGAAGAGGGAAAAGTTATTGAACAAGGTACGCACTCAGAGCTGATGAACAAGCGCAAACATTATTACAAACTTTATACGCAGCAGTATGAAGCGGAAGATAAAATAGAAGAGGTTTTGAGAACGCCAAAGGCTTTTAATGTTTGAGATTATACAGTGGCACTTTTTTTACTTCTGGTATTTTTTCTCGATGCAGCTTCAGCAGATTTTCTGGTACTGGATACTGGGTATGGCTATAGGTTCTTTTATTTCCGTATTCGGAAAAGAAAAAATCCACGGAATATTTATTTCGCTGCGCAATAAAAAACTTGGTATGTTGGGCATTGTTCCCGCGTCTCTTTTGGGGATTGCTTCTCCGCTGTGCTTGTACGGGACAATCCCGATAGCAGCCTCATTTTCTGAAAAGGGAATGGAAGAAGACTGGATCGCCGCTTTCATGATGGGTTCAATTCTATTAAATCCCCAGATACTTTTTTACACTGCCGCTCTTGGAATGCCTATATTCATTATACGCCTTGCCTCCTGTTTTTTGTGCGGGATTGCGGCAGGTTTCGCTGTTAAGCTCTTTTTTAGGAATAAAAAGTTTTTTAATTTTTCCGGCTTTTTCGCCCCCGCAAACAACCGGGACACAGCTCCAAATCCATTACTGCGTTTTCTAAAAAATTTCGGCAGAAATATAAAAGCTACCGCTCTTTTTTTTCTTGCAGGCATCGCATTATCCGCTTTGTTTCAGGTTTATGTTCCGCCGGATGGTTTTGCCCGTTTTTTCGGAAGCAACAGAGGATTTGGCATATTGATGGCCGCTACCATCGGGGTTCCCCTGTATGTTTGCGGGGGCGGAACAATTCCGCTGCTTCAGGCATGGCTTAAGTATGGAATGAGCATGGGCAGCGCAGTTGCGTTTTTGATTACAGGGCCTACAGCCAGACTCACCAATCTTGGCGCATTAAAGATTGTTCTAAGCCTTAAACACTTTTTGTTTTATTTACTGTTTGCCGTTTTCTTTGCGCTGGTTTGCGGCTTAATAGTTGATTTTATCTATTAAAAACGCCTGTCCAAAAAAATAATAAACCACCGAGTACACAGAGGAACACAGAGTTTTTAGTCCAAAGATCACCTTTCTCTGTGAAACTCTGTGTTCTCTGTGGTTAAATTCTTACTTATTAGACAGCCCCATGTTTGCGGACAAAGTTTTTTCTACCCGCGATCTTTAACCGGAATGTAAGACTGCTCTTTGGTTACCGACTTATACGCAGGGCGGATAATCTTTCCGTTGTTTACAAGCTCTTCGATCCGGTGGGCGCTCCAGCCTGCTATACGAGCAACGGCAAACAGCGGCGTAAAAAGCTGCTCCGGCAAGTCCAGCATACTGTAAACAAAACCGGAATAAAAATCGATATTGGCGCTGACGCCTTTGTAAATCTTGCGAACCTTTCCGATGATTTTTGGAGCAATAACTTCGACCTTTGAATAAAGTTTATATTCATCAGACCTGTCTTTTTCAATCGCAAGCTGCTCAACAAACTGACGGAAAATAAGCGCTCTTGGATCGGACAATGAATAAACTGCATGACCCATACCGTAAATCAAACCGGAACGGTCAAAACCATCTTTGGCAAGAAGTTTTTCAAGATAAGAAGTTATCTCATCATCATCATCCCAGTCGGAGACTTTTTCCATAATGTCTCGAAACATCTGCACAACTTTGATATTCGCTCCGCCGTGCCTTGGGCCTTTGAGCGATCCCAAAGAAGCGACAACTGCCGAATATGTATCTGTGTGCGAAGATGTAACAACATGATTTGTAAAGGTTGAGTTATTGCCGCCGCCATGTTCTGCATGAAGCACAAGGGCAATATCCAAAATCTGCGCTTCAAGGCGGGAATAGGAAGAATCCGGACGAAGCATGTGAAGAATATTTTCGGCGACAGACAATCCCTTTTGCGGTGTGTGGATTACAAGGCTTTTATTCTCATAATAATGGGCATAAGCCTGATAACCGTATACTGCAAGCAGAGGAAACTGGGAGATAAGGCGAATGGACTGCCGTAAAACATTTTCAATGGAAATGTCATCAGCATTATCATCAAAGGCATAAAGAGTTAACACACCTTTAGAAAGTGAATTCATCATGTCTTTGCTTGGAGCATTCATGATTGTGTCACGGACAAAATTTTCCGGAAGAACATTAAATTCTTCTATAAGAGCATTAAAGGCAGCAGCTTCGGATTTTTTTGGCAAATGGCCAAAGAGAAGAAGAAAGCATATTTCTTCAAACCCAAAACGGTTTTCATCCAGAAAACCCTTGACGATGTTTTCGATATTAATGCCGCGATAATACAATTTGCCTTCGCATGGTACTAAATCGCCGTCTTTGATTACATAAGAAACAATTTCTGAAATCTCTGTTAAGCCCACCAGTACGCCTTTTCCACTGATGTCCCTTAAGCCGCGTTTAACTTCGTACTTTAAGAAGAGTTCGTTGTCGATCATGCCCTTCTCAAGCAAAAGCTTTGAATAGTTTTCGATAAATTCTTTACTTTTATTTTCCATAAAACGATTCTATCATAAAATGACAATATGAGTAACCATGAGGGGCTTAGACCAGATGAAACATATTTTCCCTTGGCAAAATTCTCTCTGTTTCCCGCACAGTGCCGTAATCAAAGAAAGAAAGCCGCGCATCGGGGTCAAGGCCGGCAAGCGCATCCGCCGCTGAATTGACAGCGATAATATACTGTTCATCGGGACTAAAAGCGCGGCAGGCGGGGCATGCGCACCATGTGTTTTCATGTCCTTCATCTGGCAGAAGGTGAAAGATACGGGGAACTGTCACAGATTGCATGGAACGGGCAAATAAATATTTTGCCCTTTTCACAATGATATATCTTGTTTTGGGATTAGTCGGGCAAAAATGGTATTTCTTTTTTCGTTTGCCCTGTTCCATGCGAAACAGCTCACGGTGAAAAAAGAACATTCTTCCCGGCAACAGGAAAGATAAATCACGTCCTCCCGCTTCAATAAAAAGGTTATACTGTTTTATCAACTTGATATATTTTAAGTTTCTGTTTTTACTTTTGAAAAATTTATCGTCTAGGGAAAAAACAAGAGTATCACATTCATTTTCAACAGCCAAATTAATTATTTCGTACCGTTCTTTAGCGCTGGTTTTCCTATCTATAAAAAGTCTTTTTCTCAATTCCTTCATATCTATAAATATATGGTATTTATCCATATTAAGCCATATAATATATCTATGGAATTTGATGTTGCTGTCATAGGCTGCGGTGTTTCAGGGGCAAATATAGCCCGCCGCCTTTCTGTTTATTCAATAAAAACCGCTATTCTGGAAAAAGCCGCAGATGTATCTTTTGGAACTTCCAAAGCAAATTCAGGAATTATTCACGGCGGTTTTCATCATAATAAAAAACATCTTAAGGCACGGCTGGAAATTCAGGGCAATTTAATGTTTGACCAGCTTAGAAGGGAATTGAATTTTCCGTTTAGAAGATGTGGAATTATTGTCGCAGCTTTTCATGAACAAGAAATGAAGGCAGCCCAACATCTTTATATACAGGGAGTTGAAAACGATGTAATCGGAATAGAACTTTGTTCCAGACACAGGATTCTTGAACTGGAACCGAAACTTTCCGAAGATGTAGTTGGCGGACTTTATGCGCCCAGCGGCGGTATAATCGAGCCGTACCGTTTTGTTTTTGCCCTCATTGAATCGGCGTTGAAAAACGGCGTAAAGCTGTTGACCAATTTCAAAGTAAACAAAGCAGAACGAAACGGAGAGTATTGGATTATTAACGCCGAGGACAATCCTTCTTGCCGGGAAGTAAAAGCGCGTTATGTAATAAATGCCGCAGGGCTTTATGCAGATGAAGTTTCAAAAATATTCGGCGCCGAGGAATTTACCATCAGCGCCAGAAAGGGCGAATATTATCTTCTTGACAGGCTGACAAAGGCCTGTCCGTCAAGAGTGGTCTTTCCGGTTCCGACTTCTGTTTCAAAAGGGATGTTAGTTATTCCGACAGTGGAAGGAACAGCGCTTGTCGGCCCTACTGCCGATGTCACAGATGATAAAGATGATTTTTCCACCACAACAAAACGGCTGGAACAGATTCTTGTTTCCGGAAAGACCATGATTCCGTCACTTAGTCAAAACGATATTATCACTGCCTTTGCGGGTCTTCGCCCATGTTTGGAAAATGATTTTTATATTGAAGCTTCAAAAAAAGCGCCGGCTTTTGTGCAGGTAGCCGGTATTCAAAGCCCGGGACTTACAGCCTCACCCGCAATCGGCGAATATGTAAAAAATATTTTGCTTGAGATGGGACTCTTTTTAACTGAAAAACCGGGCTGGGATCCTTATGTGGAAAACCATCCCTGCGCAAGAGATATGGTTTGCGGGACAAACCCTGACTTCGATAAATTGGACAGCTTTATCGAAAAAGATTCCGCATGGGGCAATATTGTCTGCCGCTGTGAAAATGTCAGCGAAGCGGAAATTGTGCAGGCGGTAAAACTTGGACACACTACATTGGACGGAATAAAATATTTTACACGAGCGCAGATGGGACGGTGTCAGGGCGGTTTTTGCACATACAAGATCATCAAAATTATAATGAGGGAAACTGGTCTTTCATGGAATGAAATTACAAAACACGGCGGAAAAAGCCGAGTGTTGGAGAGTGTGTTATGAAAGAACTCCAATACGATGCTGTCGTTATCGGCGGCGGCG
>Ga0123353_10007672_pt1 | contig 14621 bp, 6 predicted proteins | sample TergutLab28metaG_3_FD_92763 | JGI IMG/M metagenome (GOLD analysis project Ga0123353, IMG submission 92763) | Labiotermes labralis P3 segment gut microbial communities from Petit-Saut dam, French Guiana - Lab288 P3 | ecosystem: Host-associated > Arthropoda: Insects > Digestive system > Gut ... | reverse complement strand
CCACCAATCCACCAACCCACCAATCTACCAATCCACCAACCCACCAATCCACCAACCCACCAATCCACCAAACCAGCAACCCACCAATCCACCAACGCACCAACGTACCAATCCACCAACCCGCCAATTCACCAACCCACCAACGTACCAATCCACCAATCCACCAACCCACCAATCCACAACCCACCAATCCACCAACCCACCAATCCACCAACCCACCAACGCACCTACGCTGAGTTTAATTGACAAGGAATGTTCTGCTCATCAGCTTCTGATGTGTCCTTTTTTTTCTTCCTTTTGTCTTTTGCTGGCCATCATATCCTTGTTTTCGTCTCATCTCATCCCCCGGTGTTCACGACTTCCAGTTCTCACCCTTCTCTAGTGTGGCAGGGGGTTGGTTGGCGCATCCTGGCGCCACGCCAGTCTCACCCGTTCCGTTGTAACAACACTTCCATTTTTCATTTTTCGTAGCCCCTTGCTGTCAAGTTTCGACTAGCTTTCTGCTCGTATGGCAGAGGTCCATTACCTGATGGATTTCCAATCACCTAAACTTCAAATCGAACTTCGCCATCCCCTTGCCTTGGTTCGCTGTCGGCTTGAGAGATCACGCCCTTCGATGGAGGGTAACGGGGGACGCTGCATGGTCTCAGATCTTAGCCACTGTCAAAGAAAGTAGCAGGAAATCAGAATGAAGTGTTTGTCATGTTTGGAACGCTGGGTGACACTGCACCCCATAAAGTAAAATTAAGCCCATATTCTTGTGAACATTAAGGGCTTTAGTTCAACGATTTTGCGTCATCGCTACACGAAAGTAAGGTCAAAACACGCAAGATGTGTGCAGACGAAGATCGAAACATTTACAGTTAGGCCTAGTTAAGTAGAAGCGGATGGTTCATTGCTGCACCCATTGTTAGTAGCGTCATTCCACGTCATTGCAGAGAGGACCAATAAGATAATTTCTCTATACTTTGATCGGTACAGCAATTTTCTGGAACAATATAGTCCTACCAAAGAGGGCGACATCTTGAAGTGTTGTAAAGTAGACCTACTTCATTTAATTGTTTGTAAATTATGAATATTGTGTAACTGGTCTCAACATAACGAATTGTGGCTCAGAATTTTATACAAAAAGTAAGATTTTGAAACAACTAAATAGTGGGTGCAGATCCCGGTGGTCGTGCAGTCTAAGGTGTAGATCCTCAGTCATTTAATTGATCGGATCTCGGTTTCGAATCCCACCAGGGGCATGGATGTCTGTCTCTTGTGATTGTTGTGTGTTGTCAGGTAGAGTTCTCTGTGACGGGCCGTTCAGTCCTTCAGAGGAGACCCACCGGGTGTGTGTGTGTGTGTGGTGTGTGTGTGTGTGTGTGTGTGTGGTGTGTGTGTGTGGTGTGTGTGTGTGTGGTGTGTGTGTGTGTGATCTAGACACCTCAAACAGAGGCGCGCTAGGCCTGATTTGAGCTGTTGCATCACGTGAAGAGAAAAACAAAATAGGTGAATGTTAATAAATATGCACCGATATACGAAACACACAAACCGTGGCTTGCACGATTAGAATTCCAGCATGTAGAATCATTCAGGCTTTTCATTACGCTTTAACAGTCGGCCCTTCTCCACGTGGTAACAGCGCGGTTTGCGATGTTGGTGCCTGTAACAGAAGCACCTCAAACTAAACTAACCCTGATATTAGTGAACTACAATAACAATAATTTGTAACAGGGTATTGCAGTATTGCAGTAATGCTTCCAGGAGTTATTTCAAAGCTTTCTTAATTCTATGTTGTCAGAACTAGAATCCAATCTTCAGTAAGACTGTTAGACTTGGGCGGAAATTTCGGTACAGAATTTAGCTCTTAAAATGTTCATGTAGGAAATTAAGTTAGAAATAAAATAACTTTGTAACTAATTTTTTTTTTATAGTGGAGAGTTTACGGACACGAACAGAACTGATGCTTGGAGTGACATGCACTGACTACATTACATGTTTCCGCTCCATTAGGCGGGATACAGGTCAAATTATAGGGCTAGCTGGTAATTTGTGTTATATTTTCTAAATCTGTATAACCCTTATTTAAAATTATAAATACCCACTGTTTCTTTATGCTGGGGGAGGGGAAGGGTGGGGCAGTCCCTCGCCACTGTGTCCACTAATACCGCATTGTACCAGCCCCGGACTGATGGAATGATGACTGTAGGGGGAAGCCGACATACTCGGAGAATAACCAGTCCCAGTGCTATTTTGTCCACTACAATCCACACGTTGACTACCTGATACTGAACCAGGGCCTCTGCAGTTAGAAGCCTAACACTAACGTTCTGAGCCATGGTAGGGCAATATATATATATATGTAACAACGGACAGTGATGTGGTATGATATATTTGTTAACTGCAATTCGGTTGATACCCGGTGGGAATAGTACAATACGCAAACAATACACAGAACAACATTATGAAACACAATACACGGAAGATACATAAAAATAAGAGTACATAAATATAACAATAAAAATACATAATTTACAAAATAAAACAAAGCGTACAGAGCATACAAAACATACAACCATATATAAAATGATAAAAAATGGAACCAAAAGAATGTTTGGTTTTGCGTTAAAAGCAGCTTCAACAATTTCTGAATGAAAGCATCACGATGTGCTTGCAATTCAATTAACGTTACACAGTATATGGCAGCACAATCCTTTTTTTCTTAAGCAAGGCTACATGTTTCGACTAAAAGTTAGTCATCTTCAGGCCCTTACAACATTTTCCGTTGTAAACACTATCTCAAAGTGGGCAGAGCATCTGATAACGGAAAATGTTGTAAGGGCCTGAAGATGACTAACTTTTAGTCGAAACATGTAACCTTGCTTAAGAAGAAAAAAGATTGTGCTGACGTATACTGTGTAACGTTAATACAACAATTTCCTTTTGCTCTACAGCATACAACTTGCAAAAACTTGATATTGTAGAACCTATGCACCTGCAATAGGGTAGCTGTTATTACATTAATCAAGACAATCGACATTTCGTGGCAATAATGTTAAATCGCCACATTCCTCGCCCAGTTAGAGGATTAGCAGGCCCAGTCACCGGGTATTAAAAAATATGAGATTACAAAACAGAGTTGTCTCTCAACTATACTGAAATTAACAGCTTGATTACAAGTCATGAAACGCTACAAAGTAAGTGAAAATTTGGATGAGAACAAGACTGGAGTCTAGCATGTAACGTCAGTTGGTAGGCAAAATATTATGAGATAGAGATGAATATTGGTATTTACCGAAACTGGATCAGTTCGCTGTGTTAAGGTAATTTAGAAGTTCCTTTGTGGCCGCACAACTTACAACACCGGGTGCAATATCTTAGCTTTTATAACTAATTACACCGAACAGAGTCGTCGTTGAGAAGCTGTGAATAATAGGACTTCAGCAAGTCAAAGATGTCTGCTCCTTTTATGGAACCCCCAGTATATTGCCATGATTTAATAAGCCCACCATTGGTCCCACCTCTGAACCCCTTGAATACACGCACATATTCATATCCCACTTCTTTACGTTCTGCTTTAATAATGTCTTCCATCTCTCGCTAGTTCTTTCAAGGTGTCTTGACATTTTCTGAATCGAAGATTTTCAGTTGTTAAACCCATCAATCAGAAAAACCTGTAATGTACTTAAGCGAAGGTAAGACGTACAAGTCTACTGGGTGCATGATCGAAGTCACGTGTGGGTGAATATGTGAATATTTTCCATAAATCACAAGCTTGAGGAAACTTTTTTTTTGTGGAAGTTATGACGTTGGAGGCCATCTAAATTCCGTAATTTTATTTTCCATCAATCGCCAAAAAATAAGTTTAAGTACGAACTGTGAGGTGGGAATGATCAAAGCACCACCAACTATGTAACCCCGAAACAATGCTTCTGTATGCACGTACATATCCTTCGAAAATCTGACTATCGTTCCTACGTACTTTACTGGGCAATTAAAAATCAAATGGCGACTCTATGAAACGTGTGTTTAGTTGTCAGTTCTGTAGCAATAACTGATGAACTGTACTGCAGATAATCACTTGAATTTTTGTGTGCGGTTGGTCATAAACGTATCCACACTCTGAATGATATATTGCTTATAGTCCAACAGTTGCACATTTTGTGTCAATGCGAAACTTCAAGTTACACGAGACAGAGTTAAATGGGAATACCGCACACCACACACCGCACATCACACACCACACACCACCACTTCCCAAAAATGAGAGTGTAACAAAATCCAAAAATAATATACTGCTAACACCACCATTACTACTGCTACCTCCACCATTACTACTACTACTACTACTAATAATAATAATAATAATACTGCTACTACTACTACCACAAGTATTACTACTACTATTACTACTACTACTACCACCACCACTACTACTACTACTACCACCACCATCACTACAACTACTACCGCTACCACTACCACCACCACCACCACCACTACTATTACTACTACTATTACTACAACCACAACCACTACTACTACTATCACCACTACTACTACCACCACCGCACCACTATTACCAACACCATTACTACTACTACTACTACTACCACCATCACTACTACTACTACCACCACCATCACTACTGCTGCTACCACCACTATTACTACTACTACTACCACTATCACTACTACTACTACTACTACTACCAATACTACCACCACCAACACTCAGTCAACTCAATCTTCGCCCCAGAAGTCTATCCCAAGATGGAAAGTGCAATTTAACGGTGCATTATATATTTATATCTTTTGAATATATTAACAACAGAAAATTCATAAGCCAAAGTAGGCTTACTGAGCAAGTTGGCTTAAGCGGTAATGCTTCTAACTTTTATTCGGAGGTGTCCATTTCGAATCTCATCTGGGACACCTACTTCCATCTTGGGGTTTCGTGTTTTTTTCCCGTCCCGTCCGTCAGTTTCGAGGATATTACGTCACATAAGGCCATTATTAGCTCCTTCCACGCGTCACTATTCATTCTGTCACTCGACGCACATGTTCTGAGATACTGAACATTCGTCAAATCTAAACAGTAAATAAATACATAAATATAAGTAGGATTATATAATGTGCAGTAAGGAGATCGGTTGAAGTGTTCTGCTTGTATCTCCTTTTACTTTTCTGTGGGAATTGAGATGCAGTCAGAAATGCGAAACAGAATATAATCTTTGTTTAATTTCTGGCGTACAACGTTCTGCGAAAGACGATGCTGTAAACTGTACACTGTACACCGCCCAGTCGTTCCAGAAATTTGACAGGTGATAGTTAATAATTCTGCTACCTGTCAGTTTACATGATGGATACGTCACACAAATGAACAGAGAATTGGCGCATTGTATACCTTAATACAGGCAAGTGCCGGCCTCGCCTGTTGAACATGAGTGTAAACTGCTCTCTTCTCGAACAATGTAGACAACACGTTGTTTCATTTAGCATGCATGCTCATTAGCTAGACGTAACATAAGCCTGTCACAAATTAGGCAGTCAGATCTTCGCGTTTATTCCCTCTCTAACCATTGTTCGTTAGACAAATGAATGCAGAGTGTGAATCTGAAACAACACCAACTGCAAAGGGACTAAAGAATGTAACTGGTTACGTTAGCTGGGTTCCTCACTGCTTCAGAGCTGTTTGTTTGCCTTGTAGATGATTTGCTTTCTGCAAAATGGAAGGCAACATGCTTTTGATTTATAGATTAAGCTTATCACGTAGAAGCAAGGCAGATACGTAGATCGCCAAACTAAAACCTAAACCGTTGTAGAGGTGTGCCGGGTAGCTCAGTCGGTATAGCGATTGGCTACGGGCTGAACGGTCCGGGATCGAATCCCGGTGGGGACGAGATTTTCCGCCCTTCCAGACCGGACCTGGGGCCCACCCAGCCTGCTGTACAATGGGTACCGGATCTTTCCCGGGGGTAAAGTGCGGCCGGGGCGTGCTGCTGACCACTCACCCCCTTCTAGTGCCGCAGTCATAGAAGAGTAGAGCTATACCTCTACGCACCCTCTGGGCCACACCGGGCCTGTAACGGGATCACTTTACCTTTACCGTTGCAGAGAATAATTCTGACTGCAGACCAGCCGGTAGTCCAGTTAATACAGGTCCACTGACTGGGGAACATGGCCCCTCAAATCTGCTGTGATCTTCAGTTTCAATCCATTGATATTTGGAGAGATATTTTATTGTCTACTTGGCCAACTAGACCGCCCGTGGGGCCCTCCAAGCCTCCCCTAAATTGCGTAGTGGGACTCTTTCCGGGGTGTAGAGCGGATGGATTGTGGCTTTGACCGCCCAGCGCGGAAGGTAAACACGATTACAGCTCTAACCCTACACCCCCACTTATACCACCAGTGGCATGTCACGGAGCGACCTTTACCTTGGTTGTTAGGAGAAATCTGAAGGTGAAGTTCTGAAGGAACTGCTAAGGAAGCCACAATACCTGATGCAGTACGGCAGGTCCGGTGTAAAGTGCCACCTGCGCCGTGCAGTTGCTGCTACTTGAGAGCTTCATATGATGACGTTGAATTATTTAACACGGCCTTAGATTCGTTTGTTGTAACGTTCTATGATTCTTGTTATCACCGTTCTGGGTGGTTCGAAATAATAAACATTCATGTAACACAAAAACCCTCTGTCTTTGATAGTGTTCAGTTGCTTGTTACGACACACGGCTGCGGTAATAAGTATATTGGAAACGATTAAAGGGGTATTATCATAATGTGGCTGTCGTTATGAATATCACATTTCATTTATTTAGGATCTTTTTCAAATGAAGCCAACCAGGTGCACACTACTCCTTAGTATATTTATTTCAATTTCTCTACGTGTTTCGGGCAGCTGTCCGGCTGTCTGGTCTGCTGTAGCAGACAGCCAGACAGACACCCATACAGAGTGAAAAATACCAGTGTCGCATAGATATAGAAATTTCTCCTGACGATGGGCACATAGTTGCCCGAAACATGTACAGAAGTTGATATAAATATACTAAGAAGTAGTGTTCACCTAGTTGGCTTCATTTGAAAAAGATTATACAAGGGTGCACGGTCAACGAACATAAAAAAATTATTTGGAACCATTTTATTTTAAGAAAAACTCGGATAATGGAACGACGCGACTCTTAGCCTGGAATATCTTAGAACCTCTGTTTACGTGCACCCAGTGTCAGTTGTGTTGCCATGAGATGGTAGCCAGACTACCGACGGTAGCACATCACTCATTTGTATTACAGGGATTAATAATTCGGTTCGTTGTTAATAACGTGCCGAATGAACAGCCAGATGGCCAATTACAGCAACAGGGCAACATAGAAACACAAATAACAAAGGACAATAAACAGGACACGTAACAGAATAATTAGATAGTTAATTGTACACAATAATTTCGTAATGATGTTATAAAACTGAGTGAGTATGATAATGTGCCTTTTCAAGATATCTTAATCACTATAAGTAGGCAAAAATAGGCAAATGGCTTAAACTGCAACACAGGTTAGCCAAGCCTGATCTTGTTACTAATTATTTGTATCTGCATAAAAATGTTAAAATTTAGCTAAATAAAAAAAACGTAACAAAAACGAAACGTGTTACTGGGGTACAGTCTTTTCCAGGGTATAATAGGCCTTCTAGATAGTTATACTCGGAAGGCCAGTTAGATCTTCGGAACATAATAATGATAATGATAATAATATTACTAAATCGGTAAAACGCAAAAAAAAGTAGGAATGGGGTCTCGACATTTAGGATACTTGAACGCGATAAATAGGCGGAGCCACCTGCCTCGTCTCCTCACAGCCTATTTTCCTGTGATTAACCTTTTGAAAGCACTCTACTTATTCTTTCATTCCTATTATAAAACCAATTAGATGAACTAGTTTCTCAAATTTATTTTTGGAATAGAACTCTACATGTTTCGGACAGAGGACGTGTCCGAAAAACATGTAGAATTTTATTCCAAAAATAAGTTTGAGAAATCAGTGCATCTTGTTGGTTTTATTATAAGAATTTTTCACGATCCACGGTCACCTGAAGGTCTGCTTCTTTTTCTTTCAAGCGCACCTTTCCGTAAAGATTTACCCAACAAACTTCTGAATCCATGGCCTCCACAACTGCCCACGTCTCCTAGCTCTCGTTCTCCAAACATCTGTAGCTAGTCCATTTAAGTCACAAAGTTTCGTGTTATGCACGATGAATGCTCACATGCTGCCCTGCACATCCCTTCAGATATTATCTTGAACACGTTTGTTATAGCCTGCGTCACATTTTGTAAATGTAATGGATGTGGATATGTGATATTCCGTTGTGATACACAATTTAAATGTATAGAAATGGCATCGGTCAGTGACAGCTATCTACTGCCTTCCATATCCGTGCATTAAACGAATATTTACATCATTTAGCGAACCAACAAATCCACACTGATAAAATACGCTTTAAATTTATTATTAATCACCTACATGTTTCCGTCGCTTCTGCTACCCTCTTCAGGGCGCTTTACAAGAAAATTGATGAAATATAAACAAATCGCCAAATTGCGTAACCAGAACCATTTGATCACTTTACTTATTAACCAACAACGTTGTTAGGAATGTGTCTGGCCAGACCCATTCCTAACAACGTACTCTTACACAACACGATATGCTGCCACAACATCCTGTTAATATAATGGAATTATTTTGTGAATGTTTTTAAAATGACTTTAGCAAAGAACAACATAGCTCCCTGAGGATGATCTTAGGATCGAAACATGTCGGAGCGTTTTAAGTGTTTTAATGTGAAATTTTATATAAGTGCATTTGTTGGTTAATAATTAAAGTGATTCTACGAAATGCACGGTGCAACAATGAGGATAAGAATCACTTGATGTTACTGTGTATTATCTGGAGAGGTCCCTACGTTTGTGCTTTTAAATATGAAACTTGGATATTGTTTATATTTTATCAGTATTCTTGTAAAGCACTCTGATGAAGGTCGCAAAAGCCATCGAAACATGTAAGTGATTAAAAATGTACGTTAAAACATATTTTACCTGTGTGCATTTGTCGGTTCACTATCAGTGTAAATAGTCACTACTATATTTAGTATTATAGTGTTCTATAGTACGTTACAGATATGCGTCGCTTAACGACGGGGATACGTTCTGAGAAATGCGTCGTTAGGAGATTTCGTCGTTGTACGAACGTGTACTTGCACAAACCTACTATACACCTAGGCTATGTGGTATAGCCTATTGCTCCTAGGCTACGAACCTGTACAGCATGTTACTGTAATGAATATTGTAGGCAATTGTAACACAATGATAAATATTATGATATTATGGGACCACCGTCGTATATGCGGTCCTTCTTTGACCGAAACCTCGTTATGCGGCGCATACCTGTATATTAAGACATGTTTAGGCTTCTATTAAAAGACTTCATTAAGCGTATAAAAATACTCGCAGAAAGATTTACTACGTTAAAAGCAATGATACTGTAAGTTCGAGATTCCAATCACGCGTGAAACAATTCACTGTTCTATGTAGGCATTTAACTGTAAGTATTTTACCTGTGCCTGGTGATGTCTTGTAATAAGAGCTGAAGCGTGTCGCAGTATAGCATAAAATAAAATAATATGAAATGTAGTTGTGATCGCTCATTTTCCACCATTTTTTACATGCAAGGGATGTGCAAATCAAGAAAGGCGAGATAGAAGAAACGTGTGAAAATGAGAAGTGCACACAGCATTTCGTGTAGGCAATCCTGAAATGGAGTGACCACTTGGAAGTAACATACATAGTGTGGGGTGTAATATTAAAATGTATGATGAAACAACGCGGTGGGACGTTGTATTCTGTATACTGTATGCTTAATACTGTATGCCGTGTATTCTACACTGTACGCTATATGTTGTGTAGTGTATGCTGTATAGTGAACGCTGTATGCTGTATACTGTATGCTGTATACTGTATGCTGTACGCTGTATACTGTACACTGTGTGCTGTATAGTATACACTGTATACTTTATGAATTTACTGCGGAATATGAATCAATGCCGTGTTATTATGTAATCAACAATGAAATTTCCGGTTTCTCAAAAAAAAATGGAGAGTTTCCCTAGCAGTTGAGCTACTATTGGATTTTATGCTTTATAGGGATTGGATTGGATCGATCTGGCCTAGAATAGGGACAGGTGGCGGGCACGTGTGAATGCGGTTATGAACCTTCGGGTTCCATAAAATGCGGGGAATTTCTCGACTAACTGAGAACCGGTAGCTCCTCAAGAAAGCTTCTGCTTCATGGAGTAAGTAAGTAAGTAAGTAAGTACGTAATCAAGTTCTTATTTTTGGGCATGTGTAAACTAAGGATAATAAGAACAAACCCCAGTATCCACAGCCTATAAAAGCAGGTACGTTATTCTTTATGCAGTTTGACTACTACTACTATTACTACGACTACCGATTACTACTATTCCTGCTGCTGCTACTACTGTTGCTACTACTACTACTACTACTACTACTAATGAAAATGATTCAGTTCAATTCTGTGCTATAATTGTGCAAGTACAACGGCCATAAGGTCAGTCGCAGAGACAGCATAAGAAAGATATGAAAAGGGATCACATCTACAAACAGCACTAATAATAGAGTAATACTGCACAATTATAATAATTATATAATGACCAACAGAATCAAAAGCAACTGCACTTATGAAACGGAAATACAATTTTTTTCCTAACTGGTAGGCGATGGGAACAGAGAGTGCTGCTGGTTGTTGTTAATCAAAATAATGCATGGCCCACTGGTCTAATGCATCTTTACAAAGGTAGTGGCTTGAACGCTCTCTTATAAGAGAATAGAATCCACGATTTAAACCACCCCAAAAACGAAAAAGAATGCAAATTTCTATTCCAGTTTTAATCACTGCACAGATAGCACGGCGAGGGAAGCGGAGATTTTGTTTATTGCTTCCCCTGTATTGGAACAAGTCGTATGTGTTGGCGCCGTGAGTTATATTTGGCATGGCAGCACCAAAGTTCTGGTTTTCCAAATAGAAATAAAAAAAATAATAAACAACAAAACCCATTTTCACAGGAGTTCAGAAATTACGATGCTCTGTGTTTTTGCATTGTTCATTTTTTCTGCTTGTTGTTTTCGCAGCGTTCTGTGGAACAGCTCAAAATTGCGTACGCACAAAAATGGTCTTCTACATCCTTACAGCCCTCTACCAATATATCATGGATCACATCAGATTCAGGGGAGTGAAGAGAAAGGGAAGTCAGGTTTTTGTTTGTGAAAAACCCAATCAAATAACTGTCCGGTATGGATATTTACTGCTACATGCATAACACAGCAAGCGGCCTGAGTGCTGCAGGAAAAAGTAACAAATTTTACTTCGTTTCGCCACTGTGGTGTCCAGCACGTTAAATAACTGCTCCACCCTGCTGCCTAATTACGTATTTCTAAAAAGGGTAAAGTTGTCCCTGGCCACGCCATGGAAGCATGGGAGGAATGGAGTTACAGCTCCACGCATTCTTAACCTCTGCATTAGTTGGAGGTGAGTGATCAACTTTATGTCTGTGCCCTTTTAATCCTGTGAATAATCCCCGATTCTCAATGAGTAGGAAGCTTAGTGGACCTCACTGAGGTACTTTCTGGATGTTTCGGAGAAGAAGAGAAGGTATGTCCCTGTCTGGATTCGAACTCCAGATCGTCCAGGCCGTAGCCTATTCACTATACTATCCTAGCTCCAGTGACGCGTTTTTGGAAATGTTAATATAACACCGGCTTGCCTTAAATTGTGTCAATTTAATTACAAAGAAATTCTCAAACGTGTTTTCATACACTTTGTTAACCACCTACCATCCAGCACCATATCCACTGAATCTACTTCTAGTATGCAGTACCAGTGAATATTTAAACAGAATTCTGCTACTGGTAAAATGATGTACATGTCGAGGCCGTTTGACGATAGGCACCATCAATTAAACGCTGAGAATGACTGCATATTCTGTAAATGAATAGCATAGTCGCTTGTCAGACAGTCTTGAACGGTCTTAAGTTATATTCTTATATACAAAATTAGAAGCCCGATTTCAGAATTCTACATTCTCTGTAAATCGGTATAAAAAGAGTGAATCAGAGGTACCACTTTCAATACCTTGATTATGTTTATATTTATATTTACATTAACGTGTAAATTTAAATTTATATTTTTTACCTTTACGCGCCATTTGGAAAAGATAATCGAAAGTCGCAGCCTATTATAGTGTTTACCTAAATCCTGTTACCCTTTGAACCAATTATTATCTGAACACAAGGTCTTACTGAAGTGACAGAGGAGTTACTTGGAACGTGACATTTTGACGTCAGGATTAGGCATTGTATGTGGAGTTATTTGTGCTCGACTATTATTAATTCAGGATTAGGTATTGTATGTGGAGTTACTTTGTGCTCGACTCTTATGGCGTTAGGATTACGTATTGTATGTGGAGTTACTTTGTACGTGACATTTTGACGTCAGGATTAGGCACTGTATGTGGAGTTACTTTGTACGTGAATTTTGCCGTCAGGATTAGGCATTGTATGTGGAATTACTTTGTGCTCGACTATTATGACGTCAGGATTAAGTATTGTATGTGGAGTTACTTTGTACGTGACATTTTGACGTCAGGATTAGGCATTGTATTTGGAGTTACTTTATACTTGACTAAGTTGAATTCAGGATTAGGCCTAGTGTGTGGCGTGCACTAAGGAATCAAGACGCCTCTCAACCAGCGTAGGATATTATAATTTAGTAGGGGGCTTTTCGACTGAAACATCATGGTGACATATCTTTCGTACCGTAAGCAGGACATCCATCACTCGACTGTTTGCCTTTGATTCCCATACAATCCATACATGTGTAGGTAAAGTTAAGGTAAAGTGCACCCTTCTACAAGCACTAAGGCTCTGTACAGGCCGTACGTCCCACAAGGGAAGTAGAGGTATAGCTCTACTCTTTCTTGACCACGGCACTAGAAGGGAGTGAGGGTCAATCTTACGTCCCGGCCGCCCTTTACCCCAAGGAAAGACCCGGTACCCATTGTACCGGAGGTTGTGTGGGCGCCAGGGCCGATCTGGACGGGTGCGGAAAATCTCGCCTCCACCGGGATTTTTTAAAATTACAATGTTATTGATCCTTCAGTACACAAATACTATGGTTGCGTGGAAGGTATCTCAGTAATGTATTGTTAACGGACTATTGTCCTTGTGTTTCGAATTGCATTGTTCGTTTGTAACTCTAGGCCCTTAGGAGAACGCCGTTATGGTGGCGACGTCATCGGTCGGAGGAGTCCTTGCAGGTATGGTGCTGTGACTCAATTGTCCTGCAGCTAGAGGGAACACAGTTTCTCCAGTTGATGTGCGTTGGAGATAATAGTATCTCCAAGTAATTCCCAACCTTTTCGCGCCGGCGAGTTGTTTGATATGCTTTCCGTCTGTCACGCCTCATGAAATCAGCATAGTCGATGGTCGATACTCGGTGCCAGTGTTGTGTACGGTAATATATCCGGTGGGCGAGGATCCACAATATTGCCCGGTGCTTCTCTTGTGGCCAAAAGTGAAAACTCTGACGGACGGTCCACTCCGGAAAAACGTATTTCGGGTCCTTGCGAAGGATGATCGCTAATCTGGAATGGGTCCACCTCCAAATGTCGGCCCCTTTGCTACACTCAGTCAGCCAGTGAATCAGAGTGTCTACTCGACCGCAATGTTGGCAATTGTTCGTGATACTTCGTTGTCTTGGCTAGTCGGTCGTTGGTCAGTATGAGATCATGAATAACCATAAACCAGGCTGCTTTAAGTTCCTCCGATGACCATAGTACGTGTAGGTTCCCCCACACCTTAGACCACGGGGTAGCTGGGTGCTGTTTCATGGTCCGTACGTCCCGTGCCCCTTTCCGTGGCAATTCCATACTTTGTAGTGAGTCGTAGATACGTCTGCGGAAGCATCGGGGAGCCTCATCTTGTTCAGAAAGCGTAATTTAGGCCATGTTGTCGGCGCAAACAAAAAGGTAAGCTAGTTTGGTGGGGACCTTTGTGGCATGCGGTGGGTTTGCCTGCCTGCTAGTGAAGTTCCAGGTCTGTAACCATGCTGCAGTCACCGTTCCATTCCGTTGCCCTTGCAGGTACATACGGTATAGGAGAAACGCCGTGCACCTCGCCTCAATATCCGGCATCTCCCATCCTCCCATTTGTTTTGGTCGTTGTAGTGTTGATACAGGCACCCGGAAGACTGTTCATCTCCAGATATACCATGTAATGGCGGCTGTCACTTGTTGTGTGCATATGTTTGGGGCCGGCAAGATTTGGGCTGTATACCAGATTTTGGACAGGAGAAAAGTGTTGGCATAACGCATCCCTGTTGCCAGGCAAGGGCCCCGAATGTAGGCTCGCTTTGTCTGCGCTCGTACCTTCCCTGTTAATCGTGCCCAGGAGTCTTTCATCGTTTGCTCGATTGTGCCCCAGAAAGTGACGCCTAATATCGGAATGATATGCGATCCCCAAGACGGTCTCATGTGTATACCAGCTTCCTACCGGGAGGGCCTTAGATTTTCGAGGGT
>Ga0123353_10007671_pt1 | contig 14622 bp, 16 predicted proteins | sample TergutLab28metaG_3_FD_92763 | JGI IMG/M metagenome (GOLD analysis project Ga0123353, IMG submission 92763) | Labiotermes labralis P3 segment gut microbial communities from Petit-Saut dam, French Guiana - Lab288 P3 | ecosystem: Host-associated > Arthropoda: Insects > Digestive system > Gut ... | reverse complement strand
GCCACACGGTGAACCGCCCGTGGCGCGGGGTGGTCACACAGGACGGCTGGAAATACGTGTGCACGCCGGACAACGACTGGCTGCTGTTCGACAACAACGAGGACCCCTATGAGATCGCCAGCCTGTGCTACAACGTGAACCACCAGGAGCAAAAAGAGCGGCTGCACGGGATGCTAGAAGGCTGGATACAGCGCACCGGCGACGAGTTCCCGCTGCCGGATATCGCGTTGCCAGAGAAGGGGTGATTAAGGTGAGTTGCTGTTTAATAGTGCTTCGCACCACCCCCTCGGCGCTACGCACCGGCCCCCCAAGGGGGGCATCTTGACAAAGCCAAAACCTTTTCGCTTTGCCGCACAAACTTTTGGACACCGTCAGGATGCCCCCCTTGGGGGGCCGGTGCGTAGCGCCGGGGGGGGGGATGCGGAGCATAAAAAATTCTATCAGCAGGGAGAAAATCATGACCCCAATGGAACTCTACCTGAAGCAACTGTCCGAGCTTAAGCCCGCTCTGAGCCTGAAAGACGGCCAGTCCCTGGAGGAGTGGCGGCCCGTGGCCCTGCAAAAGCTGTGGGAACTGATGGGCATGGACACCTTCAAGCGCTGCGACCTGGATTTCCGGGCAGAAGAAACAATCAACAAGGGCGATTACATCCGCACGTGTTTCACCTTCCAGAGTGAGGAGGGCTACCGCGTGCCGGGGTACTTTCTCAACCCGAAAACGGAGTTTTCCGGGGTAATGATCTGCCTGCAAGGCCACTCCACAGGCATGCATATCTCCCTGGGGGAGCCAAAATACGAAAAAGACGCCGCATCCATCGCGGGCGGGCGAGATATCGCCTTGCAGGCTGTGGCCCGGGGCTACGCTGCGCTGGTGATTGAGCAGCGCTGCTTCGGCGAGTGCGGCGGCAAGCACGGGGGCGGCCTGGGCTGCGAAAAGCCCACGATCCTGGCGATTATGCTGGGGAAAACCACCATCGGCGGGCGCGTGTGGGACATCATGCGGGCCATCGATGTTGCCGAGGCGCACTTCAGCGCCGGCGCGGAATACTATTGCATGGGCAACTCCGGCGGGGGCAAGGCCACCTATTACGTCGCCGCGCTGGAACCCCGCATCGCCAAGGCCATGCCCTCGTGCTCCATCTTCAACCACGCCGGGAACATCCCCGCCAAGGGGGTCTGCCCCTGCAGCAAATGCATTCCGGGTTTCTGCCGGTGGTTTGAGGTCTCCGACGTCGCCGGGCTCATCGCGCCGCGCCCGATGCTGATGGTCCACGGGGAGCTCGACCACCACTGCCCCGGCCCCGAAGCGCGCAAGACCTTTGCCCTGATACAGAAGTACTACGACGCGGCGGGCGCGCCGGACGCGTTTAAGATACACACGGGTGCGGAAGGGCACCGGTTTTATCCGGAGGCGTGGGAGGGGTTCATGAGGCTGTAGATCAAAAATGCCCTGCGCAGCGGCAGGGCTAGACATTATTGAGGGATAAAATCAATCCGAAGCCTCGTATGCATGGCGTCCGCGAGCCTTTGTAAGGTGCGCAGGGAGGGGTTGGCACTTCCGCTTTCCAACTTGCTGATGTCGCCCTGGGCAATGCCCGCCCGCTCAGACAGTTGCTTTTGCGTCAGTCCCGCGCTTTTCCGGGCGTCGATCATGGCCTGCATGATCACGAACTCAGGTTCCAGCGCCTCATATTCGGCCCTAAACTCCGGGTTCTTCATTTTGTCCGCCAGCGCTGATTGCAGGATTCTCATCGTTTTGCCTCCTCTCGCTCAATATATTGTTTGCGGTACGCCTTCGCTTTATCAATTTCAGATATCGGCGTTTTCTGTGTTTTTTTCACAAATCCGTTCGTGACAATGATCCGCTTGCCGATGAAGAAGAAATACAACACACGGGTGATGTTCGAGCCGAAAACCGCGCGCAGTTCGAAAATCCCGTCATCCAGATGCTTGGAATAGGGTTCCCGCAGTTCCGGTCCGTTACATTCAATCATGCCAAGCAGCCGGTAAATCTTGGCCGACATCTTCACGTCGAGAGAATCAATGAACGCCTCGGCGGGCACTGCCCCGTTTTCCATTTCAAAAAACTCAACCTGATAGTTCGGCAATGGTACTGCCTCCCCTTCCTGCTCTTATCTCATTATATAGGATATTTCCTATAATGTCAAGCTTTTTCTTCCCTACATCGCCACTGCCCCCAGCAGGCCCGGATTCACCGGCCAATGCCCGCCGCGCTGCCCGCTCAGGCCATAATTCGGGCCAAGTTCGGCCTTTTTGTCCGGCAGGCCGGTCAGCTTGCCGTCGGTGACCCAATCGTTCATGCCGCCATAGAAGCGCGCGATAAGCTTTTCTGTCAAAGCGGCTTTGATCTCAGCATATGCTGGGTTATGATCGAGATCGGTCATCTCACATGGGTCGTTGTCCAAATCGAACAGCTGCGTGTGGTTGCCAACAGGGTAATAGATTAACTTATAGCGCCCGTCACAGGCCATGCAGGTGCTGCCCTCTATCTCTGACAAGACTATGTCATTTTTTTTCTCCCCGAACATAGATATGCCGTCCACGGTGTCGGGGATAACTATGCCGCACAGGTCCAGCAGGGTGGGCATCACGTCGGAAAGGCAATAGGGGTCGCTGTTGACCGTACCCCGGTATTCGGCCATAGGCTCCCCGGAGAGAATAAAGGGGATGTTCGCTGAGCCCTCGTACATGAGCCTCTTCCTGGTCATGCCGTGGTTGAAGAGCATGTCGCCGTGGTCGCTGGTGAAGGCGATGACGGTGTCCTGCCGTATCCCCTCGCTGCCCAGGGTGCCGATGATCCTGCGGATCTGGTGGTCGATATGGGTGCACTGGGCGTAAAAGGCCCGGCGCGCCATCTTGATCTCTTTTTCAGTGTAATGCTGATTTGAGAGCTGGTTGCCCTTGACGGCGCATATTTCTTTCTCTGCGTCGGCTGCCCAATCGCCGCGATAGGGCTCGTCGATCTCGTCCAGGCTGTATTTATCCTGATACATTTGCAGCGGCACCAGCGGCGGGTGCGGGAAGCCGTACGACAGGTAGTAGAACGAGGGGCGCGAGGGATCGCGGCGCAGGATGGCCTTCACCATCTGCTCGGTGATCCAGTTGGTCTGGTGCGTATGCTCGGGCAGGTGCCAGGGGCGGGTGTTGTAGTCGTTGTTGCTCATGCCGTGGTGGTATTCCCGGCCCACGTAGCCCTGCTCGCCCATCCAGATCTGGTAGTCGCCGGTGGCGCCTCCCTGGTAGCGGCCGTTCTCGGCCAATATCACGTCGTCGAAGCCGATGCGTGCCCGGGGTGGATGCACATGCATCTTGCCCACGGCATAGGCCTGGTAGCCCGCGTCCCGGAAGGCCTGGGGCAGGGTTTTAAATGGCATGGACATCGCTTTGTTCGTCGCGCAGCCGTGGTTCTCCGGATACATGCCCGTCATGAGGCTGCGGCGCGCCGGGACGCACACCGGGCTGTCCGAATAAAACCGGTCGAAGCGCACGCCGTCCCGGGCCAGCTGGTCCAAGGTCGGCGTCATCACCACGGGGTGCCCCGCGCAGCCGAGCAATTTGCCGGGCCAGTGGTCCGTGCAGATGAGCAGTACGTTTTTGGGCATGGTTGTTCTCCTAAATGAAATGGGCTCTACATGTAGGGACGGCAATCTGATGGTTGTCGAAATTTGCGCGACAAAGCGAAAAGGTTTTGGCTTCGTCAGGATGCCCCCTTGGGGGGCTGGTGCGCAGTGGCCCCCAAACGGCTCCCGCAGGAGACATTGGAGACACAAGCGCCGAGGGGGTGACGCGGAGCATTGGTTCTAGGGTTCGGCCACCACCGCCGGGAACGCGAAATCTTCAAATTTCCCCTGTATATCTGCCGCCACGGTGTCGCCGTTGTGGATCACCACGCGGTATTTCCAGCTTACGCTTTCTCCTTTTTTCAATTCCATCGGTCCCATGCGCAGGAAGTTGTTCCCCGCCATCAGGCCGCCGTCGCGCACATGCCAATGGGTGGGGAAGCCGAAGTTGTCCGGATGGTCCAGCATGGCGACGCCGCAGGCGCGGCCATCCAAGGCGCCGTGATAGTCCAGCCAGGGCGCGCGCCGCATCCAGGTTTCGGCCTCGTTGACGCCCCCCGTGCCGCTGACGATGGTTCCCGTGCCGCCCTTGTTGGCGCTCAATTCCGGAATCATGCGGACAGCCAGGGGGCCGGCCTCTTTCGTAGCCCCCAGCGAGACGTCCCCGTAAGCCGCCGTATAGGTGAGATCGACGTCCAGCAGGGCCGCCTCCCGGGGGGTGTTGTAAAGCGTGAAGCGGGTGGCGTCGTCCATCACGGGCGCGCCGCCGTGGCTGGTCCACAGGTTGTTCGCAGTGAAGGCCGCATAGGCCCCGCCGTTGACTACATCGGTTATGCCCTGGTTGCGTATGAAGCCGTGCGCGCCCTTGGGTTCGTTCCAGAAGTCGATGCCATTGGCCTCCTGGGATATCCACAGGGAGCGGTGGTGCGGGTGCTCCCGGGTTTTGAAATCCAGCCTGGTCATCTGGCCGCCGTAGGCCTCGAACAGCGGCCCGAGATAGGGCTTGGCCAGGTCCGTGCCCGTGTAGTATTCCGTGAATTTCTCACCGTGCATGTAAAGGTCCACGCCGCGCGCTGTCTGCTCGCAGGCCATTTGCGGCGCGGGGTCGCAGGACTCCAGCGTAACCGGCAGCGTCTCGCCCGCCGGCAGGAAGGGTACGACAAAACAGATCCGCGCCTCGTCGCCCTTAACGTGTATCGTGGCGGGCACGCTTTCGCCGCCGCCGAGCTTTGCGCGGAGAGAATTGCCGAGCTTGCCGAGTTTCCGCGCGGGCGCTGTGAAAAACACGGGCGTGTGCCTGCGGTCGTGCTTGCCGCTCTGTAAAATAAACTTCATGTAACCATCCTTTCGCAGCCATGTGATTTTCATTGATTATAGCAGAAAAAATATTGCAACGCAACGCCTATCTCTCCGCTTAGCGCGATAGCCGCCTGCATATCGCCATGAATCTCTCAAAGCTGTATTCAAAAAACTCTTTATGCGCTCCGCAAAAACGATTGGCGGAGGGGCTGCCCTCGCGCAGCGGCTCCCGGTCGCGCTTGCAGCCGCAGCGGCAAAGCCGGTGCCAGCGGCAGGCGGCGCATGCGTCCGGGACGGGTATGGATTCCGCAATGAATTTCTTTGCCATGCCGGAAGAAATCATGGAACCAAAGCTGTCGGACTGGACATTCCCCAGTTTCCAACGGTCAAGCACATAGAAGTCGCAGGGATACACCCCGCCGTCCGACTCCACGACGCATTGGATAGAGCATACCCCGCGCATGGAGCATTGCTCCGGCGGGTATCCCATGAGTATATCTACGATATTGTCGAAATATCTTACGCTGACGCCCTTGTCGGCCATGAGGTCGCGATACCACAGGTCGAACAGCGTCTTCAGGAAACGGCCGTATTGCTGAGAAGCCAGCGCTGTTTTAGGACTGCCGAAGTTGTCTATGCAGGGGATGAACTGCAAAAACCGGAATCCGCGTTCCTTATAAAAACCATATATTTTTTCAATATTGCTGGCTGTCGCTGTCGTGACCACCGAGAGAATATTGAACTCCGCGCCGTGCTTTTTCAGCAGCGCTGCGGCTCTCATGGCGCCGGCGTAGCTGCCGGGCCGGTTCAGCTCATGCAGCTGCCTGGGCCCGTCCAACGAGAGGCCCACCAGAAAATTATGCTCCTTGAAGAACGCCGCCCAGACGTCGTCCAGCAGCGTGCCGTTGGTTTGCAGGGTATAGATAATCTTTGCGCCGCCCGTATTGAGCCTATTTACTGTTTCCGTAAAAAACCTGAAGTTTTCCAGCCCCCACAGCGTCGGCTCGCCGCCCTGGAAGCCGAAGAGCACCTGCTTTGCCTCCCGCAGCGCCCTGCCTATGAGCGCTTCGGCGGTGTCGCGGCGCATCATGCCGAAGTTTCCCACATGCCTGTTCAATGACACGTCCGCGTAAAAACAGTAGCCGCACTTGAGGTTGCAGCTCCCGGAGGCGGGCTTGATGAGCAGGTTTACATTTTGCACAGGGCGTCCCTCACGGCATGATAGGAGGGCTTCGCTCTGCCTTCCAGATCCACAAGACCCCAGCGGGTCTCGGTTGGGCAGTCGGCCTGCTGGCAGTAGCCGCATTTTTCGGCGTCCTTCCAGCAGTAGATGAACGCCCCCACAACGAAGGGCAGCTTCGCCAGCCGGGGGTAAATATCCCGGTAGAACTCCGCCTGCCCCTGGGGCGTGTGCGGGTATTTTTTGATGACGGTCCTCTTGGGCAGCTCGCAGTAGAAATGGTTCTTGTAATCGGACTGGAACAGGAAATCGGCGTAATCGCCCGAAGCGTTGCTGACGGTATAATTGTGCATCTTCGGGCTGATCTCCCTGAGCCTGTCCATGAAGGCGTCGAGGTTCTCCCGGGCCTCCTCCTCGCTGTCGACGCCGTAGCGCCGCAGTATCGCGCGCTTTTCCTCCGGGGTTTTGGGCGCGCCGCCGCTGATGTAGCCGAACTCCATGAGGATAATCGGCTTGCCTATCATGGACCACAGGTAGCGCAGGACGCCGTCGAAGGCGCACATCCAGTTGCCGGCGCTGAGGAAGCAGCCGATATAGATATCCACGCCCACGTAGTCGCAGTACCTGTGCCAGGGGCGCAGGCGGGCGTGCAGGTCGCACTGCGGCCCGCCGGAGTTGTAGCCCACGAGGACGTCCCCCCGGCGGGGATACATGGCCTCCATCTGTATGCCGATGAAACGCGCCGCCTGCTCCATCGTCAGCGGCCTGGTGAAGCGCGGCACGCCCATCTCGTTGGTGATCTGGAAGCCCTCGGCCAGGCCCCGCAAGTCGTCCAGCAGGAACGCCGCGATTTCTTTTACGCGCGCTTCGCCCTCGGCCGTGCGGGGGTCGATGCCCGCGGAGATATACTCCTTGGGATAGGGCGTAATCGCCATGATCCTGATGCCGTTTTCGCGGTAACGGCGTATTTTTTCTTTGAAGTCGAGGTATTTCTGCCGCACGCCGCCGTCCTCCTCGAAGGGGAAGGGGATATCCGCACGGTTCCATTCGATGCCCGCGCCCTTGATCTGTTCATAGTCCTCGCTGGGGTGGCAGATGCCCTTGATGAACCCGCCGAGCCTATGGTGCAGCGCCTCGACCTCGGGAGAACTGCGCTTTTTAAAATAGCTGGCGGCCCAGTGGAAGGGCAGGTCCCTGAGGGTGGCGACGATCTGGTCTTTCACAAAAGCTTCCATGGCATATTCCTTTTCTGAATATTATTAGTGCGAGTCACCAGTTGAAAATGAGGCGAACATTCACAGCGTACAGCCGCTCCGCGGATACTCCCTCACGAGGGAGCCAGAGGCTGGTTTCCAAAAATCCTCTGTACGTCACAGGGAAATCCCCAGGCTCCCTCGTGAGGGAGCTCCGCCCGCAGGCGGTGAGGGAGTATCCGCGGAGCGGCTGACCGCTGTGCAGACGCAACGAAAACCCACACACCACTATACTGGTGATCCGCATTATCACGCGCCGGCTTCCACGTTCGCCTCTTCCGCCTTCTGTTTTTCCAATGCCCGCCGTTCGATCAGATCGGCCTCCACCTGGTTGCGGTCGGCAGGGAATTTGAACCAAAACAGGCCGATCAGCCAGCACAGGCTGCTCAGGAGCTTGCCGATGTGCATAAGCGGCCAGACCGATTTCAAAAAACGCTCCGGCTGTTCCTCCACCGGGATATCATAGCCCAGGTAGCCTGTCCACTGCGTCACGGCGTTGCCGATCACCGTGCTGATGTTGTTGCGGATGAGCTTGTTCAAAAACCCGCTGACAGCCATGGTCATGCCCTCGCTGCGCAGGCCGGTCTTCCACTCCACGTAGTCCAGCATCAGATAGTCCACCTGCCTGGAGGCGACCGTTTCCCACCGGTCTACGATGTCGTGGAACATTTCCATCACGTAATTGAACATCAGGCGGGGGAAGGTCCTGTATCCAACGAGGAATTTCGCCCCAAACGTGACGAACTCCATGGCCGATTTCACCCGTACCATGTTCAGCTCGCCGCCAAAGCGCCGGATGAACGACAGCGCGAAGGGCTGCAATATCGTGCCCGGCACGGCCACAAGAAAGTTCTTGATGAAGAAGATCAGTTCGCCGCCGATCTCATGCCGTCCCAACTGCATCTTCGGAAGCAGGAAACGATATAGGAACATGGAATCCGTGCCGGGGGCCAGCAGCCTGATGAAGCTGATTACCACGCCCATGATGAACCAGCGGTTGTGCTTGACCACCGCAAAACTCTCGCGCAGGCTGGGCAGTTTCTTTTCCTCTTCGCCCTCGGCGGTCTTCGAGAAGTCGACGCGCTGTTTGGCAAGCGAGGGCAGCCACCTGGCCAATATCGTCAGCGGCGCGAAAATCGAAGCGCCCACGATCATGATCTGGTAGTCCGTGATGCCGAGCACGTCCCGCAGGCCCATGATCAAAATCGGCACTGAAGATATACCCTGCGAGAGCTGGTTGCCCAGCGTTTTCCAAAGCTGGACGATGCCGCGCTGCTTGGAGTGCGGCGTGATGCCCGCCCAGATTTTCGATTCGCTTACAGCATTGGTCGTGCTCACCACGTCGGCGAAAATGCCCATGATCGCCCACATGACCACGCGCTGCAGCGGCGTAAGGCCGAAGCTGAAACACAAAAGCAGGATGTTAATCGGGCTGTAGGTCGCGTTGAAGCGCATGACCTTGCGGTGTATGCCGGCCGAGAAATTCTTCCGGTCCATGTAGGAGCCTATCATGGGGTCGTTGAAGCCGTCCCACAGCATGTTGATCACGGATTGCACGCTGATCCAGTTCGGCGGGATTTTTCCCTCGCCCATGCCGGTGTAAAGGCGGTTGCGCATGCTCGAGAACCCGCCCATGAAGCCCTTGAGGCCCTCCCCCCAAAACTGGATAAAGGCTTCCCAGGGCCTGATCTGCTCCTCGGGCAGGTCGGCGCCCTTGAGCCAAATCACCGGGTGCCGCGCCGCCTCTTTGGCTTTCGCCTTGGTTGCCTCGCTCATTTTGGCCATACGATTCTCCCTTTTATTTTTTTGCTTCGGATAGCTTTATTACATTCTACCAAAAAAGAAAGCAGAATGCAAGTGGTTTGAGAAAAATCAGACAAACCTGCACAGACATTTGGCCTTGCGTTTTTTGCGCTGCGATGCTATAATGAGCTTGCGAATTACAAGGTTCTGCCGCAAGGCAGGTTCTTATAATACCTCCACAGACACCCAAACCCGCCCCGTGACAGGCATTTATATTTCAGATACGCTATAATACCCCCATCGGAAGGAAGACGGCAAGGAGGCGACCCGTTTTGCACTGGATAACCGACATCCAGCAGGCCATCAATTTCATGGAGGAGCACCTGCTCGAGGACATCAGTATTGACGACGTCGCGAAGCACGTGCACTCGTCGAAAGATCACTTCCAGAAAATTTTCGGCGTGGTCACGGGCTTCTCCGTGGGCGAATACATACGCAACCGCCGCCTCACGCTAGCCGGGCAGGAGCTCTCCGAAGGCAAAACCAAGGTCGTCGACGCCGCGCTGCAATACGGCTACGAGACGCCCGAGAGCTTCGCCAAGGCCTTCTCGCGCTTCCATGGGGCCACTCCGTCAGCTGTCCGCGCGCATAAATCCCAGCCGCGCGTGTTCCGCAGGCTCACCATCCAAATCACCATTCAAGGGGGATTCAACATGTCCGTCAAACTCGACGTCCGCGCCGTGGGCTACCTGGATAACATGCCGGGCGACCAGCGCTCGCCCGAGTCCTTCGCCCTGCCCGCCTGCCTCACCTCCCTCGTGGAGTCCCTGGGCGAGGACCCGCGCTGGGAGACCATCAAGGCCCATGGCCGTGACTGGCAAAAGCGTAAGCTCTATGACGCCATCCTCGCCGCCACGGGCATGTCCTTCGGCCTGCTCTGGTGGCATGGCGACAAGCCCGGCTTCGAGGTTTGCCCCAGCAGCTTCGACCTTACCCAGGTTAACGCCGAGCACAGCGAGACCATCCGCCGCGCCTTCGACTATGTGGGCTACAAATGCGAAATCATTGATCGCACAGAGGGCAACTACGAGCAAATCAAGCGCCTGATCACCGCGAGCATAGACGCCGGGAAGCCCGTGCTGTCCTTCGGCCCCGTGGAGCCCCACGAGGAGTGCTCCATCGTCTGCGGCTACGACGACCAGGGCGAAACCCTCTTCGGCTGGAGCCACTGGCAATCCCGCAATCCCTCGGAGCTCGAGCCCAACGGCATGTTCCGCGTCTCCGACTGGCAAAGTAAAAACATGTGGAGCATCGTCCTCTGCGGCGAGAAAACCCAGCCCAAGGACGACCTTCGCGAGATCATCAGCCACGGCCTCTCCATCGCCACAGCGGACGACATCGGCGGCCTTCACGCCGGCCGTGCCGCTTACAACGCTTGGGCGAGCTACATCGAAAACCCGGCCTACCGCAAGATGAAGCGCAAGGAGCTCCAAGGCAAATACTGGTTCCACGGCCACCTCACCGGCAACCACGCGGAAGCCCGGGCCTACCTCAGCGGCTTTCTGCGCACTGTTGCTGACGAAGACAAGCGCCTCGCCAAGGCCGCCGACATGTACATGGAGATCCACGACACCTGCTGGAAGATATGGGGCGTGGCGGGTGGCATGGGCAAAAGCGACAAAAAGGCCTGCAAGGCCCTGCGCAAGCCCAAAAAGCGCGCCGCCATCGCCGATCTCATTCGCAAAATCGAAGCCCTCGACTTCGCCGCGGCGGATGAACTGCGGGCCTGGCTGGGGGACTAAAAGAACCGCTTGACATTTCAGCCAAAGCGGTGTATAATGCAAACGAGGGTTGGTGCCGCGCTGAACAGACGGCCTCCTCTGCCCTCGTCTAATCGCTAAAACGAGAAGTAACCGCCCAGCGGCCAAGCTAGGGGCGGTTGCTTCTTATCACCACGGATGACCATGAGGTACCCAGTAGCAATCACAAGGAACGCCAATAAGTACATTTCAATACCCATGTATACTCACCTCCTTTTGAAGGCGAGGGAAGGTGGGTTAGGAAGTGACCGAAGAGGGAGCTTTCTCCCAGGACGCCTTAGCGTTCACGCCGCTGCGCGCGGCACCGACATTATTATACAACATCCATCCAGATATTGCAAGTGCTTTCGAACAAATTTTTTGTTTTCCATTCGTTTATCTTCCCCTTGCATTTTCCCCCGCGCAATGTTATACTAATACCCTATAGAGTATTAGGAGAGGATGGCCCCGGCGTGAAATGCTTCACGCTTGATTATAATACGCCGCGCTGCGCGGCGGGATGGAGGTAGACCATGCAAGTCGTGCTCACCCAGGACGTAAAGTCCCTGGGTAAGAAGGGGGAGCTTGTCAACGTCGCGGAAGGCTATGCGCGCAACTTCCTGTTTCCGCGCAAGCTGGCCGCCCCGGCCAACGCTCAGGCCCTCGGGGAGTTGAAGGCCCGCGAGAACGCCGCCAAACACAAAATCGCAACGGAGACCGCCGCCGCCAAGCAGGTCGCCGCGCTGCTGGAGGGCCAGACCGTCAAGCTCATCGCCAAGGCGGGCAGCCAGGGCAGGCTGTTTGGCTCTGTGACCAGCAGGGAGGTCGCCGAGCAACTGCATAAGAACCTCGGCGTGGAGGTGGACCGGCGCAAGATCACCATTGAGGACATCAAGAACTACGGAACATACGCGGCGGAAATCAAGCTCTACGAGGGGATACGCGCGAAGTTCTTCGTGCTGGTGACGGGGGAATCCTGAGCTTGCTTTCCTGCATGGCCAGTGCCATTTCGCCCATCGCGGAGAGATAATCGTTTGCGATATCCGCGAGGGTTTGGGCGCGCTGGCACTTTGAATCATCCCTGATGCAGTGGATCGCGGCCTCAGCTTTTTCTTGTATGATGCTGAGTTCCACGAACGCGTCGGCGGATACCAGGCTGTATATCATGTGATTGCCCTCCTTTGATTGTTTACCTATATTATACATAGGCGTCTATGCATTTACAAGACGGAATAATGCACAAACTTACATGAACGTCTATGCATGATCGTTGTGCAATATTATACTGCCAGAAAGAGGTCAATATTGTGTCACCAAGCAGCGAAGCCAAAAAAAAAGCAGATGCAAAGTATGCGCTCAAGGCATATGACCGGCTGGAAATCAAAGTGAAAAAAGGCCGCAAGGCTGAACTGATGACCCACGCTGCCGAGCGCGGCGAAAGCCTCAATGGCTTTGTAAATCGCGCGATTGCGGAAACTGAAGAGCGGGATAAATCAAAAAGCACATTATAGTATTTTTTGTGCTCCGCACTACCCCCTCGGCGCTTCGCACCGGCCCCCCAAGGGGGGCATCCTGACGGTTGCCGAAGATCGAGCCTAAAAAAACGCAAAAGTTTGCGGTTACTGTCAAGATGCCCCCCTTGGGGGGCCGGTGCGAAGCGCCGAGGGGGTAGTGCGGAGCACTATCGCAGAGCGACGCATCCTCGTGCAGCTTTCCCCAACTGTAGTGACGCTTTCTAAACCGCCCAAACCAATAGGAGAGCCCATGATCACCTACGTCGAGACAATCTCCCCCGCCGATTACGCCATGCTGCGCGCCTGTGAAGGCTGGCGCGCACTCAGCCCCATCCAGATAGAAAAAGCCATAAGCAACAGCGCCTTCCAGGTTGCGGCCAAAGACGGCCAGCGCACCATAGGAATGACCCGCCTTATGTCCGACGGCGGTTATTTCGCTGTTGTGCTGGACGTTATCGTGCTGCCGGAATACCGGGGGCAGGGCATAGGCCGTGCGATGATGTCCCGCGCTGTGCGGCATATCAAGGACAGTCTCCGGCCCGGCGAGCACAGCTACACCATCCTCACCTCCGCCCCGGGGAAAGAGGGCTTCTATGAAAAAATGGGCTTCCACCGGGTCCCCAACGAGGACGAGGGCGCGGGGCTCGTGATGCGCATAACAAATAATGGGGGAAATGAATGATATATTGCTCCAGATGCGGCGCGCAAATTCCATATAACACACATGCCTGCAGCCAATGCGGCACGCCCGTTGTGTGGCAGAGCGGGCTGGCCTGCCCGAAGTGCGGGAGCCGCAACGTTTTGGTTCATCCCGTTACCAACATCAAGACGGAGCGCCGCGGCTGCTTCGGCTGGGCGCTGTGGATACTGCTGGCCATCGTCACCTGCGGGCTGATCCTGATCATCCCGCTGATCACCAACAGCAAGACGAAATCGAAGACCCACACCGAGGCTGTATGCCAGAGCTGCGGCAAGCGATGGAGGGTGTAGCGAGGGCAGAATTTCCAGCGAAAAATGAAAAACCCCTTGACATACTCCACATTACTGGCTATAATGTAAGTATGCAAGGGGCGGCACTGCCGGAGACGGTTAGCTCCCCAGGGTATTTGCGAAAGAAACTAACCGCTTACCATTGGTCTGGAGGAGCGGTTAGTTCTTTTTGTTGGATTCATGTAGCACGATTGCGTAGCATAAATAGACAAAGCCTATCGCCAGTAAGATCTCTATCATGTACCCTCACCTCCTTTCGGAGGGGAACCAGGGCCCGTCTCCATTCCACAGCGCCAGAGCAATTATAGCACATACATTCGCAAAAAGCAACAAGCTATTTCCAAATATTATGAAAAGTTCGCGCTATAAAGTGAGGATGTTCCATGCCCGATTACCCCCTCGATCCCCTCTCCCTCCCCTTCAGCATGGAGGCCGAGCAGGCCGTGCTCGGCTCGGTGCTCATCGACCCGGCGTGTATGTCCCTGGTGCAGGTTGTCCTGCGGCCGGAGCACTTCTATCTGCCCCAACACCAGTCCATCTTCGGCGTCATGGTGGAGATCGAGGCCGTGGGCGGCAAAATCGACCCACTCTTGGTGCTGGACAGGCTCAAGCGCGACGAAATTTACGACGAGACCGGCGGGCGCAATTACCTCTTCCAGATGGCCCAGGCCGTGCCCAGCACCGCCAACGTGGAGAGCTACGCCCAGATCGTGCGCGAGAAATTCTACATAAGAACGCTGATTTCTGTTTCACAGGAGATCATACAAAACGCCAGCGCCGAGGCCGAAAGTGCCGACACCCTGCTGGACAGCGCCGAGCAAAAAATTTACGATATCCGGCAAGGGCGCGTGCAGTCGGGCGCCACGCGCCTGAAAGATATTATCGTCAACGACGTGTATGACACTTTGGCGAAGATCACCTCCCCGGAAGCCGAGCAGTACAAGGGATACACCACTGGCTTTAGCGAGCTGGACGAGTGCCTGACCGGCATCAACCGCTCGGACCTGGTGCTAATCGGCGCGCGCCCGGCCGTGGGGAAGACCTCCGTGGCGGTGCGCCTGGCGCGCAACATCGCCGTGCACGCCCGCAAGCGCGTGCTGTTCTTCACCCTGGAGATGACCAAGGCCCAGGTGGCCCAGCGGGTGCTCTCCATGGAGGCCATGGTGCCCGGCTACAAGATGCGCACCGGCACCTTCGACCAGGCGCAGTGGAAGAAGATCGCCGACGCCGTGGGCAGCCTGAACGACTGCGACCTGTGGTTCG
>Ga0123353_10007670_pt1 | contig 14622 bp, 13 predicted proteins | sample TergutLab28metaG_3_FD_92763 | JGI IMG/M metagenome (GOLD analysis project Ga0123353, IMG submission 92763) | Labiotermes labralis P3 segment gut microbial communities from Petit-Saut dam, French Guiana - Lab288 P3 | ecosystem: Host-associated > Arthropoda: Insects > Digestive system > Gut ... | reverse complement strand
TATAGGTTGATTTTGCCTTTTCCGAAACTATCCGCCGACCCTTGACAATCAAATAATAAAATGATTGTAGGCTTTGCCGACGGTGAAAAGAACTCAAAAATATGTTAGATTTAATCACCGCCGAATTTCCCATGGTATCATTTTATTATTTAATCATCAAGGGCAAGCACCGCGCTCACGCGGTGTCGGCTGGCTTTGCCTCGGGTTCGAGAATCTAAAAATATATTTTTAATAAAAATTTTACTTAAAGAATGTCAGTAATATTACTGGCGTTTTTTTATTGCAGTAAAAAATTTAAGTTTATAAGGGGGTATGGAATGTATATTCCATCAATTACAAATATAGAAAATGCTTTAAAGGTTTATTATGAAAACGCAGAGATCGGGAATAAAGAAATAAAGTATTTATTCGGCAACCGTTCATCTGCAACGATAGCAAGGTTAAAAAGGCTTGCTAAAACAGAAATGATAAAAAGAGGTATGCCAACATTTAACGCATATAAGGTGAATACCGCTATTGCCTATGATGTGTGGGGTATTGATATAACAGACTTAGAAAACCGCATGAAGAAGATAAAAGAATTATCTTTATAAATATCATGGATTAACCTTGCATGATATTTATTTTGTGTTGTATAATTAATGCAAGGTCAATCCGTCAAAAAGGAGGCTGACCGATGCCGATATACAAAGCCAACGGCAAAAAAGACGGATTGCAAAAATATAAAGTGCGTATAAATTACATTTCTGACAGCGGAGAATCAAAACAATTAACACGTATTGCATATGGGATAGATAGCGCAAAAGATTTAGAAAGACAGTTAAATCAAGAATTAAAGAATAATGAAATAATTCTTGCTAAAAAAATGACTGTTCAAGAATTATTTAATGAATATATAGAAATTAAAAAATTTGAAGTTAAGGAACTATCTATTGTTAAAAACATAAACGATTTCAACTACTATATTTTGCCAATATTTAAAAATCACTATATAGATAAGATAACGGCTAAAATGCTTATTGATTGGAAAATAGAACTTGAAAAAAAGAATTTATCATTAAACACTAAAAGAAATGCGTTTGTTGAATTTAAAGCAATGTTAAATTATGCGGTAAAGATGGAATATATTCTTAAAAATCCATTTACGCCAATATGTAATTTTAAAGATAATTCTATTATCAAACCTAAAATGAATTATTACACACCGAAAGAGTTTAAAAAGTTTATTAAAAAAGCTAAAAAAATTGCAAAAGAACGAGAAAAACATTTTAATGATATGTCAGAGTGGAACTATTATGTATTCTTCAATATTGCGTTCTTTACAGGTCTAAGAAAGGGCGAAATACACGCTTTGAAATGGTCTGATATAGACGGCTCTTATTTAACGGTAAGTCGTAGTGTAACGCAAAGACTTAAAGGCGGTGACAGAGAAACCGCACCAAAAAGCAAAACTTCAATAAGAGCGTTACAAATACCATTACCATTATTGCGAATTCTTAATAAACACAGGAAACGTCAAAAGCGATTGCATAATTTTACGAATGATTTTAGAATATGCAATGGCGTAAGAGATACATCTATTAAAAGAAAAAATGATGATATTGCAAAAGCGATAGGCATAAAAAGAATCAGAATACACGATTTTAGGCATTCTCATGTTTCAGTTTTAGCAAATGAGGGTATCAATATTCAAGAGATAGCCAGACGGTTAGGACATTCAAGAGTGGAAATAACATGGAATACATATTCCCATTTATACCCAAGAGAAGAAGAGCGAGCCGTCAAAATTCTTAATAAGCTAAGTTTTATAAGTCTACACGATTTCTACACGTTTTATCTGAATTTATTAATAAATCGGATAAAGAGCATATTATATAAAACAAACATAAACGCAGACAAATAGAGGGATAGAACATATTATAAAAAGATTCTAAATAAAATCGATATGATATTTTCTTATTCCCCTCACCTGCTCCAAATTTAAAAATATCCCTTAAATAGGGGTGTCAAACGATATATAAAAACGCTGTACACGATTTTTACACGATTAATAAAAAAATAAACGGATTGACCTTGTATTAAAATAGTTATGCTCCAAAATCATAACTATTTTTTTATAGTAGAAAATAACGCTGATGTGTAGCAAAGTAACGCTATGACACGTAAATGACTCGTAATTGACCGATTTTGACCCTTTACTTATACGGTGAAAATGTTATAATTGGTATCATAGGCGAAAAGTCTGTAAATAAGGAACACGTTTAAAGACGTGTTTTTTGTTTTGGAAGTGAAGGAGGGCAGAATGATTAATATTTTAAAAATTCCATGATTATATAATTTTGAATAGCTAAATATTGAAATTGTTGATTTTAAAAATCCTACTCAAAAAAGTTTGAAAAAAGCTCTTGACAAACGCAAAGGGTACGACTATAATTAACTGGTGTCTGTGGTGCAAGAAGGCTAATAATCAGGGGTTCAAGCAAAAAACAAGGACAGCACAGTATCAAAAAAAGCATATATATCAAGGCTTACAGCCTACAAGGATATGCACCTTTAGCTCAGTTGGTAGAGCACCTGACTCTTAATCAGGGTGTCCGGGGTTCGAGCCCCCGAAGGTGTACCAAACAAGTATTACACGAACACCTTTTATTTTTTATTTTTCAAACGGCTTTGCCGTTACGGTGCGGCTGCAATACAAAAAGAAAAAGAGAGTTTTTACGGCTCTCTTTTTTAATACCAATATATGACAAAATGGATGTCTATCGCGCCTTCCTCAAAGAACCTAACGCCTTCCCGCTTCATTATAATCCCACACTTCAAAACCGAGCTTTGCGATGGCCGGAGAATTTACAGCCAGCGTGAAATCCCGCGCCTCAATGTCCCTGAACAGCGGGTCGGCCACCAGTGCTTTTTTGTAATACCCTTTCCGCCGCATTTTTAATATCCCCATCTCATATTCGTCGCCCGAAAACAGCTTGCCCGGTTCGGCATAGTCGTAGTACAGATTGCCGCCGTCTATAAACTTGCCCTTCTTTACATTTGCGTAGATGGGCCGGCCGTCGCTGACGATGATGTTCCCCTCCAAGAAAATGCTCGTATGCTCCTCCTTGCGCGAAACCCTTACCTGCCCTTCTTCACTGAAAGCAAAAATGTTATTGCGTACGAGGTTTTCTTTGCCGTAGTGCTGGTGGAAGCCCTGGGAGCCGCAGTCGTATACCAGGTTTTTTTCTATAAGCTGGCCCGTGCTGCCCTCGTCCGGGTAGATGCCCCAGCCGCCGTAGCCGCCCTGCAGCGGGTCGGCCGCCACGTCGTGTATCACATTGCCCCGGATGACCGAATTTTCCTGCCTCCCCAAGGTGTATATGCCCCCCATATCGCTCAGCCACCCCTGGCCGATGTTGTGAATAAGATTGTTTTCAATGGATACATAGTCCGTGGGGTTTTCGCCGTAGCCCCAAACCCAGCCGCTGGAAATGGCCGTATAATAGCCGTCGTAAATCTCGTTATTGGCGATCTCGACCCGGTTCGCGTGTATGTTCAGCACCCCGATGGCATTGAAAAATCTCCGTCCGTAATGCGCGATCAGGTTGTTTTTAACGGTGATATTGCTGTTCGGCTCGCTAAAATCCCCGTGGATATACACCGCGTTGCCGCCGATGTATGTAAACTCGCAGTCGGTCGCGGCAGAATCATGCACACCTTCCGCAAACTTCAGCGCCGTAGCGCCGATATTCTCAAATTTGCAGCCTTCGAAATTTACCCCCGCGCTGTTCGTGACAAGTATGCAGGGATGCACGTTATATGCCGCCTGAGAATGATCCATGCCCTCCACAAAGGGCCATGCATTGCCGTCGCTCACGGGCATATTCCACGCGGTATTCTTGAAGGTGATCCCGCGGAAAGTCACGTTTTCCGCATTATCCAAGGTTAATAACCGCTCATGCATCCCGGCGTAAAGAACCGTATCGGCCATGCTCTCCCCCTCAAAGGGTATATAATACAATTTCCCGGCCGCCCGGTCCAGATACCACTGGCCGGGTTCCTTCAATTCCTCGAACACGTTTTCGAGGAAATAGCGGTCGTTCGGCTGGACCGTCATCGAGGCGGGGCGCAGCCACACCAGCTCGCGGGATGTATCGTCATAAGAGACCAGATTCGTTATTTCGTCCTTCCATGCGTGCAAAACCCGAAGGGCGACGTCCTCCATAGCATGGAACTGCCGCAGATCCCCATCCTTCGCGAAAAAGGAGGTATGCCCGCGCGTCAGCTCCCAAGGGGCGGTTTCTTTTGTGAACATCGCCCTTGCGCCCTCCGCGTGATCAACAAAAAGGTAGCCCTCCGCCGGGTAGCGCGGCCTCTGCAGCTGTTTTTCCGGATCCGGGTGATAGAGCGAGGTGAAATATCCGTCATACGCCACGGACCAGCAGGCCGTGCCGTTGACAGTATCCTCACTCCAGCCGACTATCTCAGCCGAACCGCTGAATATCGCTTCTTCGCCGGGGACATTACGGAATGTTACGTTTTTAAGCCCCGTGAACTCCGAAGAACCGGTGTATGTCCCGCCTTTCAGCCACACTGTAATGGCGGGGGCGGTGCGTTTATTTAGCTCTTCCCGCGCCTGCGCCATAGAATCCGCTAAAATATCTCCCGGCTGCATATCAAACGCCCCTTCGTCATAAGGTAAAAGCTCACGCGCCGCCTGTTCTTCGGGAAAGACGGGTACAAGCTCTTTCTGAGGTATAAAATACAGGTTTTCAATCCACATAAACCATGTGACTGTCAAAGCCGCCGCCAGCAAGCCGGCAGGGATGACCCACGCCCCCCTGCCCCTTTTCCGCAATGCTGTGAAAATATGCGCGCATTGTAAAAGAATAGACAGAACCGAAAGAGGCAAAACCACAGACCAAGCCGCTGCTGCGCCGTGTTTTTGGTTGCCGTAAATGACATAATTGATAAAAAAGGAAGCGCCAACGAGGTTAATCCCCGGGAAGACCGCCAAGGATATCAGCATCTTCCGCGCAAGCGTTTTGCCCCGGTCGCCGCGCACCCAAAACGTCAGCAGCGTCATCAAAGCCGCGAACAGAAGCACGACCAAAACGGCCCAAGGGTAGGCCTTCGGCTGCCAATAAGTAACGAAAGCGTCGTAATACCACCACAGCCCGGCGGCTAGAGCCGCCATGATTCCAAGCGCCCCTAAAGCTTGCAGAAAAGTGCGGGATTTAGGTGTAACAGACATGATAAGGCCCCCTAAATATTTAATTGGTGAACCAATAATTCCGCGCCGCTATTTATGGCGATACGCTCCTGCGGCGGGCGAAAGTTCATTTTGCTCGAAATACATTATATTTCTCCTGATCTTCTTCTGAAAAATCGTCTTTACCCGCGCCGCATTACGCTTTCGCCGGGAAGGGGTTGACAAAAACCCTTGCGGCAAGCTCATTGTCAAGGGCCAGCAGCATACCGTTGTTCTCGCCGATCAGCTTCAGCTTGTCCAAAATCTCCGTAACGCCGGATTCTTCCTCGACCTGCTCGTCAACATACCACATCATAAACTGATAGCAGGCGTGGTCGGATTCCTGCATGGCAAGGGTTGCAAGCGCGTTTATGCGATGTGTGACCGTTTGTTCATGGGACAGAACCTTCTCGAAAATTGCATTTACATTGTCGAAAGAAGCCGGGGGCTGCTCAATGGCCGCAAAGGCCGGCACCGCGCCGCGCTCCAAAATGTATTCATACATATGGGTCCCGTGCGCCGTTTCCTCCTGCGCCTGCACAAACAGCCAGTTGGCGGTCCCCTTCAGGCCCATTTTATCCGCCGCCGCGGACATGGCTAGGTACAGATACGCCGAATAGTATTCCGCGTTTACCTGATCAGAGAGCGCATTGGTTAATTTTTCGCTTAACATAATAGTTTCCTCCTATTTGAAATATCTTTCCAGCAGGCCTTTGAACGCTTTGCCGTGACGGGCTTCGTCCCGCGCCATTTCATGAACCGTATCATGGATCGCGTCTAAATTCAATTCTTTGGCCCGTTTGGCCAATTCGAACTTGCCGGTAGTCGCGCCTTTCTCGGCTTCCACCCGCATCGCGAGATTTTCTTTGGTGCTGACGGACAGCGCTTCACCCAGCAATTCGGCAAACTTGGCGGCGTGTTCGGCTTCCTCAAAGGCTGCCTTTTCCCAATACAGGCCGATTTCGGGATATCCCTCGCGGTGGGCGACGCGGGCCATTGCCAGATACATGCCGACTTCGGTGCATTCGCCGCTGAAGTTCATGCGAAGCCCGTCCAAAATATCTTGAGGGGCGTCTTTCGCGATGCCGACCGCATGCTCGGCAGCCCAAGTCATATCGCCGCTCTGTTCCTTAAATTTTTCGGAGGGGGCTTTACATTGCGGGCAATTCTCAGGGGGAGCATCCCCTTCGTGGACATAACCGCAGATGAGACATACAAATTTTTTCATGACAGTTTTTCTCCTCTGTTATTTTTATTTATTCCACCCTCACATTACTGAAGGCTGAAATCTGTTTTTATACCAAAGCCACATACGATATCATCATCACCAAAAATCCCGGCAATACCCTTAAAGGCAGTTTCTTATATAAGGCCTGTTTATCTCCCAGAGGTCGTCGAGCAGCCTGACGGCCGCGTCGGTGGAATTCACGGTCGGGTCGAGCAGCAGTGCCTGCAGTGCCATCTCCTTGCTGCCGCTGACCGCCGCGTCCACCGCCATCTGCTGGACCATGACCTGCTGCGAAAGCACGCGGGCGCAGGCGGGGAGCAGTTCGCCCATGTGCAGCGGGGTTATGCCCGCCGCGTCGGCCATGACAGAAACCTCCACCGCCGCGTCATCGGGCAGGTTTGAGATGGCGCCGTTATTGTAAACCACGCCGCTCGGGATGACCTGCCGCTTGTCGTTGAGGACGCCGGTTATCACGTCGACGGCCCGCTCGCCCGACGGCTCGAGCCAGTCGGCGAAGCGGTTTTCTTTTATGCGTGATTCCATCTCCTCCAGCCTTTTGGCGCGGTTGGCGGCGTCGCGCTCGAAGTCGTAGCCCTCCTCGCCAGCCTCGTAGCCGAAACTGAGGTACTCGCCCATATGGTCGTCCGAACAGGTGGGGAACAGGCCGAAGGCGCGGAACATTTTGCGCGTCAGCGGCTGGTAGGACGGGTCATAAGCCCTGTCGCATTCGGCAAGGACGGGATACAGGTCTTCGCCCGTCACGGCGTCTTTTATTGAGGTCAGCCATTGGAAATGGTTCAAGCCTGCTCCGGTCACAGATATGCTCTGAGAATCGCGCCCCATGATTTTGGCGGCGGCGTTCTGCGCCATGGAGATGCCGTGGCAGAGCCCCACGGCGCGGATTTTGGAATAACGCCCCAACGCAAGGATGATACGGCTTTCGGGGTTGGAAAAGTTCAGGAAAAACGCGCCGGGGCAAAGCTCCTCCATATCCCGGACGATGTCGAGGATCATGGGGATGGTCCGCAGCCCGAAAAACAGCGCGCCCGGGCCTCCGTTCTCGCCCAAGGTGTGGCGGACGCCATGAGCCTTGGGGATGGCGAAGTCGAGCTTCCACAGCTCGGCCCGCTCGATGCAGATGGCGTTGACGACGAAGCCTGCGCCGGGCAGGGCCTGACGGCGGTCGGTGGTTTTTTCGACGGTCAGCCCGGCCCCCGCGGCTTCGTTCATGCCGCAGGCCACGCCGTAGGCGCGGTCGAGGGCCTCCCCGTCGATGTCGACGAGGGCCAGCGTGCTACCGCGCAGCCCGGCCGAGGTGAAAACGTCGCGGAACATAGAAAGCCCGAAACACAGGCTGCCCGCGCCGATGAATACGATTTTTGTCTTGTTCATTTTATCAGTTTCCCTGCTGCAATGTTTTCTTTACAATATTATACCATGATTCTAAGGAAAATACGTCAGTATTTTCGCATGGCGCGGGATAACAGCCACCTTTATCGCCGCACTTTACTGCGCCTATTATACCATCATCCGGCATTTATTACAAGCTAATTTTTTTAAAGTTCATTACTTTTGATAAAACCTGTTGAAATAAAAATCAAAATGTATTATAATATTTATTGACAGGGATGAAAAAGCCTAAAACAGACACGTAGGAAGCCGAGGAAAAAAAGATGCAATATTTGCTCTTGTTCATAGAAGGGATCATCACATTTATTTCGCCCTGCCTGCTGCCGTTGCTGCCGGTGTATATCTCTTTCTTTGCGGCGGGCGAATCCGACAAACGAAAAACCTTTACCAATTCCCTCGGGTTCGTGTCGGGGTTTACTGTGGTATTCGTTATCCTCGGCGCTTTCGCGGGAACGTTCGGAAGACTGATGAGTGACTACGCGACAATTGTAAATATCGCAACCGGGCTGATTGTTATTGTGCTGGGTTTGAATTTTATCGGCGTCATCAATATTAAATTTTTACAGCAAACGAAGGGGCGAAACGCGAACACAAAGAATTTGACATTTTTTTCATCAGTGCTTTTCGGAATTGTATTCTCTATAGGCTGGACGCCCTGCGTCGGCACATTCCTCGGCTCGGCGCTGATGATGGCCGGGAGTCAAGGGGGCGCAATTAACGGTATCCTGATGCTGCTTGTGTATTCGCTGGGATTGGGCATCCCCTTTGCGGCAAGCGCGGCGCTGATAGACCGACTCAAAGGCGCGTTCGATTTTATTAAACGAAATTACAATGCGGTCAACATTGTTTCAGGCATATTACTGATTGCAACGGGTATTTTGATGGCGACAGGCCTTATGGGACGGTATTTGTCCTTAGGAGGTTTTTAAACCTGCTTGCCTACAGTTTTGATTGGAAGAAAAGTTTGAAAAATAAATTTTTCAAACCGGAAGTTTTGTCCTTTCGCGCAAAAACGATGGCGCGAATTTCCTGCGGAAAACGGACATAACTCCCGCCTCGCAAACGTCTCGCTTGCGAGACGATGGAAAGGATAGTCACAAGTATGACAAAAAATATTAAAACAGTTCTCGGGATAGCGGGTTTTGCGCTTTTGATGTTTGCCGCTGTTTTTGCGTACAATGCGCTCGGCGACCGAATAAAGCCGGATAGCGGGATCGGGACGGCGCCCGGGCAAAGCGAAAATTCAGAAAAGAACACAGATAAAGAAAAGGCTCCGGACTTTACCGTGACAGACGCGGACGGAAACAGCGTAAGGCTGTCCGATATGGAAGGCTATCCGATCGTCCTTAACTTCTGGGCAAGCTGGTGCCCTCCATGCAAGCTTGAAATGCCGGACTTTGAAAAGGTTTACCGGGAGCTTGGAGAAGAAGTGCAGTTTATGATGGTCAATCTGACCGACGGGCAGCGTGAAACAAAAGGCAGGGCCGAAGCGTACATCAGCGGCGAAGGACACACGTTCCCCGTGTTTTTTGATACGAAGCAGGAAGGCGCGCCGGCATATGGGATACGCTCCATCCCGACCACGTTTTTTATTGATAGGGACGGATATATCGTTACAGGCGTTCAGGGGGCTTTGGAAGAAGCGGCTCTGCGGCAAGGGATTGATATGATAAGATGAAAAAAAGCTTTATCAAGGATGTCGTACTGCTGCTTGCGGGCGGAATCGGGACGCTTGCGACCTTTGACACAATCAATCATTTCTGTTTTTGATGTATCAGTCATTGAGTTTATTAAAGGATGGATGCAAAAATGCGCGTAACATTGGCACAGCTACCTGTTCAGGATTGGGATATAGGGGCAAATTTAATTAACATCAAAGAGGCTGTCATGCAGGCGGCGGATGAGAACTCCGACATCGTTCTGACGCCTGAAGGCTCGCTTTCAGGTTATCATCATCTGTTTGACTTTACGCAATTAAGAGAAGCGCTGGCAGAAATTGAGGCTTTCGCGGCGTTCCGCCGCGTGGGGCTTGCCCTCGGCGCCTGCATGGAGGAGGCTGACGGGCTCCGCTACAATGAGCTGCGGTTCTATTCCCCCTGCGGCGAATATCTTGGCTGCCACACGAAAGCCCTGCTTTGCGGATCGGGAGAGCCGCCCGAAGGCGAGCTGAACCATTACGCCGTGAAGCCGCTCCGCGTTTTTGATTTCATGGGCGTCACGGTCGGCGGGCTTATATGCAACGATTTGTGGGCCAGCCCCGGCTGCACTTCAATGCCCGACCCGCACCTGACGAAACAGATCTCGCGCATGGGGGCCAAAATTATTTTCCACGCAGTCAACGGCGGACGGGACGAAAGCGAGCTGTCGCAGGGGCTTGTAAGAAAATTCCACGAGGTACACGTCCTTATGAAAGCGCAGGCCGACGGCCTTATAATCTGCACGGCGGACAACGCCTGGCCGGAGCATATAGTCGTGTCGTCCCTGGGCGGGGTCGCGCTCCCGAACGCTTCATGGCTATGCACGCTGCCGGATCAAGGACGGCAAGTCGCGACTTTTGACATAGGCAAGTTGTAAATTGCAGACGCGCCCTGCCAAAAGAGCGGCAGCAGCTGACGCGAAAAGGATTTAACGATCCCGAAAGCGCCGGCCCCTTACTTTTATTTTAAACTCTTTACTTTTTCATATTTTTGTATTAATATATATATCATGATATATAATGAAACGCTATCATTGTTAAAAAGCGCGGTATCCGCCCGATATCCCGAAACCGCCCCAAAAGCTTTTGTCCGCACCTTTGGCTGCCAGGCGAACGTGGCCGACAGCGAACGGCTAAAGGGTATGCTCTTTGAAGCGGGTTTTGAATTCTGTGATTATCCCGAAGATGCAGACCTCGCGCTTTTCAATACCTGTGCGGTAAGGGAACATGCAGAAGACAGGGTTTTCGGCAATGTCGGGGCTATGAAGCCCGTAAAAGAAAAAAACCGGGGCATGATAATCGCCCTTTGCGGCTGTATGCTGCAGCAGGAACATATCGCGGATAAGATCAGGCAAAGCTACCCTTTTGTAGACCTTGTTTTCGGGACTTTCGCCATACCTCGCTTTCCGTCTCTTTTATATACCGTTTTAATGTCCGGCAAACGGGTTTTCGACACCGATCTTGAAAACCCCAACCCCTGCGAAGGTTTGCCCATATACCGTGAACGGCGGTTTAAGGCTTGGCTGCCCATAATGTACGGCTGCGATAATTTTTGCAGTTATTGCGTCGTGCCTTATGTCAGGGGCAGGGAAAGAAGCCGCGAAAAAAGCGCGGTAATTGAAGAAGCAAAAAAGCTTATCCACGACGGAGCGCTGGATATAACCCTTTTAGGGCAGAACGTGAATTCCTACGGCAAAAATTTAAGCGAAAAAATCGGTTTTCCCGAGCTTATAAGGGAACTTAACGCACTAGACGGCAATTTTCTTATAAGATTCATGACCTCTCACCCCAAGGACTGCGGCGAAGAGCTTTTTACCGCCATGCGCGACAGCGAAAAGGCGGCGAAACATCTGCATCTGCCGTTCCAGTCGGGAAACAACAGGGTTTTAAATGCTATGAACAGGGGTTATACGCGGGAGGATTACCTGCGGCTGATATATGCGGCCCGGCAAATAATGCCCGATATTTCAGTAACAAGCGACGTTATCGTGGGATTCCCCGGCGAAAGCTACGAAGAATTCAGGGACACCTTAAAACTTATAGAGGAAGCGGAATTTACCTCTCTTTTCACATTTATATATTCAAAAAGAAGGGGTACCGCCGCCGAAAAGCTGCCGGATCCGGTTCCGCATACGGAAAAAGCCGGATGGATGGAAGAATTGCTGCGCCTGCAGGAGGGCATAGCCGCAAAACGCACCGCCGGCAGCATAAATAAAGTATACAAAGTTCTCGCGGAGGAAAAAGCCGCGAAAGGCGGGTATCTTACGGGAAGGACTGAAGGCAACGTGAATATTTTGTTTGGCGGAGGAGAAGAATTAATAGGGACGTTCCGAAACATCCGTGTGAAAAACGCGGAAAATTGGATATTATACGGCGACATTGTAACGGAAAACCATACTTGAAACCCATTAAAATTCAGAACGGAGAAATCAAAATGGACGTAATAAAAATGACCCGGGAATTAGGCAAAGCCATTCAATCCGACGAAAGGTATGAAAACTTTCAGCAGACGAAAAAAAACAATGAAGCCGACAGCGGGCTGAACGCTTTGATGGGCAAATTGAACCTTGCCCAGATGTCTTACCAAAACGAATCGGAAAGCGAAAACCCCGATAACGCAAAAATGGACGCGTATGACAAAGAATTTCATGAAATATACGGCGAGCTTATGCAAAACCCGAATATGCTGCGATATGAGGCGTCGCGGATCGAAATCGACAAGCTCATGAATCATATTATGCAGCTTTTGGCTTTATGCGTAAACGGGGCCGACCCCGATACCTGCGAACCGGAAGCGGCAAATTGCGGGAGCGGCTGTGCTGCTTGCGGAGGGTGCGGATAATATAAATGCACAGTTTATAATTGAAAAATGTTGTGTGTTGAAAAGGGGAGAGATAATTTTATGGCAATGACCCCCATGATGGAGCAATATTTTTCCGTCAAGGAGCAATATCCGGATACGTTGATATTTTTCCGTTTGGGTGATTTTTACGAGATGTTTTTCGAAGACGCCAAAATCGCCTCAGGGGTGTTGGAGCTTGTGCTGACGGGGCGGGACTGCGGGCAGGAGGAACGCGCGCCTATGTGCGGCGTCCCTTACCATTCCGCAGACGGGTATATCGCGAAGCTCATCTCAAAAGGATATAAAGTAGCCATTTGCGAGCAGACGGAAGACCCCGCCGAAGCCAAGGGGCTTGTCAGGCGCGAGGTGGTCCGTGTTTTAACGCCCGGAACCGTAATTGAAAGCAATATGCTCGACGAGGGTAAAAACAACTATTTGGCAGCCATATGCAAACACGCGGGCGGCGCTCCCGGCCGTGCCGGCGCCGGGCTGTGTTTCGTTGACATATCTACGGGTGCCGTTCATGCCGCCGAATTTTCCGCAGACAACAGTTCGGGAACGGTGATTAACGAACTGGCGCGGTTTGCGCCGGCGGAAATCATATTAAACGAAGCGGCGGCAAAAGATAAGGATATAAGGGAATATATATCCCGCGACGGATCCGTGTCGGCTGAAACGTTTTCTGATGGATGTTTTTTATATGACGGGTGCAAAGAGCTGGTTCTGAAATATTTTAAAGCCGACGACCTTTTCAACCTTAATATCATAGAAAAACCTTTATTGGTATGCGCGGCGGGAGCGGCGTTGAGATATCTCGCGGACGTTCAAAAAAACACCCTTGAAAACATTAATTCCGTGACGCTGTTCGGTGATGAAAAATATATGCCGCTGGATTATGTGACAAGACGCAGCCTCGAACTGACGGAGACGGAACGGCGGCGGGAGAAAAAAGGCTCCCTGCTTTGGGTCCTCGACCATACAAAAACCTCGCCGGGGAAAAGGCTTATCCGCTCATGGGTGGAGCAGCCGCTGGTGAGCGTGCCGCACATTATATCGCGGCAGAACGGCGTGGCGGAGCTTGTTTCGGGCAATATACTGCGTTCAAAGCTCGGCGAAGCGCTTTCCGGCATAAACGATATGGAACGTATGCTGACGAGGATAATATTCGGCACGTCGAATGCGAAAGAGCTTAGGGCGCTTGCGAATACGATATCGAAACTGCCGCTTATAAAACAGCTTTTAGAAAAAACGGAATCAAAAATATTGAATGAAATCCATTCGTCTTTAGATTTGCTTGAAAACACAGCGGAACTTATAAATTCAGCTATTAAAGAAGATCCGCCTTTCAGCGTCCGCGAGGGGAACATGATTAACGGCGGTTATTGCAAAGAATTGGACGAGCTTCGTCTGATCCTTCATGCTAATAAGGATTACCTGGCGAAAATAGAAGCCTCAGAGCAAGAAAAAACAGGTATAAAAAAGCTTAAAATAGGTTACAACAGGGTTTTCGGATATTATATAGAAGTATTGAACTCCTACAAGGAGCTTGTTCCCGACGGCTACATAAGAAAGCAGACCCTTTCAAACTGCGAACGGTATATAACGGAGGAGCTGAAGGAACTCGAGACAAAGGTTTTGGGCGCACAGGACAGGATCGTAAAGCTTGAGTATGAGCTTTTTGCGGACGTGCGGGAAAAGGTGGCGGCGGAACAGCACAGAATCCGGGCGACGGCGGCGGCGGCGGCAAAGCTTGACGCGCTTTACTCTTTGGCCAGGGCGGCGGCGGCAAACAATTACGAGAGGCCTTTTATCGGCGACTCAGACAGGGTTGCAATTAAAGAAGGCAGGCATCCGGTTGTCGAAAAATTTTTAAAGGATTCCCCTTTCGTGCCTAATGACGCTGAACTGGACTCTAAAAGCAACAGGACAATGATTATAACCGGCCCCAATATGGCGGGAAAATCAACATATATGCGTCAAACCGCCCTTATCGTTTTAATGGCTCAGATCGGCGGTTTCGTACCGGCGAAAAGCGCCGAAATAGGTGTTGTGGACAATATTTTTACCCGCATCGGCGCGTCCGACGACCTTTCGGCGGGGCAATCCACATTTATGACGGAAATGTCGGAAGTTTCGGTTATTTTAAAGAACGCGACAAACAAATCCCTTATCATTTTCGATGAAATAGGCCGCGGTACTTCTACCTTTGACGG
>Ga0123353_10007665_pt1 | contig 14625 bp, 13 predicted proteins | sample TergutLab28metaG_3_FD_92763 | JGI IMG/M metagenome (GOLD analysis project Ga0123353, IMG submission 92763) | Labiotermes labralis P3 segment gut microbial communities from Petit-Saut dam, French Guiana - Lab288 P3 | ecosystem: Host-associated > Arthropoda: Insects > Digestive system > Gut ... | reverse complement strand
TATAGAATAGCCATATCAAAAATGATATAGGAGAAACGATGTTCCACTTGGAGTTCTACGAAACCGAAGACGGCAAGAGACCAGTGGAAGAGTTCATGATAAGCCTGGAGAACAAGATGCGCAGCAAGGCAATTCGTGAGCTGATGCTACTGAGAGAGAAAGGGAATTCACTGAGAGAGCCATTTTCGAAGGCAATGGGTGATGGCATCTTTGAGCTAAGGGTTCAGCAGGGAAAGAATGACACAAGGATTTTCTATTTCTTCTTTATTGGGGCAAAGGTTGTACTGACGAATGGTTTTATCAAGAAAACTCAAAGGACACCACCAGAAGAACTGCAACGAGCGAAGAGGTATAAAGATGACTACGAGCAGAGACAGAAAAACAGACGATCTAGATAGATTCCTGGACGAGCAGTTGAAGAATCCCAGCTTTGCCGAGGAATGGGAGCGCTCCAAGCCAGAGTACGAAGTCATGAAACTGCTAGTAGAGGCTCGCTCGGAAATGGGTATGAGTCAAAGCGAGCTTGCTCGCCGCACCGGAATCAAACAGCCAAACATCAGTCGCCTGGAGCGAGGAGTTTGCAGCCCAACACTTGACACGCTTGCAGCACTAGCGCATGGACTCGGTAAAAAGCTGCAAGTCAGCTTTATTTGAGCCAGCTATAAAGAATGGCGACAGGGGAACGGTTCTTCTGTCTCAGAGACAGAAGAACCGTCCCCCTGTCTCGAGGGTGTCAAAATGAATCGGCCCCTCTGACAAACGAAAAAACCGCCGAAAGGCGGTTTGAAAGTTGGTCGCGGGGATTGGATTTGAACCAATGACCTTCGGGTTATGAGCCCGTGTTTTCGTGTGCTGCCTAGTTCTGCCTGGTACCGGATAATGTTGCTAAACCGCAGGTAGATAGCTAAATAGTATCGCATGTCATTTTTTGATGTTTGAGCGATTGCCCACTTATTGCCCATCTAGGCTTGAGTTTGCCCACCGATAATGATATGCTAGCACTACTGATAGTAACTCAGAAGGGCAATCATGGCAAGGGCAAAGACCAAGGACACTGAGCCGAAGAAGAATAGAGAGCGTGCCAGCCGCGGTGAGGGTGAGATCATCGAAGTACAGCGTGGACAGGTTTATCGAATCCGCCCCAGACTCGGCAAGGATCCCAAGACAAACAGATACCTCAAGGCTCCCATGCGTACGGTATATGGCAACAAGGCAGAGGCGCGACGCCAGATGGTGATTTACAAGGATGAGCTGCGCGAAGAAGCTATGCATAAAGGGCGCAAGCTTACTGTTGGTGCTTATGCGAGGCAGTTTCAAGATCAGCGGCGTAGCCTGGGCAATCTCTCGCCTTTGACCATTGAGCGAGACGAGATCGAGACTCACAAGATTGAGGAATTGTTTGGTGAGGTGGGAATCAGCAAGCTCACCGTTGGGGTAATCAATGAGGAGTATGCGAAGCTACGCACTGATAACAAGGTTTCGAAAAGCCAGCTACACAAGCTCCATGCCAAGCTGAGGCAGGTTCTCAAGCAGGCAGTAAAGGAAGAGATAATCACCAAGAACCCTTGCGACGCTATCGAACTCACGAGACCCAGAAGCGCTGAACGGAAAAGCCTAACCGTGGCAGAGGCTACAAAACTGGCCAAGGATCTGCGCAAAGAGGAACCAAGTGGAAGGATAGTTGCTCTATGGATCGGCCTGGCAACAGGCATCAGAAGAGGAGAAGCGCTCGGTCTGTCGTGGAAGCACGTTGATCTGGAGCATAAACGAATCTATATCGCCCAGCAGCTCGCCAACGACCTCACACTCAGAGAGCCAAAAAGCGATAACGCGAATCGCTGGATAGGTCTGGACGACGAAACAACCGAGTATCTTCAGAGCTGGAAGGAGCTCCAACGGCAACAGCTCGCAGATATGGATATCGAGCAGAAGCCCAACACACCAGTAGTCACCAACGAGTTGGGCGGCGCTACTGACCCCAACAACTTCTCACGCTGGCGCCGAGACTTCTTTGCCGACCACGGCCTTGGCTACTTCGAGCACGAAGAGATCTACACCGACCCCAGCGGCACCAGGCATGTCAAGCGAAGTGGCTATCGCGGCTACAACTTTCACGAATTACGTCACACACAAGCCACCCTGCTCATCGGCAGTGGAGCTGACATCAAGACCGTCCAGCACCGCCTCGGCCACTCAACAGCAAGCCTTACCATGGACATCTACGCTCACGCGATAGCCCAAAATGATCGCACCGCAGCTGATACAATCGGAGAAACGATATTCGGGAACGATAAAGCATGAATCCTGGACGGCAGTTGAGCGCAATAGTTGTTAACAGCAATAGTGGTTAGGGTGCTGTACTTTGTCTCAGAATTGGTGTAGTATGCTATTTGCAGTTATTACATTTAAATTGCAGATATTGCAGATATGAGAGGTGTTATTATGGTGCCGCCAGTAGTTCAAGAAGCCGAGGAGCTTCGCAAGGCATTAACTGAAGACAAGGCACTTATTAATGTCTCCTTTTCAAGAGAGACAGCTGAGTTCATTTCGCAAATCCTCGATGCAAAGGCAGAAGGCAAAGAGGTGCTGGTTACCAAAGGACTTGAAGAGGTAAGTCCAACCGAGGCTGCGTCAATACTCGGCGTTTCACGTCCCCAAGTTCGTAAGATAATGGATTCAGGTGCGCTTCCCTTCAGGATGGTTGGCGCACACCACCGCATAGCCATGAAGGATCTCCAACAATTCATGCTGGCTGAGCGCGCAAGGCAAGAAGAGGCAATGAGGCGTTTAGTTGATTTAGAGAATGAATTGGGGTTATTCGATTGAGTGAGCTTATTAACCTGTCGCCAAATACCCAAAGAATCGTCTTCGCCGATGCCAACGTGCTTTATTCTCGAGTACTGAGGGATTATCTGCTTTATGCTGCAATAAGACAGCTGATTACTGTAGCTTGGAGTAAGAAGGTGCTTGATGAGGTAGAGAGAAATCTGCTGGCAAAGAACCCAAGCTTCACGGTCGAATCCGCTAAGCTGCTTATCGAGAAAATGACAGACGCATTCCCTTATGCGGAAATAGACCCAGACCCTGAGCATTATGAGCAGCTATTGCAAATAAACCTACCAGACGAAGATGACCGCCATGTCTTAGCGGCGGCAATAGCAGCAGAGGCTGAGATTATCTGTACATCAAACACGAAGGATTTTCCAGCTAGTATAGCTTCTGAGCTTGGTATGAAGGTGATGTCGCCTGATGAATTGCTTTCCTGGCTGACGAATAAAAACTCTGAGAGTATGCTTGATGTGCACAACACAGTTGTAACGTCATATCAAGGATCTTCCGATGTGGACACCCTTGAAGCGCTGAAACGAGCAGGAGCCACTAATACTGCCGACCTTTTACGCGAGTTGAACAAAAAGCTTTCTATCAATGCCATCCTGCAAGCGCAACAGGAATTTTCTGGAGTGGCTCATCAATCGGGTAATCCCAGCGAAGAGGGTATTCAGACTTGGGTTGACGATGTCCGATACAAGGATGAAGCGAAATAAGTAATCTACTCAGTTAAGTTTAAACTGAGTATCCAACTTTATCAGAGCCAATACTTACGATTTCCTCAACGCCGCATCAATCATCTCCTCGGTAACATCAAAACTGCCCGCAGCAACCTGTGCCTCCTCCAGCGTTGGTCTTCTGCCAAGCTCATCAGCCAGCTCGCGAATCTTGCGCCTCCGGTATTGCCGTGCAGACTTGGCATTAGCCTGACAGGTCGTTGAACAATAGCGCTTGGTATACCTGCGCTCTCCCATGGCCTCAAAGACCTCTCCACAATGATCACAGACCCCAAGCTTGCCTAGGGAGGCATCAGCAGCAAAGTCCATCCAGAACCGCTCCAAAAGGTTGTTATAGGCCAAACCGAATAATCCGTCATACCAGTCATGGTAGACCCTGTGGGTGTGTAGCAGTATGAGCGCTCGCACCAAGTGCGCGATTAACAACCTGGCTAATGGTGCAGTCTCATCATTTTCAACCATGTAGCTAAATGATGCATAGGCAACGGGAACCATTGTGGAGACATCGACCCCGTCAGGCACTGCCGCAACGCGTAGCGAGGAGTGATTCCAGAGTCCATGGCCGCGAGTGTTCCATCGGGTGTGGAACGCAAGTTCAGGGCAGGAGCCATCGACCGTAGGAAGGAAGAGACGATTCTCCTCCTCTTCTGAAAGCTCAAGTATTTCCCAATAAGGGCTGTCGATGCTGTCAGGGTAAAAGCTTGAACACTGCCAAATCAGTTCGTCTTCTTCTGTGCCTGTATACAAGGTGAAGTAAATTGCATCATCAAGCGAATCAGAGTAAGCGCGGCCAAGAAGATATGATTGAATTCTGATGGCGAGGTTCAACGCCTTAGCCGCATCGTTCCAACAGCGTTCTGGCTCCATGATATGGTCAGCCTGAATATAACCAGACTCCTCATTGAAGGAGCCAAACAGTGGGCCTGTCAATTCAGCAAGATTGATCAAGGACTCGTAATCAAGATAGTCCCGGTAATCATCAGGTATCACAAAGGAAGAGAACTGGTTAAAGGCAATCCAATCCTTTTCCAACAAAGGCAACTGCTCCGGAGCAACTATGTTTGCAAAGCCTATATAGAGTTGGTTTTGGTTAATCTCCGCTCTCTCCTTGACCTCGCTCTCACTGAATTTGAACGACAGGAGTTCTGAATTGTAGTGTTCATCAACCATCTCACCATCAAAACCAAAGCCTACCTCAAACGTGCAGCACACTTGCCCTGACCTCGGGTCGAATGAGTAACGCATTCTGTGCCTCCTGATTACTTGCTAAAACTGAATATACTGTAAAAACCACCTTTTACAGTATGACAATACATGATAGATTGTCATAAGTCAACTACAAAAATGACTAAAAGAAAGGAAGCGATAGTGACAGACACCATCCACCAGGTGGTCACCCAAAGCCAAGAGCCGACGCCAACGGAGGATTCTCCCAAGGCGTGGATTACCATAGCCGAGCTTCAGGAACACTTTGGCATCGGGAGAACCACCGCCTACAAATGGGCAGGGGAGCTACCGTCAGACGTGTGTATGCGTATTGGCTCCAAGAAGCTTCTAATCAACGAGCGAAAGCTGATCAGTTATTTGGAACGGAAGGGGCGGCAGAATGTGTTGCGTTAATGCGGGGATTGGGCTCCCGCTGAGGAAGGTGCTTGCTTTTCGACAGGTTATTATCCCCGTGTCATAGACGCGGGGAAAAGTTCTGGCAAGCAATGGATATGGCTAGCCTTCCGACTATCCATATCCGCCTTCTCCTTGCCAGCAAAGGGGGATCGCCCATGAGAGCGCGCAGTGAACAGGTGAACCTCAGGCTCAATCAGAAGGAGATTCGCCGCCTTGATGTACTTGCCCGCCGCTGCAATCTGACCCGCTCGGCATACCTCCGTCATCTAATCAACGGCATGGTTCCTAAGGAGGCTCCTCCAACCGACTACTACCGGATGATGCGAGAGATTCATGCCATTGGCAATAATCTGAATCAACTTGTCCACCGTGTCCACTGTACTGGCGAGCTGGACGTAGTCCGCATAGAGGCAGCAATCAGGGAGCTCCGACAGTCAATCCAAGTCATCACCAAGGAAATAATTGAACCTGCGAAACACCAAAATGTCATTCTGAGCGGAGCGAGCGCAGCCGAAGAATCTAGTGGGGGAGATCCAGGTTTCAAGGAGTCTTTGTTCGGAGAATGCTTTCATGAGGAGAGTCAATAATGGCAACCACAAAAATCTGGAAAGTAACTGGCTCCTTACCCAAGCTCATAAACTACATCTCAAATCCCGACAAGACTGCGGGAGGACTATTGATCACCGGCGTCAACTGCTCACTGCAAACCGCCGTGATGGAGATGGAAGCCGTCAAAACACAGTACGGCAAGAACAGCGGCACCACCGCATTCCACGCCTACCAATCATTCGTCGAAGGGGAAGTGACTGCGATGACAGCTCACGAGATTGGAGTCAAGCTCGCAGAGAGCCAACTGGGCAACAGATTCCAAGTCCTCGTCTCAACACACACTGACCACGAGAACCATATCCACAACCACTTCATGTGGAACTCCGTTTCGCACACTGATGGTCTACGATACAACCATGACAAGGCGGTATATCGTTCCTTCCGAAATGAAAGTGACCGCCTCTGTCGCGAACACAAGCTGAGTGTCATCAAGCAGCCGAGTAGCCATAAAACGAAAAGCTATGACGCCTGGAATGCCGCAAAAGAAGGCACACCCACTGTTAGGGAATCGAGGCACCTCAATTCAAGTAAGCATCCTGTACTGCCGCAACAAGTTATGCACCAGATTGGTAAGAGGGTAGAAGAATTCCCCTACCAAGGACTAATCCGCCAGCATTACCACTATTCGTTGCTGATAATGGCGTACTCAACTATCCCCGCCAAAAGACTAAACCCAAACCTAAACTCCGAAGTTTTGATGCTGGAGATTATCCTACGCCAAACCGAGATGCTTATCACCAACACACTAGACACCATCACCAAGTTGTTGGAGTTCAAGCTCCAAAAACAGCAAAGAATCCCACTTCTTATCAAGGAACGAAGCAGGCTCTACAGAATTATCGCCAAGGGGGACAATGCTATAGAGACTGCCGAGGCACGTCAACGCCTCAAGGAAATCGGTTGTGAACACAAAGTGCTACGAACCCAAATCCGCGATTGCGATGATATCGAACAACGAGAGGATATCTTGGACGAACGAATCAAGGAACATACTTCGTTACTAAGAGGCCGAAAACTAGATAGAAGGCAGGGAAGATGAAAAGAAAATGGAGTGAATAAGCAGAGTCCAGGCTATGGAAAATCGGTACAATAAAAGCGCCTAATAAGGAAGCGAGGGATGCAATGAAGCACCCACAACCTGGGATAGATTATGACCCTTCGTCTGCAGATGACATCGTCTACTATGCCTTGAATCTCCAGGGATCAACATTGCGAAAAGAGCTGGAAATTCCCAAAGATGTGAAGTTTGAACGAAAAGGAAAAGGGGGTTTTGGCGAATCAGTTGAGTACTACTACTTCGGTTATGAACCTAATTCAAAGCAGGCTCCTGATTTTGAGGAAGTCGGTATCGAACTGAAGGTGACACCTCTCAAGGTGATTAGAGGTGACAAGGAGGTTCCTAAGGAGCGTCTCGTTATAACGATGATTAACTACATGACAGTTGTAGAAGAGAGATTCGAGACCAGCAGCTTATATCAAAAGATCAACAAGGTGCTCTTGATGCACTACCTACATGACGACGAAACAGATCCTTTCGATTATCAATTCAGACTCGTTCACCTTTGGTCAGTCCCAGCCGAGGATTATCCGACGATAAAGGAGGACTGGGAATTCATAGTCAACAAGATCAGGGATGGACTAGCTCATGAATTGTCTGGTGGTGATACGAACTACCTGGAAGCCACGACAAAGGCAGCAGATAGCAGTGTTACGCGAGAGCAGCCCTTCTCAACGATTCCAGCGAAACCACGTGCTTTCGCATTGAAGTCCTCGTATATGAGGATGGTCGTTGACAAAGCCAAAGACATGCAGTCTATAACGCGAGACGAAGACCAGACTGAACTCGGCTTAGATCAGCTGGTCAAGTCCAGCACTAAGCAATACATTGGGATGATAGACAAAGACCTCTGCAAATTGCTAGGCGTTGATTATGACCCCAGCAACAAGAGCCTGTGGGTTAATCTTACATATCGTATGCTTGGAATCACAAACAACAGATCCTCGGAATTCATGAAGGCCAACATCACTGTCAGGTCGATTCGAAAAGAATTGAACGGCAGAATTGTGGAGAGTCTGTCGCTAACACCTTTTGAGTTCAAAGACCTTGCCAGTGAATCATGGGATGACTCGGAACTCAATAGTTATCTAAGCGAAACCAGATTTCTTTTTGCCGTCTATAAATCTCACGGTAATTATTACAAATTTGCAGGCTGTTCGTTCTGGAACATGCCAACCACGCTGCTCGATAAGACTGTACGAGCCGGTTGGGAAGAGATACAGGGTACCGTAGTCTCTGGAGTTCAATTCACGAAAACTGTTTTGAATAGCGGGAAGTTCTTTTACAAGAACAACCTCCCCAAGAAAAGCGATAACCCAGTCATCCATATTCGACCGCATGCTCAACGAGCAGCCTATCTTTTTGCAGACGGGACAGAGATTGGCAATGTTCAGCGCGATGCCTCAGAGTTGCCAGATGGTCAGTGGATGACAAAGCAAAGCTTCTGGCTCAATAATGAGTTCATCGCCTGGCAGGTACCCCTCCTGAACGATTTGTGACGTTATCGAAAAAGATGGTTGATCATTTCGTGAAGATCGGTTAGAATCAACATGATGTAAATCGATTAACTGAGGAAGAATGACAAAAGAGCCCATAAAAGTAGTTGAGCTGTTCGCAGGAGTCGGGGGGTTTCGCCTTGCACTTGAGGGCAATCCAGCTGACGATGATTACGGCAAACGAGGCTATGAGGTGGTTTGGGCTAATCAATGGGAGCCGCCTGGAACTAGATCACGCCAGTTTGCTTTTGATTGCTACACTCAGAGATTCGACCCGAATGCTGATTATCCGGAAAGACACTCGAATCTGGATATTGCGGCTGCCTTGGATATGGCTGAAAATGGGGAAATGGATATACCTGACCATGACCTACTGGTTGGCGGATTCCCTTGTCAAGACTACTCTGTGGCAAAGCCGCTGTCACAAGCTGTTGGCCTAGAGGGAAAGAAGGGTGTTCTTTGGTGGGAGATATATCGACTGCTCAAGATGAAGACTCCTAAGTATGTCCTATTGGAGAATGTAGACAGGATGCTCAAATCCCCCGCCTCTCAAAGAGGGCGGGATTTTGCCATCATGTTAACATGCCTTGCAGGTCTAGGATATTCAGTCGAATGGAGAGTCATCAACGCCTCCGAATACGGCTTCCCGCAACGAAGACGTCGGGTCTTCATCTACGCAGAAAAGGATAGTGCCAGGTGGGACTTATGCGAGCGAATCACGACAACCGGGGTGATGGCTGAATCATTCCCCATTTTTCAAAAAGATAGTGGCTTCGATGAGTTCGAAATCAACCCGGATCCGTATCAGATTACACAGTTCTTTGGCTTTGGCGACAAGGTTTCCAAGTTCCAAGATGCTGGTGCCATGCAATCCTTCAAAGTGTGCACCAGACGCACTGAGCCGGTATTCTCGGGTAAAACTACCACGCTGAGTGAGATTCTCTTCGATGAAGAAGATGTGCCGGAGGAATTCTTCATCAACAATGGTTCGCTTGAGCGATGGAAATACCTAAAAGGTGCAAAGAGCGAAGCGAGAACGAATAAACAGACTGGTCATAAATATAATTATGCCGAAGGTGGCATGTCTTTCCCTGATAAACTCGACCAACCTGCCCGGACTATACTCACAGGAGAAGGAGGGAACAGCCCTTCAAGGTTCAAGCATATCATCTTGACTAGCAGTGGTAGGTATCGCAGGCTCGTTCCAGAAGAACTGGAAAGGTTACAGGGCTTTCCGGATGACTGGACAAACACAGGCATGACCAACAATAACAGAGCTTTTTGCATGGGCAATGCACTGGTGGTAGGGATTCCCGAACGTATTGGCCAAGTCCTAAGAGAACGACATCAAAAGGCGTAACTCATGACCAACACTGCGAAGAATAAATCGATGCAGGGAAACAAACGACGTGACACCAATCCGGAATTGAAAATGCGGAAACTACTCCGAGAGGCTGGCTATCCCGGCTACCGACTCCAGTGGAAGAAGGTTCCAGGGAGACCGGATATAGCCTATCCTGGCCGAAAGATTGCTATCTTTGTCAACGGTTGTTTTTGGCATAGATGTCCTAAGTGTGATTTGCCTCTCCCGAAATCAAATCAAGAATTCTGGAAAGCCAAGTTCAAACGAAATATCGAACGAGACAATAGAAAGATTAATGAGCTTGAAGCACTGGGTTGGAAAGTGTTTATTATCTGGGAGTGCGAACTGAAGGATGACGGAAAACCCAAGATGATAGAGTATGCGTTCTTAGACATAGCAAGCAGAGCAGGCACAAGTCAGCACTTGAAAAACAATCATAGCTGATACTAGTGAGGATGAAATGAGAGAATAGTGTCAACATGACTAATAGAGCGGGTAATAACTGCAGCGCAGAGGAAGGAGGCTCGGGAGGCTTTTGGAGCGCCCAAAGGTATGAGATTCTTTCCGGTTTAGCAGAAATACATCCAGTGCTTGCTGACCTCTATAAGAACACCATCGATCAATTGTCAATACCGCCTACAAAAGTGAGCAGAGTGGTTCGATTCATGCTGATTTGCCATTGTATGCGAGAGCTGATTAATGTTTTGCCTGACGTATTAAAAGATGTTACAGACTTCTCTATTGGTGGTCGCGTCGATGAGTCGGAAGCAAGGAAGCGACTACTTGCAGCATATCAAAAGCTGAGTTTGGCAAAACAGCAGGAGCCACCAGAACTACTAAGTGCGAGTATTGATTCACAAGCATCTGGAGCGACTCGCGAAGTCTCAGATGAGCTGCTGCTCGCATTAGAAGAATGGGCAGGAATACAGCAAGCAATCTCACTAAATGAATCAACGAGAGACTCGGCGGCTGCACTAGGAAGAATAAACGTGAATGACCCATCATTAAGAGCTTGGAAAAACAGTGCAAAGTTTTTTAGGTATCGCGGGCATCTAGATAGAGGAAAAATGTCCACAATCGGTTCAGAAATAAGTGTTCCATCAGACGAAGATATTATTAATAACCTAGAAGTAATAGAAAGCTATCTCGACTATCGCATAAAAGGCTTCTTCAAAGTCCTTGAGGAAATATCTGAGCTAGTCGAAAAGGCAAACAAGAAGGACGTTGCGGTACCGGCAGATATCTTAATTCGTCTTAGTAACAACCAAGTGAGAAGAGTTTTTTATAGCAAGTTGGAAAACCCAAACTGGGTTGCGCAATTAAACAACTTTAGAGCCTTTGATAATCCGCCAGATATAGAGGTAGATTCCGAAGGGAATCACTACTACCCTTTTTGGCCTGAATTGGAATATCTTGTAAAGATGAGTTCAGCTGCGAGTAGCGAGGTTGCCGATGTATTGCTTGTACTCCCTGATAGCACGAATCCGCACATTATTCGCTCAATTATTGATGCAGCCTCGGCGATGGAACCCGTAGACATGTCAAGGATTGCTGAGAAAGTTTATAGGTGGCCAGACGATTACGGCTTCCGATATGTTGATGGTGACAGTGTCATTAGATTGCTTGAAGGCTTGTTTGATAACGGATTCTTCAAAGAAGGGAGAAGACTCGCTAACTATTTCTTGGAGCCTATGCCTGGAGTAGGTGAGCCAGCATTTGGTACGTCAGAACCTCGTTCAAGAATAGAGGACTATAGGTATCGTGACGTTATCGAGGTAGTCGCGCCAAGACTTGGTGCTGCTGCCGTGCCTGCAATTTCAAACTGGTTGGCCGTGTATCAGCAACACTCGGGTGCTTATCCGGAAGAATCAGGTAGAGACTATAGTGTGTACTGGCGACCATCAATTCAGCACGAGGAGGGCCGTGTGGCTCATGAAATCGGCGATTCTTTAGTGGAGTCGTTGGATAGGTGCTTGAGAGAGGAACTCCTAGGCCGACAAGACCATTTGAAATCGTGCATTTCGTGCAATCAACCGCTCATTCGGCGAGTTGCAATCCATTCACTAACTGCCGCATTAAGCAATTTCGAAGATGGTGATTGCAAAAGAGAAGACCTTATTATGGAACAACCGAATATAGTCGCAGTTGCTAATGAGCTTTTATCAAATGGTGAATTTTTGGACCGTATATACAGTAGTGAGTTTTTACTGTTTATTCAACAATGTGGACAGTTCAAGGACGTTTTTGATTTCTCAGCCTTATTATGCGAAATTCGAAAAGGGCCTCCATACTATCGCGATTTACTAATAGATGAAGGTAACAGTGTGTATATCAAAAGATGGCAACACCGTTATCTGACCGCTGTGGGTAGTGCTAATCTCCCAGAGGACTTGGATGTGCAGCTTGCATTACTTGATGGAGAGCTTGGAACTCTTGACATAGAAGATCTTGGGGAATCTGCCTATATCATCAAAGACTCTTTTGGTTCCCAGAATCCCATCAGTATCGAAGAGATGCGAAGCATGACTTTCGACGAGTTACTTGAACATCTCAAGAGCTGGCATCCAGAGGACGGTATTTGGGGCAGTAGTCATCGCGGACAAGGATATGTGCTGGCCCAATTAGTTGCCGAGAAGCCAGGAGTGTTTATAGCGCGACACAAGGATTTACAGATGCTACGGCCTACATATCTTCGTGCAGTAATTGATGGGATAGCAGCGGGTATCAATAGTGGATTGAGTGTTGATTGGGATACTGTTTTAAAACTATGTGAGTGGGTGATAGGACTCGGACATAATGCATATGAGGATTACGAAGGAAGTGAGTCCGATGATGATAGATCATATTCGGATACCCTATATTCAGTTCTCAGGTTGGTTGAACTCGGCTTAAAGGTAAACGAAGAAGAGGGATTCTCGGAGAATTGTCTGCAGGGTTTAGTGACGACACTGTGCGTACTCATGGAAGACTTGGATCCAGAAGAAGAGAACTTGGATGCATATGGTGGCTCTTGGAGTCCCTTAATGCTGTCATTAAATGCTATTCGTCCAAAAGCTATTAGGTATGCAATTAGAGTACTATATCGCTTCCAGAATCATTCGGAGACAGACAAGCTACTTGGAGCCTTGGACAATCATCTTCCTGACAAAGATAACTTTTTGTCAATAGCAGCGTCTTGTGGTGAGGGTCTTGCTAAACTCTATGACGTAAGACCAGATTGGGTAATCAAAAGGCTAGATAGGCTGATAGGTACAAATGAATCCTTCACGCCAGCTCAACAAGTGTTGTTCTCCACGGCTTTAGCCATTCAGAGACCACACCACTTTTTGCTGTCCGTTTATAAGCAACGCATGCTGGAAATAGTACTTGCTGGAAGCGATGTCGATTATCTTGTTGGTTGGAATCAGGATAAAGGAAAGACACTTCTTCAGTATATTGGGGAATGGATTATCTGGCTGCTCTTTTGGGGCAAGATCTCCAGGGAGGATGAACTTGTTGAAGCTTGGTTCAATCAGGCTAAAGTTGAAGTTAGAGCAAGGGTGATGGCAGAGTTTTCTCATGCATTTGCATTCAATAATGGATTCGATGAACAGCACCTAGAGGCAGCGAGAAAAATCTGGGATTGGAGATTTAAACAGGCCGAGAGCGACCCAGGCGATGAACTTGAGTTGGAAGGGTTCTATTGGTTGGTTTCCAGCGGACGGTTTGAATGGAATTGGTGGTTACCAAAGTTAGCCTATTTAACCTCGCTTATACCGGAAATAGAACTGACACCAAACATTGGAGATAAGCTGGCAGAAGCTTCCAGTTTTGATGCACTAACAGCATTTCAAGTTATTAAGAATCTCTTTCCTGTATTAAAGGCTAAACAGCATTACAGATACTATGATGTGATCAACAATGCAGTTCCTGTCGTGCTGGCGAAGGCGCTGACTTCCGGAAACGATGATTTGGTTAAGCAATCAACCTCATTATTAGATGAGTTTGGACGAATAGGTTTTATTGAGATGAAAGATCAAGTTGACTCAATAATCAGAGGGTATCAACCACCAAATGAGGGATAGGAGGGATACGTGACCGAATCGCTTAGGGACCTCGGGAGTCTTTCCGATGATGAGATAATTGCACGACATGATAATGTAGTATGACACACAGTTTTAACTCCGAAGCATTATCCTGATGAGTCAGCGCGGCGATATGCTAATCGTATTAACTCTTCAATGCTTCGGTGCACCGTAGCTATTAGTGTAATGACCGCCGCTATTTTACTCTGTACTATTGCATATGTTTCCATCGCTTATTGTCGAGAAAAAACAAAGAACGCCCTACAGTATCAGCCAAAAGGAGAAGGAAAGTTGATGATTCTCTAAAAACCAAGCAAAATGTCCTATAACCCTGATGTTTTGAGCCGTTAGGTTTTGAGAAAGCTGCACCGATTGCCCACTTATTGCCCACTTGGCTATACTTGCCCCAAAATCAAACCAGGCCAGAAGCCTCAAAAACAGCCTCTGACCTGCGAATTCTTGGTCGCGGGGATTGGATTTGAACCAATGACCTTCGGGTTATGAGTTCGTCTAAGTGTGTATTTCCGTGTTCATTAAACGCTGTTTACGTCACGTTTTTGCAGGTCAGGCGTGCGTTCGTGTTCATCTGTGTTTATTGGTGTGCAACCGCACTGTGATAGTTCTGTGATAGTAGGGTGATAGTAAGTAGACACCGTTCAGCAAGAGCCGCCTTGATGGTCAACACTGAGGTGGCTTTTTTGCTCCTCTGGGTTCATACTGCCCTCTTTGAACTTGCACCAGAATAATCAATGCTGCTATACTAACGGCGTGATGCCCGTCCTGTGAATCGGGCGCACTTTATCGTTTAGGAGACGCTGGAGAACCCTCTAGCGTCTCTTTGACTTAC